>Ga0256407_10014899_pt1 | contig 10129 bp, 6 predicted proteins | sample RumenRJG_04DNA_FD_193489 | JGI IMG/M metagenome (GOLD analysis project Ga0256407, IMG submission 193489) | Bovine rumen microbial communities from Lethbridge, Alberta, Canada - RJG_04 | ecosystem: Host-associated > Mammals > Digestive system > Stomach > Rumen | place: Canada: Alberta | collected... | reverse complement strand
GCCCCGCTCATGCCGGATGCAGCCCGCTATATCCTTGCCGCACCGGACAACCAGAGGGCGATGCCGGCAGAAGAACTGCTCCAAAGGCTGAAGCAGCTGCGGCCGGACCTGAACTGCCAGATCGGGACCGGCGACAATACCGGCGGGACTCCGGGGCCGGAAGGCTCAGTCCAGGGCGCCGTACGGCAGGCTCTCTCTTTGGCACAAGACTTGCCAAAGCCCTTGATATACATTGGCGGAAGCACCTTCGTGGTTGCCGAAGCCCTGCCTTTGTTCAACAAAAACACAGAAGCATGAAACTCCTCAGGACAATAACGCTGACTCTTATGGCCGCTATGATTTTAAGTTCATCCTCCACCCCGAAAGATAGAGACGACCACACCCTGGTAGCGCTCTGGAAGGAGTATTACGCCGCCGAAGCTGCCGACAAGCCCAAGACGCAGGCCTCGGTTCTGGAAAAGATCAAGGCCGAAGCGAAGGCGAAGCATCTTGCATGGGACTACTACGACGCAGCGTCGCGCCTCGCCCAGGTGCGCATTTCCGGCAACTGGAAGCTCAGGGATGCCGAAACTGCGGCCCGCGACAAGGACATTGCAGATTTCGGAGAGCCCGTCGCATTGTTTTTCCTCAAAAGCAATTACTACGGGCAGACGGACAGTGAGAAAAAGGCATTCATAAAAGATAACGAAGCGAAACTGAAGGCCGGCCACAACCCGGAATTCTACACCAGGGACTGGAGGATAAACGGACTGCCGTGCGGTAGCGTAATCCCCGCATATCTGGCAAACGATTACGAGTATTGCCTCTGGAGCGTGGGGGACGCCGACGTGCTGGTAAAGGAGTTTACCAAGTACCCCCTTTCCGCCTTTGCGGAATTCAAAGCCATCGACAGGAACGGTACGGACCTGAAGAAGAGTCTCGGGGCGTTTGAGGCAAAATGGAAAGGAAAGGCCGCAGGGCTGATGGCGGAGCAGGAACTGCTGGAACTCAGGTACAACGAACTCCACGATTACGACAACGGCAGGATCATCGGCAAGTCTGCCGAGTTCCTGGCATTGCGCGACGCCTGCAAGTCCCTCAACTCGCAGCGCGCAGCGTTCAAAGGCGAGGAAAAGAAGATAGCCGACTGCCTCACGAGAGCGGGCGATATCCTGGAATCGCTTGAGAGCAAGTCGGTGAGCGCCCAAGTCCTGGACGGCAAACTGACCGTCACACTCGTCAATCTGGAAGCAGTCAGCGTGAATGTCTTCCAGGACAATAAAAAAATATACGAGAAGTATCTTACCAACCCCGTCAGGAGCTATCACGTGGAAGACAAGCTCATGATAGACCTGCCCGACCTGCCGGACGGCACGTATCAGGTGAAATGCTTCTACGGAGACATCGAAGATACTGCTGACTATCAGAAGTATACGATTTCGGCCTCCGTCCGCAGGAATGCCTCCGGCTACGGGGTATGGGCGACGGATTTCATCAGCGGCGAGCCCCTCAAGAAGGTAAGCGCGGAACTCCTCAAGGATGACAAGGTCGTCGAAAGCACCAACCTGGTCCTGGACGGCTACACCACTCTCCCCGAGTCCTTCATGCCGAAGCTTGCGGACAAGCGCTCGTCCTACAGCATACGCATACGCTGCAACGACGGCCGGCAAAGGGCGTCCCGGCCGGTGCATATCTATACCTACAGGAGCTATCCGGAAGACGACGATCCGCAGAAGTTCAACGCCGTACTCATTACCGACAGAGGTGCATACAATCCGGAAGAAACCCTTCACTTCAAGGCCGTCGTATATAACGGCAGATACAGTCTGAAAATTGCCGGCGCAGGAGTCAAGGTCAGCGTCGAATTAAGCGATCCTTCGGGCAAGACTGTGGAGGTCAAGCAGTTGACCACGAATGAGTTCGGCAGCGTGGCAGGAGACTTCACGCTCAAGAGAAGCGAGCGCAACGGCCGCTACGGAATCCGCCTCAAATACAAGGACAGAGTCATAGGGGCGAACTCTGTAAGGGTGGACGATTTCGTCCTCCCCACTTTCGACCTCGTATTCGACAAGGACGCCTCCTTCGAGCGCCCCGTGGACGAGATTCGCACCGGAGGCAGGATCTATGCATATTCCGGGCATTCCCTCAGCGGAGCGGATATCCGTTACACTGTAAGGCACAACGGCGAGCAGTGGGCGTCCGGGAAACTGGCGCTCGATTCCGACGACAGGTTCGAGATAACATTCAAACCCGACAGCAACGCCACCGGATACGACTGGTATCAGGTCAATGTCAAGGTGATAGATTCCACCGGCGAAACGATGGAATGGAACAAGGGGATCAACATCTATCCCCTTCGCACCCCCGTCGTCCGCACAGAGTACTTCTTCGACGAGAAGAACGAAGACGGAAATCTCGAGCTGAAGGCCGTAGCCGGCAGCAAGCCCGTATGGATGCTGGTGGAAGCGCACGGAAACGACAACCGCCTGCTATGGAAGCGCATCGAGCAGTTCAAGCCCGCCGGCGGCCCCGCCTGTACGACCGTGAAATATTCCATGAAGGACGGGGACCCCGAAGTTATGGGGATAAGCGTACTCTACTTTCAGGACAAGAGTGTCTACCGTTATTCCTGCCATCTCCGCAAGACCGACCACCGCTGGGACCTGCCTCTGGAATTCACCCGATTCCTCGACACCACCGCACCTGCAAGCGAATACACATTTGAAATCAAGACCCTGGCCAACGCCGAACTTGCCGCAAGCATTTTCGACAAGAGCACTGAGAGATATCAGGCCAACAACTGGAGCCACATCCGCGCCATCCCCGTTCCGGGACCCTCGATTTCCGTCAACAGCATGACGGGGACCGACGAGAGCAGCCGCAGGATAATGGTCCGCGGATTCGGAGGGGCGAGGATGATGAGCAAGGCATCCTCCAACATGGTGATGATGGCGACGGCCGATGCCGCTGCACCCATGGCCGAGGAAATGGCGGTTGAAGAAGAAGCCATCCCCTTCCAGCTCGCAAACGATTCGGGAAGCGACGACATCGACGTTCCCGTACGCGAGAACTTCGCGAACACCATCGCCTGGGAGCCCTTCCTGCGCAGCGACGCCGACGGACGAGTGCAGTTCAAATTCACCAACGCCGACAAACTCTCCACGTACTACGTGCAGATCTTCGCTCACGACAAGCAGATGCGCAACGAGACCCTGCGCCGCGAGATGGTCGTGACCATCCCCGTCAAGATCAGCCTGGTGGAGCCGCAGTTTCTCTACGAAGGCGACAAGTATCTGGCCCGCATCGCGCTCAGCAGCGCCCTTTCGAAAGACATCAAGGGCACCCTGACCGTCCATTTGATGGAAGGCGCCGATTCAAAGACGGCCAAACTCATTTCGACCGCCACTTCGCAGGTCAGCATAGCGGCGAAAGGCTCTGCAAGTCAGGATTTCGTACTTGAGGCCCCCGGTGTTGAGAATCTCGGCATCAAGGCGGTGTTCCGTCCGGATAACGGCACATTCGGCTCCGACGCCGTGTTCGTCTCCATGCCCGTGAAGAAGCCCGTTCAGACCTTGACCGAAGCCCATTCGGCGGTGCTGCCCGCAGGTGCAGACAAGGCGGCGCTCGAGGCCGGACTCAGGGCCATGTTCGAAAACGTGGACGGACGCCTCCCCGAGCTTCAGGAGATTTCCATACGGAAGATGATTCAGGAGGCGCTGCCTTCCGAACTTGAACCCGGCTGCGACAATGCCATCTCCCTCGCCCGCGCCCTCTATGCCTGGAGTCTCTGCCGCGAACTTGGAATCGAGCCGGAATTCGACAGGGAAGAAGCCGTCAAGAAACTCCTTGCCTGCAGGAACTCCGACGGAGGTTTCGGGTGGTTCGCGGAGATGCCTTCGTCTTCGCTCGTAACCGCCGTGGTACTGAGATTGCTCCACGGTCTGGAGATAGTCGACGAGGCCGCCGCGGTGAAGTACATCGACGCCCGTCAATTTGAGAAAAACAAGAACGGATGGTGGTATCGCGGGCTCTCGATGGAGCAGTATCTGCATACCCGCAGCCTCTTCCCTGAGGTAGCTTTCAATGAGAAGACGGATGCCGACTGGCGAAAGGCCGTCCGCGCATATCTGGTGCCTTCCAAGGCCCGCGGGCTGAACGGATGGATTGCCGCCAAGGCCCGCCGGGTGCAGACCCTCGACAACTTCCTCTCCGCGGAAGGCGGGCCGGAACTGGCTTCCAAACTCGGCGTCAAACTGGGAACGAAGTCGAAACTGCGCAAGTCGCTCGAGGCCGACGTAGCGTCGCTCGTCGAATACGCACAGCCGCACAAGAGCGGAGGAGTCTACTATCCCAATGCAGTGATGCCTTGGCGCGGCCTGCTCGAGACCGAACTCGACGCCCACTGCGCGCTGATAGGGATAATGGACGAATTCGGCCATTCCGAGATTTCGGACGGCATCCGCCTGTGGATAATGATTCAGAAGGAGACCCAGGACTGGAAGCAGGATCCCGGCTACATCGAAGCCATAGGCGCAATGCTCTCCGGGCCCGAGAGCGTGCTGCAGACAAAGGTCCTCGCGCTCAAGGCCGAATACACCCTGCCTTTCGACGCCATCCGTGCGTCCGGCAACGGGATGAGCATCTCCCGCAGTGCCGTGCCCGAAGTCATGCAGATCGGCGACCGCGTCAAACTCAGCTTCGACATCACCAACGAAGAGAACCGCAGTTTCGTAAAGGTCACCATCCCCTTCGGTGCAGGTCTCACGCCCGTGAACCAGCTTTCGGGCTACCGCTGGGGATACTACCGCAACGTGCTCTCCGACCGTATCGAATGCTGGTACGAGGTATATCCCGAAGAAAAGACAACCGTCAGCGAAGAGTTCTATGTCACGCGCGCCGGCTCGTTCCAGGCGCCTGTCGCAACCATCGAATGTGAATACGCTCCGCACTACCGCGCGAACGACGCATGGCACGGGCGGATGGAGATTTCAGCCAAATGAGTTACCTTACCCTGCAGCGCGGAATGGTTCTGAGCCATTCCATCGAAGATTATCCCGAGGGAATCGTGGTGGTGGTGGACAAGCCCTACCGCTGGACTTCCGCGGACGTGATCCGCAAAGTGAAGTGGATGGCTATCAAGCACTTCCGCAAAAAGAACCTGAAGGTCGGGCATGCCGGTACGCTGGATCCCCTCGCGACCGGGGTGCTGCTCGTGTGCATAGGCAAGGCCACGAAACTGGCGGAAAGTTTCCAGCGCGAGCGCAAGCAGTATTTCGCGGGGGTCACTTTCGGCGCGACTACTCCTTCTTATGACAGGGAGAAGGATGTGGATGCTTTCTATCCGCTGGAGGGAGTTTCACGCGAGAAGTTGGAGGCGGTGCTGCCGTCTTTTCTTGGCGAGCAGGATCAGGTGGCGCCGCTTTTCAGTGCGAAATCGGTGGATGGGGTGCGTGTTTATGAGATTGCGCGCAAGCGGTACAAGGCCGGTCTTCCCGTGGAGGATCTGGGGGTTCTCCAGGCCAGCCGAATCAATATCTATGATTTGCAGTTGCTATCTTTTATTCTTCCCGGAAAGGTTGTTCCCCCCTCGGGAGTTCGCCCTTCGGGCTCACCCCACCATCCCTTCGGGACGGTCCCCCCGCTATCGAACCGCGGGTGTTACGTCCCTCAGGGGGAACACCTTTCCGGTGACGATAGTAAATCAACAGCTTCCAGCAGAATCAATGTCGCGGAAGTGCCGGAAGGGCTGCCGCAGGCGGAGATCCTGGTAGACTGCAGCAAAGGCACATACATCCGCGCACTTGCACGCGACCTCGGCGAAGCCCTCGGCAGCGGAGCCTTCCTTCATTCATTAAGACGTACCCGTAACGGAGGATTCTCAGTCGAACAAGCCCTTGGAATAGAGGACCTTTCGCTAATATTCTCGCAACAACTTTAGAATCATCAGAACTGCCAGCCAAGGCCGACGGTCAATTCCGGGGAGGGGTAAGAGGTGCCTATGCTAAGGGAAGGGCCTTTTCCAAAGGGATTGATGATAACACCTGCGTCTATGGCAACGGTAGATTTGCTGATGTCCGATACCCGGGCCCAGGATTGACCGGCATCCTGCCAGAATAAATCCCTCCGCAGATAACCTGCACCGGCATACAGAGTTGCCCATTCGGAGATGCGGAAAAGGCCTCCGGCAGAAAGGTTCAAACGGGATATCCTGCTTTGACCGGATGTCCAGATATAACCACCATCCGGAGTCGTGCCGTCGGAAAAGCACTCGTACTCAAATGCATCCGGCTTGAAGTTGCTCCTTCCGGCAAGATAGAAACCGAATCTTCCGAACATCAGCCCAGCCCTGATACCTGCCGTAAAATCAGGTACAATCCCGTTTTCAGCAAGAAGAAGGTATTTCACAGAAGGAGCCTTCTCCGGTGTGGATAGAATCGGGCCGGATGGCAATCTCAAATGGCTGTCAGGCAGAACAAAATGTACCGGTGGCACAGGCGATTTGAAGCCGGAAGCAGACAACCGTGGAGAAACCTCCACCTTCGTGGAACGTATTCTGCCGTCGGAATACATTTTCCTGATTTCAGCCACTCGCCTGCGCTGGGCGGCCGTCATCCCTGCCGAAGACCCTTGCAATTCTGCACGCAGCCCGTTCAGATCCTTTATAAGTGCCGACAGTTCGCTCCTTGAAACCTTTTCGCCGGCAGCGACCGCCTGCTTCATCCGGATACACTGCACCGTGATGGATTCGTAACGGTCGATGGCCGCATCCATCCCTCCAGTCTGGGCATATAACCCGAACGGCAGGAGGAGTATGAGCAGGATGGACAAGCGCAGTTTCATATTACAAAAATACTGATTTCCACCGAAAAAGCGTATCTTTACGATATGAACTTGGAAGTATCCGGATTCTTTGCGCCAGCCGGCATCTACGATGTCGACAATGAGGGCCTTACCCTGATTCACAGTTCCGAGGATTCTTTCTTCGAACTGTGGCGCGGGGAGCGTGCCGGCCGCTTCCGGCTCTTCAAATGTCTCAAGCAGGAATTCCGAGGAAGCCTTCTGCACGAGACGATGCTTCAGAAAGAGTTTGAAATCGGCTTCCCGCTGAGGCACCCGGGCATACGCGAGACCTATGCATACGTGCAGATGGACTCACTCGGGAACTGCATAGAGATGGAGTGGATAGATGGCATCACGCTGGATGATTATCTGGCTGGCAGGGCTTTGGACGAGGATTCCTTCCGTAAACTTGCCGGGGAACTCTGCGATGCGGTTTCATACCTGCACTCCCACCAGATCCTGCACCGCGACATCAAGCCATCCAACATCCTCATCACACACCAGGGGCATTTTGCGAAAATCATAGATTTCTCTCTTGCCGATTCCGATGCGCACGTGCTGCTGAAGCAAGCGGCAGGCACACGCTCATTCGCCGCCCCGGAAGTGCTCGCAGGCAAAGAGGCGAGCCAGAGCAGCGACCTGTATTCTCTGGCAAAAGTCTTTTCCAAGATGACCAAACGCCACAGGCGCGTTCTCGAACGTTGCATGTCGGCCGATCCTTCAAGCCGATATGCCGACGCAGCTTCCCTGGAAGCGGCATTGCTGAAGAAGAAATCCGGATGGATATGGGTCATAGCCGTGGCAGTTCTCGCTATAGCAGGGGGCATATTCTGGACTGGCACGCATCAAAAGCCACAGGCAGAAGCCTCACTACCATCGCGGGATTCAACCGCCGGCCCTGTGGCTCGTGACACGGTTTTCATTGAAGTGCCCAAGGAAGCGCCGAGGCAGATTCAACCCAAAGAAGATGCCGTGCAGGATGCCGACATCGACGCCATCTTCCAACAGGCCACGGAGCTGTTCGACTGAGTTTATTCCTTCTCCAAAAGGTTCAGCCCACTGCTCTTGCCGGCAATATAGGCAAGGGTCATCCGTCCGTCGCGGAGGATGCCGGGGAGCATCAGCGGCAGACCACGGAAAAAGCAGGGGGATTCGAAACGATCGCCAGCCTGGAGTTTGGAATTGACGGATTCCACCACGGTAAAGGAGTCATCCCCCTCGTAAAGGAGCCGCACCACCCGGTTCGGAGCCCAGCCTATGCGAAGGATATCTCCCTTTGCCAGATCGGACGAACGGATAAAACTGGTATCGAGATACTCCGACGTCTCCCCCACGCCAAGGCACGCCGCACGGAACGCGCTGAAATCTTTGCAGCCGACGTAGCGAGCGAGGATATCGAGGGTGGAGAGATGGGGTGACGTCCGGAGCGAAACATAACCCCAGAGGCGCTTGAGGGTGGATGAAGACAATCTCTCCCCCGTGGTATGTTCGATGTTTACCGAAAGGGATTCGAAATCATTGGTCGTGGCGACACGCCTTCCGTATCGCTTTTTGACTTCTTGCAGCAAATGATTCAGTTCCGGGATTTCCATATTCAGTTTTCCATTCCTTGGGTATTGAAGCATAATCCTTCCAGCCGGCGGTCATTCCGCCGACAAATACATTTCCGTGCCCATGGAAGCAGTCGTTATACATCGAAGGGGCCTTGAACAGTTCCGGGTATTCTTTACGCTCGTAAAGATGGACTTTCTTGCCGCTTACAAGAGTATAGGGAGATTCGTTCTTAACATTTATGCAATCGTAGAAGGTGCCGCTGAAAGCGAAAGCCTTCCGGTTGCGATCGAAAAGAGTTTCCGGCACGGACACAAGGTTTTTACAATCCGCAAAAGTATAGATGAATCCCCAAGCCTCAACGCAGTCGTCGAACAGCCCCTCGGGGACGCTGGTAAGGGACTCACACTGGAAAAAGGTCATTTCGAAGTCGTCGGCTGAAGAGCAGTCCAGGAAGATGTGGGGAGGGATCTCTTGCAACAGTTTGCAGCTATTGAATACCCCGCTCAGGTTCTCCGACTTGCAATGAGCGAGAAGGCTGTCGGGCACGTGCCGGAGGCTGCTGCAGCGGGTAAAAAGGAATTCGGCGTGAGTGACGTTTGCAAATATCTTCAGGCTGTCTGCTGCAACCGATTCCAGTTTGCTACAGTCTACGAATGCATTGGCATAATCATCGGTACCCAGGTCGCCCCAGCGCTTTAAAGAGCGTATCCTGTCGGGCACAGGCATATTTTTGCCTTCATGGAAAGTGGAAAAACACTCTATCTTGCCCGCAATCGTCACATCGTACAAGCCATTCTCTTTGTATCTGTGCGTAACCCAGTTATCGCCAGTATACTCGTCATCGATGTAATCCAAGTTTCCGTCCCCCCAGTCGATGGTTACCGCCACCTTGCCCCGCAAGGGGAGATAGACGCTTCCCAAACCCTCGGCGCTCACCTGGATTATCATAGATTTCGGCCCGTCCGGTTTCGGCGGGCGCGGGATAATTGGATCTTCCTCTATTCGAAATGATTTCTCTGTACTCTCCAGCCGCGTTTTGCCATTTCCAGCGTAAGCATAATAAAGATAAAGGCCAGGCTCTTCAAGTTCAGGCGAATCTGCAGCAAAAGTCTTATCGTCGATGACCGTTCCCTGCAACTGCACGGGCCCGGCACCATCGAGATGATAGCAGAAGCCGCACTCGGTCAGCGCCCTGGTATCATTCATCGCGCAAGAGAAATGCACCGTCCCGTCATCCTGCACGCTCGCCTGCACCTCCCCCATCTCCGGCTGCACAAACCCCAGCGGCGACGGATCCCCCGTGCAGGACGCGAGGGACACCGCCAAAATGAGGGTAAGAATCAGGCCATGGCGCATTATGGGTGTAAAGATACGAAAAAGAAAACTTACTCTTTATCGAATTGACACTGAAGATGTACTCATAGATTCAACTTGAATATTAACCACATTCTTCTCTACGTTATCCAATGCCCAATGTCTCACATAGTTTCGATATATAATCAACGCCAATAAAATGATGACAATCAACAGCAAGAAACCGGTCACGATTCTCAGTTTATTAAGTTTTTTATCTCTAATGATTACCATAATCACAACCGTTTTCCAGAATAATCATAATATACATCTTCATATGAACCTAAAATCCGCAACTATCATCCAATACACGATTAAGGGTAGATTTATGAGTCGTTAGTAGCAGCTTTCAGTAAAAAGCAACAGCACAACATCAATATGTAGCCACCATCCCCTTACCCCA
>Ga0256407_10014896_pt1 | contig 10130 bp, 7 predicted proteins | sample RumenRJG_04DNA_FD_193489 | JGI IMG/M metagenome (GOLD analysis project Ga0256407, IMG submission 193489) | Bovine rumen microbial communities from Lethbridge, Alberta, Canada - RJG_04 | ecosystem: Host-associated > Mammals > Digestive system > Stomach > Rumen | place: Canada: Alberta | collected... | reverse complement strand
GAGTGATCAGAGAACGGAGTCTTTTATGAGCGAAAAAATGAGAAGAGATGCTAAATCCATCTCCAAAACAATGCTTAATACCACTCATCACCAGAATTATATCCAGGAGGATCATATGGCTCACGACAATTTTGCAAACCTCAAGCTTTTCACATGCAACTCACATCCTAAGCTTGCACAGGAGATAGCCGAGTATATGGGGGTTGAACTCGGAAAGTCTACAGTGACGAAGTTCAGTGACGGAGAGATAAGCGTAAGCATATGGGAGTCAGTCAGAGGAAAGGATTGCTTTATCGTCCAGTCGACTAATGATCCGGTGAATGACAACCTGATGGAGCTTCTCATCATGACGGATGCTCTTAAGAGAGCTAGCTGCAACAGTGTCACTGCAGTAATGCCATATTACGGATATGCAAGACAGGACCGTAAAGCCAAGGCCAGAGATCCGATCACAGCCAAGCTTGTTGCGAACATGATTACTGCAGCGGGCATCGACAGAGTAATCACTATGGACCTTCACGCATCACAGGAGCAGGGCTATTTTGATATCCCTGTTGACCATATGCTTGGACAGCCAATGCTGACAGACTATTTTGCGCTCAAGGGTCTTACCGATCTCGTAATTGTTTCACCTGACCACGGCTCAGTAAAGAGAGCCCGCAACATGGCCAAGCCGCTCAATGTACCTATCGCTATCATCGATAAGAGAAGACCTGAGGCCAACAAGAGTGAGATCATGAATGTCATCGGCGATGTTGAGGGCAAAAACTGCATAATCCTCGACGATCTGATCGATACAGCGGGAACGATATGCAATGCAGCACAGGCACTTGTGGATCTCGGAGCAAATAGTGTATATGCCTGCGCAACACACGCAGTTCTGTCCGGACCGGCTCTTGAAAGGATACAGGCCAGCCCTATCAAGGAAATGGTACTCCTCAATACTATTCCTATTCCTGAGGAAAAGATGCTCGATAAGTTCACAGTCCTGTCGGTAGGCCATATTTTTGCAGAGACGATCAAACGGATCTATCTGCATAAGCCGATTTCTGCTATGTTCAACAATGATTGATGGTCTAACGGGAAACGTTAACACGGGACAGCCGCATGGCTGTCCCTTTTGTTTTATCCCGAGGAGATTTGTGATACAATATCGGCGGATAATTTATGAAAGAAAAGCAGGAATGAAAATGGGTATACTGTTCAACAGGAAAAAGAGTTCTGAATTTGATGATGATACTTACGTGATCGTCGGACTCGGTAACCCGGGAGCTGAATATGAGAAGACAAGGCACAACATGGGATTCAGAGCCCTGGATGTGCTTGCTTCTGATGAAGAAATAGATATTAGAAGGGCAAAATTCCACGCTCTGATCGGACAGGGCAAGATCGCCGGACATAAGGTGATTCTTGTAAAACCGCAGACATATATGAACAGGAGCGGTATTGCAGTCAGAGAAGCGGCAATGTACTATAACGTGCCGAGCAGCAATGTAATAGTCATATATGATGACATTGATCTGCCGATCACAGCCATCAGAGTGAGAAAGTCCGGCGGAGCAGGAACTCATAATGGAATGAAATCCGTTGTACAGCAGCTAGGTGTCAAAGACTTCCCGCGTGTCAGGATAGGAGTAGGTTCCCAGCAGACCGGTGAGGATCTTGTCGACCGCGTCATAGGGAAGGTCCCCAAGGCAGAACAGGAGCTTCTGGATAAAGCAGCAAAGGCCGCAGCCGATGCTGCACATGATATAGTCAGTCTGGGTATAGACATGGCAATGAACAGACACAATTTTACTCCAGAACAAAAGAACGACTGAAGCAATGATCACCAGTTATACCGGCATCAGCGGCAGCAGAACTGCATACCTGATATCGTCTCTGACAGACAAGGACAGAAAAGGGAAGTACAGTGCTGCAGTAAAAAGCAATAAAGTGCTGATTATGGTCTCGACCGGACGCGATGCAGAGCGTCTCGCGAGAGACCTCTCTTTCTGTGCACCGGATGCTGCTGTTACTGTTATCCCGGAAGAAGATGACATTCAGATCTTATATGAGGCGAGAAACAGGGAATCTCAGGTCAGCAGGATCAAGGGTATACATACACTCCTCTCAGATGCAGATGATCAAAGGCAGTTTGTTATAGCACCCGTCAGTGCTGCCGTTAAGCGCACAGCAACTCCTGACAGGTATCTGTCCGGCATGATAAGAATTAAACTCGGAGATGTGATGGAAACGGCTGAGCTGAGAGAAATGCTGGTGGATTCGGGATACACATCTGCAGCAGTAACAGAATCTCCGGGAGAATTCACTGCCCGGGGCGGCATACTGGATGTGTTCCCGCCGGCTCTTGCGCATCCGGTCCGTATTGAATTCTTCGGTGATGAGATAGACTCTGTCAGATATTTTGACCCTGACACACAGCGCTCGCTTGAGAATATCGGTGAGGTTGTGATAAGCCCGTCTGCCGAGTTCATTCCTGATGAAAGGGAAAAACATCGTGCTCTTGAAGCTATTATCAAAGAATATGACCGCCGGATCAGAAGCGTAAAAAAGGAATATGGATCGTCTGAAGCACCTGTTTCTGACGGCAGAATCGAGACCCTGGAAATGCACCGGGGCAGGATAGCAGATCTGTTCGGGCAGAACACTAATGTGCAGCTTTATTCTGATTTTATAGAGTACTTTGATACAGATAAGACCGGTCTCTGGGATTATGCTGCTGCCGGCGGAGCCGGATTGTTCATTATAGATCCTTCAAGATGCGAGGAAAAGCTTCCGGAATCTTTCAATAAAGACAATTGGCATGAGATATACGAATGCAGGACCGATATTTCTGTCTTTACACCTTTTCCTGAAATGATACGCGGCGCAGAGCGAATCGACAGCATCGTTAATATCAGAAGCAGGCAGGTGGCACCTTTTAACGGGCAGATAGATCTTTTTGCATCAGAAACAGGTCATCTCACCGGTGCAGGGTACAAAGTCACAATCGTGAGTTCTGATGAAGAGCGCTCCGAGCGAATAAAAGAATACCTGGCCATAGCAGATGTCGAGAACAATGTTTCATACAGGATAGGATATCTCAGTTCCGGCTTCATCATGGATGATGAAAAGGTGTGCTTTATCACTGAAGCCGACATATATCCTGAGAGCAGGCGTCATTCACGCAAAACCAAAGCCAGGAAGAAATCCTCTGACTCGATACAGTTTTCCGACCTCAAAGCAGGGGACTATATCGTTCATGAGCTGCATGGAATAGGCAGATTCGAAGGCATCAGACCTGTTACTGCAGACGGTCAGACGCGTGACTATCTGGTAATAAGGTATGCAGGATCTGATGTTTTGTATATCCCTACAGAACAGTTAGACATTATTCAGAAATATATAGGTAATTCCGGTAACACTCCTGCGCTTTCAAGACTGTCGGGAGGCAGCTGGAAGCGTACAAGAGAGCGCGCTAGAAGGGCCATAGAGGCAATAGCAGAGGACCTGGTAAAACTCTATGCTGAACGTCAGGCTGCCGGAGGTTATGCTTTCGGAAAAGATACGATCTGGCAGGCTGAGTTTGAAGACTTTTTCCCGTATGATGAAACAGAGGATCAGATAAGAGCTGCCGAAGAAATAAAGGAAGACATGGAAAAACCGCTTCCTATGGACAGGCTGCTTTGCGGGGATGTCGGATACGGAAAGACCGAGGTAGCCGCCAGAGCAATTTTCAAGTGTCTTGCTGAAGGGAAACAGGCTGCTCTCCTCGCTCCGACCACGCTTCTGGTCAATCAGCACTATCATACGCTCAAGGAACGGTTTTCTCATTTTCCATTTGAGATAAATGAACTGTCCAGATTTCGCAGCGCGCAAGCGCAGAAAAAAACTGTAAAAGCACTGAAAACCGGAGAAACAGATCTCATCATCGGTACACACAGACTGCTGTCAGATGACGTGCAGTTCAAAGATCTGGGCCTTCTTGTAATAGATGAAGAGCAGAGGTTCGGTGTACGCCATAAAGAAAAGATAAAACAACTCAAGCAGAATATAGACGTCCTGACACTTTCAGCGACTCCTATACCTCGGACACTTAACATGTCACTTACAGGCATCAAAGATATCAGCATAATTGATGAACCACCCGGTGACAGGCTTCCGGTCCATACATATGTCACGCCGTATGAGGACGATATAATCCGCAATGCGATAGTGCGTGAACTTGCCCGCGGGGGGCAGGTGTTTATTGTAAATAACAGGATCACAGGGCTCAATCAGATAAAAGAAACTGTTGAAAGACTTGTACCCGATGCTGTAACTGCAGTCGGACATGGAAGGATGAGTGAAGAAGCCCTTGAGAGCACCATGCTTGACTTTGTCGAGGGGCGGGTCAACGTGCTTATTGCAACTACAATCATTGAGAACGGTATAGATATTCCTAACGCTAATACGATGATAATCCTGAACGCTGACAGATTCGGACTTGCACAGTTATATCAGCTGCGTGGGAGAGTGGGGAGATCTCATCGACTCGCTTATGCATATCTGATGTATCAGCCCGGAAAGGTATTGACCGAGATAGCAAGAAAGAGGTTGACTGCCATAAGGGAATTCACTGAGTTCGGAGCAGGGTTTAAGATCGCAATGCGAGATCTTGAGCTTAGAGGTGCCGGAAATATGCTGGGTGAGGCGCAAAGCGGACACATCGAGAGCATAGGTTATGAGCTTTACTGCAAGGAGATAGACAGGGCTGTCCGTAGGCTGAGGGGAGAGGTGGTGACAGATCAGAGGTCAGAGATCACGATAGATATACCTGTAGCAGCGTCAGTCCCTGCGTCATATATTGAAGAAGAGACGTTAAGGCTTCAGGCATATAAGAAGATAGCCTCCATTACCTGCAGGGAAGATGCTGATGATGTCATCGACGAACTGACTGACAGATACGGCGATGTGCCGGATGAGGCAGTGAGCCTCATAAAGGCTGCCGAAGTCAGAGCACATGCAGAAATGTGCGGGGTGTCATATATAGGCAGAAAAGGCCCGCGTCTTGAAGTGAGGTTTTCAGAAAATACCAGATTCAGTGCTTATTGTGCAGTCATGGTCAAAGCTGAATTCGGAGATGCGCTGACGATAATGAGCGGAAGATCGACAAGTATCAGCCTGTACGCCGGTAATTCTGTCCATACGAATTCAATAAAGAGACATAGGACATCAGGGGCACTTGATTCGGATCTTGATAAGGTACTGGCTCTGATGCGTACACTGAGAGATGCTGTCGATACTGAGCAAAGCTCTGCCGGAAGTCAGTCATAGTCAGCGTGATTATCAACAGATTCCGGCAGGCTGATCGTATCAGTGTCTGTATTTGCCACATCATAATTATTCCAGTATAATTAATAAGTAAATGATCTGTGCATGGAGGAAAACTATGCTGTTTAAAAATATAGGATTGGTAACTGAAGATTTTTCATACCGTGAAGGAATGTATGTTGGTGTCGTTGAGGACAGGATAGCATATATAGGTGAAACTGCTCCTTCCGATGACTGCGGTACTGCCCCGGAAGAAGAGCTTTTCAAAATGACAGTAAGCTCCAATCCGCTCAAAGCGGGAGAATCATCCGGATGCTGCGGACGTGTTCTTAAGAGCGGAGAGACACATCCTCTGTACGGCGAAGTGTATGATGGAACAGGAAAGGTTCTTATGCCTGCTTTCTATAATGCTCATGGACATTCACCGATGTGCCTTATGAGAGGATATGGGGAGAACCTTCCTTTGGACCGCTGGCTGAATGAAAAGATCTTTCCTTTCGAAGATAAGCTTTACAGCGAAGCGGTGTACTGGTCGACGCTCCTTACCATGGCTGAATCCATGAGATACGGAATAGTGTCTACCAGTGACATGTACTATTTTATCGATGATATGGTAAGGGCTGTCAGCGTCAGCGGTATGAAATCCAACATCTCAAGAGCAGTCGCAGGTATAGGCTGCGAGAAGCTCGAAGACTGCGTCGGATACAAAGAGATGCGTGATACCATCATGATGTATGACGGCTTTGCCAACGGAAGGATAATTGTCGAGGCTAGTGCTCATGCGGAGTATACCAACAACGAGCTTTTTCTGAGAGCGATAGCAGAAACTGCAAAGGAATTTGATGTGCGCATGCATGTGCATGTTGCTGAAACATTATCTGAAACAGAAGGCTGTAAGGAACGCTATGGAAAAACACCTGTAGCCCTTCTCGCCGACTGCGGCTTATTCGATGTACCTGCCAATGCAGCTCACTGTGTATGGCTGACTGATGAGGACAGAGACATTCTGGCCGAGAAACATGTCTCCGTATCGAGCAATTCTGTCAGCAATATGAAACTTGCCAGCGGCATATGTAATGTTCCTGCACTTTATGCAAAAGGCATTAATGTGGCGATCGGCACAGACAGTGTTGCAAGCAACAACAGCCTGAACTTCTTCGAGGAAATGAAGGTGTTTGCGCTTTGCGGAAAGTTCATGGCTATGGATCCGTCTGCGATGACTCCTGAGCAGGTGCTTCACAGCGCGACCAGAAGCGGTGCTCTTGCACAGGGAAGAGAAGATGCCGGACTGATAAAAGAAGGCTTCAAGGCAGATCTAATTGTTGTAGATGCTTCGCAACCCAACATGAAGCCTTCTCATGACATTCTGAATGCTCTGATATACTCTGCTGATGGTAAAGATGTCTGCCTTACCATGTGTGACGGCAAGGTGCTGTACAGAGACGGCATATATATGACTCTGGATATAGAGCGTACTATTGCAGAAGCAGAAAAAGCCACTAAGCAGATTCTCTCTATGATGTAGATGATACAGGCTGCATCAAATTGATTGCATTTATTATATATTGATGAAAAAAGAAACTGATCCCGGAAAAATCAACACATCATCTGCCGCATCCAGGCTGATGCAGGGAGCGACCATTCTTGCGGTCGCCGGTATAATCAGCAAGGTGTTCGGAGCTATATTCAGGATCCCCGTTACTAACATGATCGGAGCGGAGGGTCAGTCTTACTATGGCGCAGCGTATCCTGTTTATCAGGATTTTTATGTAATAGCTACAGCAGGATTTCCGGTTGCCATCTCCAGGATGGTATCTGAAAGACTTGCAAAAGGCGATTACATCAATGCAGAGAAGTCATATAAGATCGCACTTAAAGTATCTCTGATACTCGGCATAGCCTCTTTTATCATATGCTTCGGAGGAGCAGATGTGATCGCATCAGGTATAGGCAACCCGGGCGCTGCCGCTTCTATCAGAGCTATATCCATAGCTTTGCTGTTTACACCTGTTACTGCTTCATTAAGAGGATTCTTTCAGGGGCAGCAGATAATGACTCCGTCTGCCGTATCTCAGGTTGTAGAACAGATAATGAGAGTATGTGCCGGACTTGCTCTTGTTTATGTTTTTTATAAAACCAATCTTGAGCTGGCTGCAGCAGGGGCAACTTTCGGTGCTTCTGCCGGCATGATAGTTGCTATGCTGACCCTTTTGTTCATGTATCGCAGATTCAACAGAAACAGGGCTGACAGGATAGCTGCATCTGCTGTTATTCCCGAAACAGAAAAAGAAAGACTGAAAGAACTCGTAGAGATCGTCATTCCTATCACCATAGGATCTGTCATAATGCCGCTGATGATGACAATAGACGCAGCAGTCGTCATGCGCCGTCTTCAGGCGACAGGCTGGGACCTTGCTACATCCAAGACTCTCTACGGTCTGATAAGCGGATACTGTGATCCTCTGGCCAATCTGCCGGTGGTCTTCATAGATGCTATCTGCATCAGCCTTTTGCCTGCTGTTACCACGGCATTCACCCTCAGGATCAAATCAGACCTTGACGGAAATATCAAGACGGGTCTGAAGACAATGATGATCATTGCCTTCCCTTGTGCAGTCGGATTAATAGTTCTGGCAAAGCCTATCCTGCTTCTGCTGTATCCAAGACAGCCAGAAGAGTCTATGATGGCGATCCACACGCTGCAGATCCTGTCTGTTGGAATCGTAACACTTGCTATTATGCGTACTCTTTCTGCAAGTCTTCAGGGAATAGGCAAGATATCCCTTCCGGTATTCAACTTGTTTATAGGTGCAGTTACCAAGACAGTTATCACATTTATCCTGGTAGGTATACCGGCACTGAACATTAACGGAGCGGCAATCGGTACTGTATGTGCCTATCTCACTGCGGCAGTACTCAACTATATGGGATTAAGAAAATATGCAGATGTCGACCTCGATTTTAAGAGCGTGTTTGCAAGGCCTTTCCTGGCATCAGCGATAATGGGAGCATCCGCCATAGGAGCCTATAAACTGATCTATGCTATTCATCCGGGAAATCTTACAGCGACAGCGATAGCGATCATGGTTGCCGTTGCAGTATATTTTGTAATGATATTCCTCACCGGTGCTGTGACAAGAGAAGAAATGGCACTGGTACCTAAAGGCGATGCAATATACAATTTTGCAGTCAGACTCCACCTTGCAAAATGACAGGCCAAAATGGAGAATATTCAATAAAATCAAGCAAATTCGCCATGAAATGATGTTGACTTAGAACTAGTGATACTCTATAATTCAGACAGATTTTGGTTGTATATAATAAGGAGGATGGATATATGAATAAGGCTGAATTAGTTGCAAAGGTCGCAGATAAGACTGGATTTAAGAAGAAAGATGCAGAGCTCGCTCTCGATGCAGTTCTGGAGACTATAGAGAAAGCACTTGTAGATGGAGACAGCGTCAGACTGATTGGATTCGGTACATTTGAGACCAGAAGCAGAAAGGCCAGAACAGGCAGAAATCCTCAGAAGCCGGATGCAGTTATCGAGATCCCTGCTTCCAAGGCGCCTGTATTCAAGGCTGGAAAGTCCCTTAAGGATGCAGTAAACAAGTAATTCAACCAGCTCCTATATGCGGGCAGCACAGTAGCTGCCCGCTGTTTTTTTCTTATATATAATGTATTCAATATTCGAAAGACACTCATGAGACTCGATAAGTATCTAAAGAATTCCAGAATAATCAAAAGACGTACTGTAGCCAAGGAAGCGTGTGAGCAAGGCCGGGTAGAAGTGAACGGGAAGGTTGCAAAACCCGGACTTGAACTGAAGACAGGAGACGAGATCCAGATAACTTTCGGCTCTAACATTCTTAGAGTCAGGGTAGTCTCTATGCCTGATAATGTACGCAAAGATGATGCGCAGAGCATGTATGAGGTGCTGAGCTAGTCCTATATTTTGTATGGCGTCATTACAGGGACACCATAATTGCCAATATGCTCATAATATTGGACAATACTGCCATCTCGCATACATCGAAGTATTTCGACCCGTTTGGTAAGCAGTTACAGCAAACTTGCTGATCAGATGAGTTTTCATAGCGATTTATAGCGCAATAATGCGAAAAAACAGTAATCTCTTTCTTATGTAAATGTGGGACCATGTTTGTATAACACATTATCCACATCGAAATAAGGAGGAGATACATTTATGGAAAGACATTTTTATCCGGTAATGGGCAAAGATGATATGCCCGAGTATATTTCTGTCATCAGTGCTTCAAGATGCGGCAGGATACGTATTGATGATATAGAGGTGATAGAACAGGAAGGCCGCAAACTGCATGTTATAACACCTGACAGAGATTATTCATTTTATGCCAGGATGGCTGACATCATTCCGGCTCTTGTAGGAAGGGCATTCTACAGGCCTATAAAAGGTCTTATAATCAATTTCGACCATGTCAAAGACATATCCGGTGCCAGTATCACATTTTATTCAGGACAGAGTGTGACGCTTGGCAAGAACAGTATCACCAAGGCACGGTCAGCATTCAAAAGGTATTTGCTCAGTTATCCTCCTTATAGTTTGTGGGACAGATCAGAGCATATGGCCTCAAGTGTTGCAGAGACTGGTTTATCAGAGTTTGAAGTGATACAGGGAAACACAAAAAAAGCAGAATAAATATGTAGAAAAAACCAATAAAAAAATCTCATTTTTTTGTTGACAAAGCCTCTGAGGTTGCATATAATAATGAAGCTGTCGCTGAGAGCGGCGGCGGAACCTTGAAAACTTCATAGTGCAGAACAGGTCTTAAATGAGCAGGACAAAGGTCCTG
>Ga0256407_10014894_pt1 | contig 10132 bp, 13 predicted proteins | sample RumenRJG_04DNA_FD_193489 | JGI IMG/M metagenome (GOLD analysis project Ga0256407, IMG submission 193489) | Bovine rumen microbial communities from Lethbridge, Alberta, Canada - RJG_04 | ecosystem: Host-associated > Mammals > Digestive system > Stomach > Rumen | place: Canada: Alberta... | reverse complement strand
TGTAAAGACCGTGATTACTCCACAAGAATTGTTACGCTGATGAATACTGACACAAAGATACGCCTCAGGGCGTTGGAACCCGAAGACCTCGAATTGCTCTATGCCATCGAGAATGACGTCTCGCTATGGGGCGTAGGCATCACCAATGTGCCCTATTCGCGCTATACACTTCACGACTATATCGCCAATGCCAGCAATGATATCTATGTGGATCGCCAAGTGCGACTGATTGTCGAGAACGAGGCAGGGCAGACGGTGGGCATTGTTGATGTGGTAAACTTCGACCCTCAGCACCAGCGTGCCGAACTGGGCATTGTGATTATGAACAATCATCGTCGCCAGGGATATGCCTCGGCTGCTGTCAACGAACTGGTAGGTTATGCTCAGCGCATACTCCATTTGCATCAAATCTACGTTTTTGTGGACATTTGTAACGAAGCAGCCAAAAATCTCTTTAACAGCTTGGCTTTCAGTGAGTCAGCTCGTCTGAAGGACTGGCTCTTCGATGGAAAGGAATATCGTGATGCACTATTAATGCAACGAATTTTATAAATTTTAACATAAATAGTTTTGCAAATACCGATTTTCTTCCTACCTTTGCACCCGCAAAACAAAAACTGGTGCGTTAGTTCAGTAGGTTAGAATGCCTGCCTGTCACGCAGGAGGTCACGAGTTCGAGCCTCGTACGCACCGCTAGCAAGAGAAGCTCATTGAACATCGTTTCAGTGAGCTTTTCGTTTAAAGAAACCTTTAGCTGTATGAAACGATTTTCTATTCTTCTGATTGCAGTTGTGGCCTGTGTGGGATTGCAGGCTCAGTCGAAACGGGGCATCTCCATCCTCGGCGATTCCTATAGTACTTTCAAGGGCTATGTGGTGCCCGATACAAATGCGGTGTGGTATCCTCAGCCGAACCCGCAGAATAACGACGTGCAGGATGTGCGCCAGTTATGGTGGCAACAGCTCATTCGCAACAACAGCAAGGATTATCGTCTGTGCCAGAACAACTCCTTCTCAGGTGCCACTATCTGTCATACGGGTTACGAAGGTGCCGACTATAGCGACCGTTCCTACTGCACCCGACTGTGGCAGTTGGGTTCGCCCGATGTGATACTTGTCTTCGGAGGCACTAATGATACGTGGGCAAAGTCGCCTGTTGGCGATTTCCAGTATAGTGGCTGGAGTCAGCGCGACCTCTATCAGTTCCGTCCGGCTATGGCTTATGTCCTTGCCCATCTTCAGAACCGTTATCCCGGTGTGGCTATCTATGTCATCATCAATGATATCCTTTCCGACGAGATCACCTCTTCTATGAAGACTATCTGCCAGCACTATCAGGTGCCCTTCATCCAGCTCCACGATATCGACAAACAGTGGGGGCACCCGTCGCAGAAAGGTATGCGGCAGATTGCAGAACAAGTGAGTGAAGCGCTGAAGGATTAATAGCCGTTGGAGTGCTTGATGCCTTGTACGTAGCCAACGATACCGGCTATGATGAGCACCAGTCCACCTATTAATATATAATTAGTGGTATAGTGCAGCAAATAGGCAGCAAACAGCAGTAAAGTGCCTGCTACAACCAACAGAATGCCAATGAGAGACGCATTTTTCTTCATAAAGCGTTAAAATTTGCTGCAAAGATACTAATTTTTCGCTTTTCGCTCTACACTTTTCACTTTTTTTTCGTACCTTTGCACCCGCAATTTTGCAAAATAACAAATTTATTTTATTTAAAGTATTATGAATCAATACGAAACCGTTTTCATTTTGACTCCCGTTTTGTCTGATGAGCAGACAAAGGAAACGGTCGCTAAGTTCAAGAAGATCCTCACCGATAAGGGTGCTGAGATCGTGAACGAAGAGGCCTGGGGACTGAAGAAGATGGCTTATGCTATTCAGAAGAAATCTACAGGTTTCTACAATCTGTTAGAGTTCAAGGCTGAGCCAGAAGTGATCAAGACTTTGGAGACTGCTTTCCGTCGTGACGAGAAAGTTATCCGTTTCCAGACAGTAAAGCTCGACAAGTATGCTGCAGAGTATGCTGTTAAGCGTCGTAACAAATTAGGTAAAAAAGAGGAGGCATAACTATGGCACAAGAAACAGAAATCCGCTATTTGACAGCTCCTTCTATTGACACCAAGAAGAAGAAGTATTGCCGCTTCAAGAAGAGTGGTATTAAGTATGTAGACTATAAGGATCCTGAGTTCCTGAAAAAGTTCCTGAACGAGCAGGGTAAGATTCTTCCTCGCCGCATCACAGGTACTTCGCTGAAGTATCAGCGCCGTGTGGCTCAGGCTGTAAAGCGTGCTCGCCAGATTGCACTGCTTCCTTACGTAACTGATATGTTGAAATAAATAAGGAGGAGGACGACAATATGGAAATTATACTGAAAGAAGATATTATCGGCTTAGGTTATAAGAACGATATCGTAAACGTAAAGTCTGGTTATGGTCGTAACTACCTGATTCCTCAGGGCAAGGCTGTAATCGCTTCTCCTTCTGCTAAGAAGATTTTGGCTGAGAACCTGAAGCAGCAGGCTCACAAGTTGGCTGCTATCAAGGCTGAGGCTGAGAAGAAGGGCGAGGCTATCAAGGACGTTGCTTTGTGCATCGCCGCTAAGGTTAGCGCTACCGGTCAGCTCTATGGTTCTGTTAATGCAGGTATCGTTGCTGAGGAGTTGAAGAAACTGGGTCACGACATTGATCGCAAGATCATCACCATGACTGATGCTAAGACTGTTGGCGACTATGTAGCTACTGTTCACTTCCACAAGGAGGTTGAGATTGCTGTTCCTGTAAAGGTGGTTGCTGAGAATGCCGCTGCCGAGGAGAAGAAGGAAGAAGCTCCTGTTGCTGAGGCTCCCGTTGAGGCTCCTGCAGTAGAGGAAGCTCCTGCTACAGAGGAATAACCATGCTGTAAAGCAAATCATAGTTATTATAATTGAAGAGGACTCGTCACAACGACGGGTCCTCTTTTTTGTGATGGTGAAGTGATGAGGTAGGTGGGGCAGGTGATGTAAGTTGGGTAGGGGGTAGGGACACAAAAAAACCGCTGGAATAAATCCAGCGGCGATTCTCTCAATTTTGTTCGAGTGTTCTGATTACTTAACGCTGTCAGCAGCAACAGTATCAGCAACAGCAGCGGTAGTGTCAGCGCTATCAACAACCTCAACTGAATCGGTGTCAACCTCAGCGGTCTGAGCCTTGTTACCACAAGAAGCGAAAGAAACAGCTACGATGGCTGCGAACATAAATACTAATTTTTTCATTTTTCTAAGCTTTTTAAATCTGTAAAACAATCATTTGTTTATTAAAACGATGCAAAGGTAGGCATTTTTTTGATATGTTGTACTTTTTTTTGTGACTTTTTTTAGGGCATTTTTGTAACTTTTTTGCAAAACGCTATAAATCAGCGACTTACGAAATGTTAAAAATGTTATCAATTTTACACTTAATCGAATAATTGCTAAAAAAGCGTCATTTCTTGCATTTTTTGTGTACCTTTGTGCTCGTAAACGTGACACCTTATTATATATATGATAGACTCATCAGTTTTTCAAGGGAAAAAAGCAGCATATTTCACTTTGGGCTGCAAACTGAACTTCTCTGAGACATCTACCTTTGCAAAGATGCTTCAGGAGTTGGGGGTGCTGACGGCAGCCAAGGGCGAACAGGCAGACATTTGTCTGATTAATACTTGTTCGGTGACGGAGGTGGCTGACCATAAGTGTCGTCAGGCCATTCATCGCATGGTGCGCCAACATCCTGGTGCTTTTGTGGTGGTGACGGGATGCTATGCCCAGTTGAAGCCTGAGCAGGTGAGCAAGATAGAGGGTGTCGATTTGGTGTTGGGAGCCAACGAGAAGGCAAACCTCATTCAGTTTCTCTCCGATGCTTTTGTCCATCGCAGTGCATCAGCTACCTATCTGACGGAGAAGACGAAGGACATCCGTAGTTTTGCACCCAGTTGTTCGCGAGGCAATCGCACGCGCTATTTCCTGAAGGTGCAAGACGGTTGTGACTATTTCTGCACCTACTGCACCATTCCCTATGCCCGTGGGTTCAGTCGCAATCCCAGCATAGCGTCGCTGGTGGCTCAGGCTGAGCAGGCAGCGCGCGAGGGCGGCAAGGAGATTGTGCTGACGGGTGTGAATATCGGTGATTTCGGAAAGACCACTGGCGAGCAGTTCATTGATTTGGTGAAGGCACTCGACCAGATAGAGGGTATTCGTCGCTATCGCATCAGCAGTTTGGAACCCGATTTGCTGAGCGACGAACTCATCGACTTCTGTGCTCAGAGCCGTGCTTTCATGCCCCATTTCCATATACCCTTGCAGAGTGGCAGCGACACCGTGTTGCGTCTGATGCACCGCCATTACGATACGCAGCTGTTTGCCGACAAGATACATCGCATCAAGCAGGTGATGCCCGATGCCTTTATCGGTGTTGATGTGATGGTGGGGTGCCGGGGCGAGACACCTGAGTGTTTCGAGGAGACGTTTGAGTTTCTCAATCATCTGGATGTTACCCAGCTCCATGTGTTCCCATATTCAGAGCGTCCTGGCACATCGGCGCTCAAGATTCCCTATGTGGTCAGCGATGCCGATAAACGTGAGCGCAGCCATCGGTTGCTGCAGCTGTCCGATGCCAAGACACAGGCCTTCTATCAGCAGTATATTGGCAGTGAGGCAGAGGTGCTCTTCGAGAAGGCTCCTCGCGGAAAGGCAATGCATGGGTTCACCAAGAACTACATCCGTGTGGAACTGCCTGCCTCCGAGGCCCGACCGGAATACGATAACGAACTCATGCAGGTGCGCCTCGCTGGGTTTAATCATGATAAGAGTGCCTTGATGCTCTCAATCCTCCATTCTTAATCCTCAATTCTCCATCAGATGAAACTTGCTATTGTCATATTGAATTGGAACGGACAGAAGATGCTCCATCAGTATCTGCCCACCGTCTTGCAGTATTCGCGCGACGAAGCCACTGTCTTTGTGGCAGACAATGCCTCTACCGACGATTCCCTGTCGCTGCTTTCCACAGCATTTCCCGAGTGTAAGGTCATCCGACTTGAGAAGAACTGGGGCTTTGCCGAGGGGTATAACAAGGCTTTGCAGCAGATTGATGCCGAATACTATCTGTTGCTCAATAGCGATATTGAGGTCACTCACCATTGGCTCACCCCGCTCATCGAGTTTATGGATGTTCACCCCGAGGTGGCAGCATGTCAGCCCAAGTTGCTCTCCATTTTCGACAAGGACCGCTTTGAATATGCAGGGGCGAGTGGGGGATACCTCGACTGCTTCGGCTATCCCTTCTGCCGGGGACGCATTTTTGACACCGTTGAGGACGATAACGGTCAGTATGATTATGCCACCGAGATACTTTGGGCTACAGGTGCAGCCCTAATGATTCGCTCGAAAGACTATTGGGAGGCAGGCGGACTCGACGGACGTTTCTTTGCACATAACGAAGAGATAGACCTCTGTTGGCGCTTGCGCATTCGTGGCAGAAAGATATTCTGTCTGCCTGAGAGCTATGTCTATCATGTTGGCGGAGGCACTTTGCCGAAGTCGAACCCCATGAAGACCTATCTCAATTTCCGCAACAATCTCACCATGCTTTATAAGTGTCTGCCCGATGCCGAACTGGGTCGCGTCATGCGTTGGCGCTGGTTCCTCGATTATGTGGCTGCCTGGCAAACGCTGCTGATGAATCGCAAGTGGGGCGACTTCTGTGCCATCTATCGTGCCCGTAGGGCCTTCCGCCGATGGAAACATGATTTCGATGCTGATCGAAAGGCTATCCAGCAGTCGCGCGTAGCTGCCGATATTCCCGAGCAGCGCCGATTCTCCATCCTTTGGCAATACTATGTCAAGGGACGCAGGCATTTCTCCCAGTTGCCCTAAGATTACAGGAATTCAGCAGCCATCGGCACGCGTTCGGTGATGCGCCATATAAAGTGTCTGCGCATGCGCTGTTTGTGCATATAAGGTATGATGTGCAGCGGGTTGAACGTCAGTTCATGTTTCATCTTCCAACGCATGTGCAGCATGACGTCGATGGCACTGTTGATTGAGTTGGTCCATTCCGTGCGCATCAGTCGCGAATTGGTGGCTATCTTGTCGCTCTTGAACCAACTCAGTTCCAACACCTGTTGGTCAACCCAGAATTCAATCAGGTCGAGATAGCTCTGATAATACTTGTCGAACAGCTTCACCTTATTCTGGCGATAGGCATTGACGACGGCCTCCGACAGGTTCAGCAACACTTGAACGATGGTGTTGTTGAAAGTCATGAAATAGTTGGAGTAGGCAATACTGATTTTCGTGAAATTAGCCTGTTCCAGATGCGTGAGCACAATATTGCGATTCTCGTCGTTGTTCACGAACTTGTCGAAATACGCCTTCTCAGCCTCCTCGAAAATGCTGAATCCCATGAAGTCGGGAATACCGTCGCTGCCAATCGACACGAGGAAGAAATGACTGTGCTGCAACTTCATCTTATTCCATTTGCGGCGCACGTCCAGATAGTTGCGTGCAAACACCTCGCCAATCTTCCCGATGTAGTTATACTTGATGGCAACGTCGGCCATGAAATATCGGTCGTCCTTCGTCAGACGCTCCGGAGGCAGCGACAGCAGACGGTGAAACTCATACAAGTCGGGATTCGACTTCCGTCCGTGCTCCTTCAGTTTGGCATCAAACAGCAGGTCGGTAATCTCAACCAGCGTAGCCCAGTTATGGTGCTCCAGTGCCCGAATCTGAATCTCGATTCGGCGGTTGTCGCCGTCCTTCAGCACCGCATTGATGTGTATCGAGCGATATCCGCTCTCCTTGGGTTCCTTGATATAGTCGTGAATAGTCCCCTTGATGACGAAAGGCAGTCGGTTCTGGTTGCGCATCAGTCGGTCATACAGTTCGTAAGCCTTCTCCGTCGATGACATGATGCATCGGCATCCGGCAATGTCCTCAGCCCTGTTCACCTGCATTTCGGGGAATCGCAACAGTTTACTGATAATCGATTCAATGCGCTTCACTCGGTAGGTGCAGATGCAGTTCTTGTCCACCTTGTGAGCCGCTTTCTCAATCGAGTTGAAGATGACGGCAAGCGGTTCCTTATAGCTCACCCTCAGTGCCTGCAGCATCAGCAAGTCGGCATCGGCCACCTCCTTCGGATTACTCCTGATGCGGTCGCCCAGTCGTTTATAGTCCTTGTTCGAATAACCTTCCATGCCACAAAGATACTCATTTTCTTTTGTAATAAAAAAGAAAACACCATTTTTTTGCAAAACAAATCACCCCGCTGTCATCGGTGTCATCGTCATCGGTGTCATTGGGTTGTAGTCAAAATATGCAGATATTCTTGGAATTTTCAGAAAAAGTGTTTATATTTGCAGTCGTGAAACAACTTATACTTTGAAATTAAAAAGAAATACGATGGATGCTGTATCAATGAACAATCTATGGAATTACATCCAAGGCCTTTCGCTCACGGCTAGCAACCGCAAGTGGTTAGCAGAGCGTCTTATAGAACACGAAGAGAAAGTTCCCCCAGTATTACAAACAATGGAGGAGGCTCTATCTGATCTTGACGAGTCGGAACGTGAGTTTGAATGTGGTGATGTGCTTTTAGGCGAAGAATTCAATGTTCGTTGCCAGGCATTAATTGATAGTTTTCCAACAAACTGAAAAATACAATTTAAGAGACCATTCTCACTCATACTATGAAAAACCTTGGAACAGACATTGCTGTTTCGTCATGATTTTCCAAAACAAATTAGGGCGCTGTCATCGGTGTCAGCGTCATCGGTGTCATTGTGGTTGTAGTACCTGATGAGAAGAAGGAGTGAAAACAATGATTGGAATGCATTTTGTCTCAAAAGGCTTACTTTCTAAAGAACAAGGAAAGGCCTTCAGTAGATTATTTGAAATACGGCATAGTGGTGATTATGATGACTTTGTGATGACACGTACCAGGTCCCTGTCATCATTAATATAGTTTCCTTTCCCATTCGCTATCAATGAACTTGGCTATTGTTTGGATATCAGCAAACCTAAGTTCTCTTTCTTCTGGGACAGGTTTCCCAAACATGTCTTTATGTTGGCGATATTGAAGGAAAAAAGTGCCAACAAGATTTGTGTCATTAACAAATCGATTTACACCCGTTGGTTCTATTCCGGATATTTGAAACAGTTTCCAGCGTTTTCTCTCTCCATCCAAAGGTGTTTTGACTTTATTGAATGTATAGCCCATCCATCCATTACCGAACCCCCAATAATAATATGCAGAATTTGCGAATATGATCAATCGTGGACGTAATTTCTCAATGAAATCTCTCGTATGCGAAATAAGTCTCCCATGATATCTGTTTTTTAAATCATTATCATTATGAATTTTGGTTTGCCTGCCATTTCGTACAGGCAAAAGGTCAATGTATTCGCATTTTTCGTCGTAATCCCCCATCATCGAATGCTTGGGGCGCCAGAATTCACTTCTACAAGTGTTATAAGGATAAATTCCATCTCCTTCTCCAGAAGGATTCATACCAACTAAAAGTATTCCTCCTTCTTTTGCATTGGGATTCGTTATGAGTCCAAGTCCACCACTTTCCATCTCTTCATCGCGGACTTTTTTATATTGTCCCATCAATTCTTCTGCAATATGTAATTTCATATTTGTCTGCTATTTCTTAACTTTGAATTCGTATTCTTTATCAAACTCACTCCCTTCTTTTACATATCTCCAACATCTACGATCCTGCTTATTCGTTATTTTAATAAATTCATTGTCATGTTTCGAAGACAACTCCTCATCTGTTTTTTCGTTGGTATATTTAAATAGGTTGACATTCTTTCGTGTGTATGCGTTTACTTTGCAATCTATGAACATAACTTTATCATCTATCCAATCAATTGTCGTTTCTGTCTTATCAACGGAAAGGCCGTCAAATAGATAATCATACACGTAAGTTGACATATCGCTTTCTTTTAATTCTAACCGCTCAGGCTCTAATTGAACAATCCTATAAGAACGAATCAAAGCAGATGCACGATATTGAGATTTATCATCTTCAAATGTAATATCAACTCCAGACCAATGAGGGTATAGAGTTCCAACATTTAAATATGGAACAACAGGCTTATCCTTAACATTCCGATGGTACATAATAGGGTCAACAATACGTTTATCATTATCACCTACTTCTTCATGATAATAGAATTCTACACTTGTTATATAGAGATCGTATCGTTCACTACAATGGAAATGGCCACCATACAATAGGTATTTTGCCAATTTCTCGAATTCTTTTTCAAGATATTCACAGGTCCTTCTCGATTCTTGGAACTCTATCAGTTGTTTTATTAGGTTGTTCATATTAATAGTGTTTTAAGAATTATAAAAGGTGAAAAAAGAACAATACCGCAGCATATTTAGTATTGATACCACAGGCCGTACCTACCCTCATATTATTGTTATCACGAACCGTCCCATCTGAACTTATAGTACCAAGACGCATATTGTTGTTGTCGCGTACAGTCCCATCTGAACTGACTGTGCCCAGTCGCATGTTATTCTTATCTCTGATAGTACCATCTTTCACGATAGTGCCCAAGCGCATGTTGTTACTATCCCTGATGGTTCCATCTTCGAAGATCTTTCCAAGTCTCATGTTATTGGCATTGCGAACTGTGCCGTCAGACTCTACTTTGCCAAGCAGCATATTGTTATTGTCGCGAAAAGACTGAGAATATCCTGGACTTGCTACGAACAGGAACATCAATAATGTTATAATCAATCTATACATCATGTTGCAAAATTACTAATATTTTGTGAAAAAGTGATATTAAAATGGCAAAATCGTGTCCTTTGTCTCTGGTTCGAAGGGCAATTCTGATTTTTTGATATTCCAAGTAATTTCTTCTTCACTAATTGCATTCTCTTTGAACCATTTATGTGGGGTTAGAGTCTTGTATTTGTCATCCAAAGCAAGATATGCATACTTCTTTGCAACTTTAGCTTTTGCTTCTTCTATCTCATATTCAATCATGTCTGTGTTTACAATCTTCTTGAACTCTGGACTGTTGAATACTGCTCTTTGTACTCCTTCGTTCCATATTTCAAATTGATGCA
>Ga0256407_10014893_pt1 | contig 10133 bp, 8 predicted proteins | sample RumenRJG_04DNA_FD_193489 | JGI IMG/M metagenome (GOLD analysis project Ga0256407, IMG submission 193489) | Bovine rumen microbial communities from Lethbridge, Alberta, Canada - RJG_04 | ecosystem: Host-associated > Mammals > Digestive system > Stomach > Rumen | place: Canada: Alberta | collected... | reverse complement strand
CTACGAGTCGTCGCTTTCTCTTCCGGTCAGGAAGAAGGTCCCTCACGAAGGCGAAGTATCAGTCGTTACCGTCGGCGACCCCGAAGATCCGTACGACTGCATCGCGTGCTGCGGCACCCATCCCTCCCGCTCGTCGGAAGTCGGCCTTCTGTCAATATACAAATGCGATCCGAACAAGGGCATGAACCGCATCTTCTTCGACTGCGGCATCGCGGCATGGGAAAAACTCAGCGCCGATTCGCGCATGCTCTCTGAAATAGCGAAGAAGTATTCATGCTCCCCCGCCGATCTTGCATCGAGGCTCGATCTTGAGGCAGAGAACATCTCTTCTCTCAAGGCCAGGCTCGCGGCGCTTTCGGCCTACGCGAAAGAGAACGAAAAGGAGCGCATACTGTCCGGCATCAGCGCGCCGGGAAGAAAGACCCGCGCAGCCTGCTACACGACAGAGCTTTTATCCGTCGATGATCTTCTGAAGCTGGGCTTCTCGGTCATCAGCGAGACCGAAGACCTCCTGCTTCTGATGATGCATCCCGAAAGCTTCACCTGCCTCCTCTTCTCGTCGGGCGACGCGAAGTGCGGAGCGCTCGTGAAGGAGCGCGCGCCCGAGTTCGGCGGCAGAGGCGGCGGCAGAGACGATAACGCAAGGGCTGTGTTCACATCTCTTAAGGACATGAAGGCCTTTGCAGATGCGCTCAGGGCTTTGCGCTGAAGAGGATCTGTGAGATAATGAAGCATCAACTGAAAGGATCACCGAATATGGAAGAAAACATCAGACTCATAGTAACCATCGACCGCGAATACGGAAGCGGAGGCCACGAGGTGGCCCGCAGGCTGGCTGACAGGCTGGGCCTTAAGCTCTACGATGAGGAGATCATCGCGAAGGCTGCCGAAAAGACGGGCTACCGCGAGGAGTATATAAAGGACAACGAAGAGAAAGCTCCGGACTTTTCGATCTCGGGCATCTTCTCTGCCGTCGACACCTTCCAGGCCTCCCCTTTCGCAAGAGTGCAGGAGGAGGAGTTCAACATAATACGCGAGATAGCGGCAGAAGGCAACTGCGTCATAGTCGGCCGGGCCGCCGACTACATACTCAGTGAGGAAAGGCATGTCAGCATCTTCCTCTTCGCTCCGCTTGAAGACAGAGTAAAGAGAAAGATCGCCCTCGACAGGATGGACCCGGGCAGGGAAGTCCTCAGCGAAGCCGCCATGGAGAAGAAGGTGAAAGCCGTCGACAAGCAGCGCCGCAGATATTACGAGTTCTACACCGACAACAAATGGGGAGGCCACGAGACCTTTGACGTTCTGATCAATACGGGCCGTTCGGGGATCAACGGAGCGGTCGATATCATCGAAGCGTACATAAAGGGCGGCATGGGCAAGGACATACTGTCCGACATGTAAAGACAAAGAAGGGGCAAAAGTCCGCGTATCGCGGATTTTTGCCGTTTTTTATGGACACAGGGCCCGCTGAGCCTTGTTTTTTTATATTCTATTTTTTACAATTCTACTATATTGTCCCCCGTCCCTTTTTTATGGGGATGATAAGACGATCACGCATTGTCGATAATCAGAAAATGGAGGAACCAAAATGAAGAAATTTATTGCACTGGCACTCACCCTCCTGATGTGCATGCTCGCTCTGGCGGGCTGCGGCGGCTCCGGCGGCGGCAGTTCTGACGGCGACACCATCAGGATCGGCGTATTCGAACCTGCTTCGGGCGACAACGGCCCGGGCGGAAAGCAGGAGACTCTCGGCATACAGTATGCGAACGAGCAGCAGCCGACAGTCACTATCGGCGGCAAGGAATATAAAGTGGAGCTTGCCATTGTGGATAACGAGTCCGACAACGCGAAGGCTGTTACAGCCGCTCAGGATCTCGTATCCAAGAACGTTTCCGTCGTTCTCGGATCCTACGGATCAGGCGTATCGATCGCAGCTGCCGATGTATTCGCAGATGCGAACGTGCCGGCTATCGGCATCAGCTGCACGAATCCTCAGGTAACAGCTGACTGCGAGCAGTACTACAGGATCTGCTTCCTTGATCCTTTCCAGGGCTCGGTGCTTGCTCAGATCGCATACGATAACGGCTGCCGCAAGGCTTACTGCCTCTCCAAGCTCGGCGATGACTATTCCGTAGGCCTCGTCAACTACTTTGCCGAAGCCTTCAAGAAGCTCGGCGGCGAGGTAGTCGAAGAACAGTTCCCTGACAAGAACTCCGACTTCACCTCCTATGTAGCGAACGCCAAGAAGAAAGGCTGCGACGTATTCTTCAGCCCTACTTCCATCGAGGCTGCCGCGCTTATCATCGACCAGGCTGAGGCTCAGGATCTCGGCATGCCTATCCTCGCAGGCGACACATGGGACTCCAACGTGATCACAGGCGCTGCGAAGGGCAAGAACGTGGACATCACATGCACCACTTTCTATCCTGAAGGCAACAGCCCTGAATTCGACGAAGGCATCAAGGCATGGCTCGAAGAGAACGCCGAAGCCAAGACGAACAACGGCGGCAACACGGATATCGCCGCGGTAACGGCCCTCGGCTATGACGCGTACAATGTAGCTCTCGAGGCGATCAAAAAAGCCGATTCAGCTGATCCTGCAGACATCCTTGCTGCGCTGCCTGATCTCGAAGTGACAGGTCTGGTATGCGGCGATGTCAAATTCAACGATGTCGGCGATGCGGACAAAACTGAAGTATTCGTAAAGAAATGCAATACCGAAAGCGGCACATGGGATCTTGTAAAGGTCCAGGTAGCCGAGTGATCACTGACATTTAAAAGAATCAACTTTCTGAGCGGGAAGCCTCGCGGCTTCCCGCGCTTTTTCACAAAAGGAACTGATTATGCTACACACCTGGTTACCATATATTCTCGCCGGCATCGCTGTCGGCGGCCAATATGCGCTGATAGCCATAGGATACGATGGTATACGGCATCCTGAGGCTCATCAACTTCGCGCACGGCGACGTGTTCATGTGGTCCGGGCTCATCATGGTATACCTCATCACCGTTCTCCCTCTGTGGCTCTCGGTGATACTGGTCATACTCTTCGCGATAGTCCTCGGCACCACAATAGAAAAAGTCGCCTACCGGCCTCTGCGCACTGCTCCGCGCATGTCAATAATGATCTCTGCGATCGGGGTATCCTACCTCCTGCAGAACTTCGCTCTGTACATCACAGGCGGCCTTACGAAGACATACCCTCCGATCGCATTTCTTCAGAAAACAGTAAAGATCGGCTCGGCGACGACCAAGATGGTCACGCTGATCACGCCGGTCCTCACCATAGTGCTCGTGTTCATGCTGGTCATGCTCATAAAGCACACCAAGATCGGCATGGCGATGCGCGCGGTATCGCGTGACTTCGAAACGAGCTCCCTGATGGGCATAGACATCAACAGGGTCATCACCGTCACCTTTGTTATCGGCTGCGCGCTTGCCGCCATCGGCTCGATACTCTACTTCTCCAACTATACGGGCATCAATCCGATGTCAGGCGCGATGCCGGGACTCAAGGCCTTCGTTGCAGCCGTATTCGGAGGCATAGGATCTGTACCGGGCGCCGTGGTCGGAGCCTTCGTGATAGGAGTCTGCGAGAACCTCATAAAGGGCGCCGGCTGGACGACCTTCTCGGACGCTTTCACTTTCGTTCTTCTCATCGTGATCCTCATGGTCAAGCCTACGGGACTCTTCGGTGAAAAGAACATAGACAAGGTATAAGGAGGGGCCATGGATACAATGAACACACTCAAACCTAAAACAAAGTCCGTCCTCTCCGCAGCGGCGATCGCGATCTTCCTTATCCTGGTCTACATCGGGGACATGAACATCTCCGCCGGATCCAGCTGGAAGATGCTGATCACCGTTATCGAAAAAGGATCGATCTTCGCGCTCGTAGCGGCGTCGATGAACCTGCTGAACGGCTTCACGGGACTGTTCTCGCTCGGCCAGGCGGGATTCATGCTGATAGGCGCGTACACCTATGCGATCTTTACCATACCGGCAAAGTCGCACGATTCCGTCTATCAGTACTTCGGCGGAGGCCTTATCAAATGGTCGATCGTCGAGATACTCGAGGCAAAGATGGGCATCTTCGGTCACTACCTGGGCATGCTCATACCGATGATAGGAGCCGGTCTCATAGTGGCGGTCATCGCATTTCTGATCGGCATACCTGTGCTCAGGCTCAAATCCGACTACCTCGCGATTGCGACTCTCGGATTCGCCGAGATACTCAGGGCCTTCTTCCAGTGGAACGCCCTCGGTCCTGTCACGAACGGATCCAACGTTCTCAGAAAGTATGCGACCTATGACAACGCAGTCTTTCCTGTCCTTATATCGGGGATATGCATAGCGATCATAGTGCTGCTGATCAGGTCCAGCTACGGGCGGGCGTTCCGCGCGATAAGAGACGACGAGATCGCGGCTGAGGCTATGGGCATCAATCTCTTCAGGCACAAGGAGATGTCGTTCGTCATCAGCTCGTTCTTCGCGGGCATCAGCGGCGCGCTGCTGGCGATGTTCCAGACGACGATCAACGCGACTCCGTTCAATACGGTCATGACATACGAGATACTTCTCATAGTGGTCCTGGGCGGCATCGGTTCCATCACCGGCTCCGTGATAGGCGCGTTCCTCTTCACGGCGGCTTCGGAGTGGTGGCTGAGAGGCCTCGACGCCGGACGCTGGCTCGGCATCAGCTCGAGCCTGATGAGACCGGGTTTCCGAAAGGTCGTGTTCGCGATACTGATCATGCTCGTCGTGCTCTTCTATTCGCAGGGCATCATGGGCACCAGGGAATTCAGCTGGGAGGGCCTCATCGGATGGTTCAGGAACCTCCCTGCAAATCTCAGGGCATGGCCTGCGAAGCACAGGGCAAAGGCTGCGGCCAGACGCGAGAAAAGAGCGGCCAAAGCCGCTGCGAAGGCAAAAGCAAAGGAAGCGAAAGCTGCCAGCGAGGCCAGAAAGGCTTCGGGCGAAGCGCTGTTCACTCCGCTTCCTGTTTCCGACACTGTGATGGTATTCGACAAGGAGGGCAAGTGACATGGCTGAAGACAAAAGAGAAGTCGTGCTCCGTCTCTCCGACATAACCATGCAGTTCGGCGGAGTAGTCGCGGTAGACAACCTCAACCTCGACGTGCATAAAAACGAGATCGTCGGCCTTATCGGTCCTAACGGAGCCGGCAAGACGACGGCATTCAACTGCATAACGGGCGTATACGAGCCGACCAACGGGGCGGTCGAGATAGACGGCAGGATAGTCATCGAGAACCACCCTCAGGGCAAGATGAAGGACGAGTACAAAGGACGCAATCAGGGCAAGTACACAAAGGCGATCACAATGCTCCCCGACAGCGTCACGAAGCTGGGCGTCGCGAGGACGTTCCAGAACATCAGGCTGTTCAAAGGCATGACGGTGCTCGAGAACGTGATGGTCGCGATGCACATGAACCAGGGCGAGTCTGTATTCGGAGCCACCTTCCGCAGCAGGAAGGCCCGCAAAGAAGAGCATGACATGAGAGAAGAGGCTCTGGAGCTTCTGAAGAAGCTCGACCTGTATGAGAACCGGGACGACATGTCCACATCGCTTCCGTACGGCAAGCAGAGACACCTCGAGATCGCGAGGGCCCTTGCGACCCACCCTTCGATACTGCTGCTCGATGAGCCTGCCGCCGGCATGAACCCGCAGGAGTCGGATGAGCTGATGCGGTTCATCGGACGGATACGCGACGAGTTCGATCTGTCCATCCTGATGATCGAGCATCACATGCAGGTCATCATGGGCATATGCGAGCACATATACGTGCTCAACTACGGCGGGCAGATCGCCGACGGAACTCCTGACGAGATCCAGGCCAACCCTGCAGTAATAGAAGCTTATCTGGGAGGTGATGAATAATGCTGGCGATCAGGAACCTTAATGTGCACTACGGCGGTATCCACGCCCTCAGAGGCATCGACATCGACGTGCCGGACGGCAGGATCATCTCCCTGATCGGAGCCAACGGCGCCGGCAAGTCCACCACCCTCAAGTCGGTCATGGGACTCGTGCCGAAATCCGACGGACACGTTTACTGGGACGATACCGAGATCACATCGTTCAGAACGAAGGACATAGTAGGAGAAGGCATCATACTCTGCCCTGAGGGCAGAAGGATATTCCCGGATCTTACGGTCGACGAGAACATAGCGGCCGGAGCCTATCTGAGAACGGACAAGGCCGCGATCGCAAGGGACAGAGACTGGGTATACGAGCTCTTCCCGAGGATCGCAGAGAGGACATGGCAGCTTGGCGCGACGCTCTCCGGAGGCGAGCAGCAGATGCTCGCGGTGGCAAGGTCGCTGATGTCCAACCCTAAGCTGCTGATGCTCGACGAGCCTTCGCTCGGACTCGCGCCGCTTGTCATAAAGGACATCTTCGCGGTAATACAGAAGATAAAAGAGGACGGCGTGAACATCCTTCTTATCGAGCAGAACGCCAAGGCTGCGCTCGAGATCTCCGACTACGCGTACGTAATGGAGACAGGCGTCATCACGATGGCCGGGCCGGGCAAGGCTCTTCTGAACGACGAGAGGGTCCAGCAGGCCTACCTCGGAGAGTAGGACGGCCGGAAGATGTCGAAAGCCCGATAAAAAAGTCCGATTTAAGAGGCGCCCCATGGTGGGTCGCCTCTTTTTTCTTTACGCCGGCTGCATCGCCTGCTTACCCGCGACGCCTGGTTTTCTGCATTGTTCTGTTCCGCCCGGCTTCTGCTGACGCGACGCCCTACGAGGCGCCTTTTCCCTTCAGCACGACTCCGATAGTCTTGAGGATTATCTTTATATCCATCTGTATGTCCCAGGTCTCGATGTACTCGAGATCGAGTCTCACGACTTCCTCGAAGTCGGTGATCTCGCTTCTTCCGCTTATCTGCCATAGTCCGGTTATGCCCGGCTTTACGGTCATTCTCGCGCGGTGATGCGGGTTGTAGCGCTCCCATTCCTCAGGAAGAGGAGGCCGCGTGCCTACAAGTGACATGTCTCCTTTGAGAACGTTCCAGAACTGCGGGAACTCATCTATGGATGTGTTCCGTATGAAGTTCCCTATTCCTCTCGGCCTGCCGTCTTTGTCTTTCTTTTCGGAGCCTATGATGCGCGGGTCGTCATCGAGTTTGAACATCAGGCCGTCCGATATCCTGTTCTTCTCCATCAGCTCAGCCTTCCGGGCTTCGGCATCCATGTACATGCTGCGGAATTTATACATTTTGAATTTCTTGCCGCCGCGGCCGATGCGTTCCTGCGCGAAAAAGATCGGGCCCGGCGATCTGATATATATGAGGGGTCCGATGATGACCGTGAGCACGAGCGTTATCAGGCATCCGACTATGCCGCCTGCAACATCCATGATGCGTTTGATGACTATCTGATCCAGCGGAACGAACCTGATCCTGCTAGTGAGGACAGTGTAGCCGTCCACCGTATTGACCTCGGTAAGCGGCATGTCGATATCGTTCAGGCGCTCCGGACAAACATGGACAGTAACGCCCATGTCAACAAGGCTGTTCAGGATCTCCTTTTCGAGACTTACATCTTCCGGCTGCAGAACGAAGACTTCATCCACCCAGCCCTTCTGTATCCTGTTCAGCACATCTTTATCAGGATGAAGCAGCGGAGCCGCGTATTCGCCCCTGACCGCGGAGTCGTTTCGGTCGACGACGATGATCCCCGCGATCTTTCTCGAGCCGTCACTGTGCTCGATCAGCTTTTTCATCATCCTGTCCACATGATCGCCGGTCGTTGCGACCATCATCGAATACTGCCTGCCTCCCGCCCGGATCTTGCTGCTTCTGATCCGTTTTTTATTCAGATGCCTGCATACGCTGTCGAGGATCACATATATGACAAGCGTCCATCCTGCCTGAAGCCTGGATATGACTTCGGTCAGCTGGAATGCGAAGAGGAAGACCAGCATATTGAACGCCATTATCGTCGTGAACCTGATGATCCTGATCAGCTCCTCATAAGGACCCCGGCTGAGTATCTTCTCGTAATCACTGGAAAAGATCAGAGTCAGAAGCTGGCAGACCACCATGACCCTGAACAGAAAAACATTGTTTTCAAAAATGAAAGGGTTCCGGAAGCCTCCGTTGGCCGGAAAAGAAGCCAGGACAAACGAGACCGGAAGACAGATGATGTCTACCAGGAGAAAGTCCCGGTATATTATTAGATTCTTGACAGCGCTGTTCCTGTTCATGATAATGTCCTGACTGCCTCACGAAGTTTCAGTCCCGCAAGGTATACCGCTCTGCTGACAGGATTCCTGTCCTGGAATGTAAGATCTGTTTTTTCCGGATCCGGTATGATCTTCGGATCCACGCCGCGCACCAGCTCCCTGACCCAGAGGCCCGTTTCGGTAAGCTTCCCGCCGTTCAGAGGAACGAAGTCCGTCACCATCGGATTTACCATGGATGACGGCTCTTCCTTGTTCGCAAGGCTCCATACGGCAAATCCGATGTCATGCTTCTTCAGATATGAAAACCACTTTGCCGAGTTCTCATAGTCCGGGCCCTCTTCTTTTCCGTCGATATACGCGCCTGAGATGCCGCATTCGGTCACAAATACGGGCAGGCCTCCGCTGACCGCCTTATCGAGTTCTTCCCTCAGTCCGTCGTAATGCGTCCCCGCGTAGAAATGGCATGAATACATCACGTTATCATATTCGAGAGGATCTTCCAGAGCCGGACCCAGCTCCTTGCAGTAATCAGGCGTCCCTACCATTATCACTGCATCCGGGGAATTGTTCCGGATAACCGGTATTATGTAGTCTGCATATCCCCTGACATCGTCCCATGTGGTATCTCCGTTTGGCTCGTTGCATATCTCATAGATCACATTTGGCGAACCGCTGTACTTACTGCTCATGAAGTCAAAGAAGTCAGCAGCCTCCTGCGCATGCATGTTCGGATCCCCGTCGCTCAGGATGTGCCAGTCGACCAGCACGTACATGTCCGCAGCGATCGCGGCATCCACGCCCTTTGTAACAAGCGCGATGCTCTCGTTTTCTTTTCCGCTGCAGTACTCATCGCTGTACATCGCAAGACGTATCAGATTGCTGTTCCATTTTTCTGACAGTTCCCTGAAGATATCCCCGTCTACGAACTGAGGGTACCATGTGAGTCCGTGGGTGCTGACGCCTCTCAGCACCACATGTTCTCCAGCCCAGTCGACAAGAAACGGTCCGTTTACGTGAAGCGCTCCGCTGACGGAGGGACGGGGAACTTCTTCCTTCTGCAGAGCCGTGATGAACACCGCCGCTGCCGCGATAACGCAGACAGCGGCGATGATAAGAAGTCTTTTTTTCAGATGATCACTTCTCTTTTCATTCATCGTTTTCCGGCGGTTTTACTTCCGTGTTCCCCGCATCGGGATCATTTGTATCTTCCTCATTGAGGCCGAATTCGATCAGTTCATCGAGGATCTCCCTGTCATGACCGTGCTCCTCACGCTTTCCGAAGGTCTCGGTCATGATCTGATAAGACGCAGTCGCATCAGCTCCGGTCTTTTTAGCGTGTATGTTACCGGATCCGCTCATCATGTTCTTTGCCAGAGAGTTATCATCCTGCGCAGAGCCGCGTCTTTTCCGGTTCTTTGAATTCCTTTCGAGTTCTGTCAGCCCTTCGAGCGACTCCTCCTGATTTACTATGCATCCGAGTATAGGGCATCCGGATTTATCAAGTTTCTCCACAGCGGAGCGGATATCCATCTTGGTCGCCATGTCGAATCCGACCACCATTATAGCGGCGTCGGCTATCTGGTTAAGGCTCAGGGCTTCTGACGAGACTCCTACAGGAGGCGCGTCTATGATGACATAGTCGTACATCCCGACGATCTTTTCTATCAGGTCGAACGTGGACTTGTCCATAGGCACCGGATTGAGCTCGCGGATCATCGGAAGGATATCGAGGTAGCCGTTGATATGAACGATCGCTTCATGCTCTTCGATATCCCCGCGGTAAAGCCCATTGAGAGAGTGCTCCATCTCGACCGCCGGCAGGAACTCTCTGCCCGCCTCCGGATTATGAGTATCGAAGTCTATGACCAGGACCTTCTTTTCGGTCGCAGCGATCTGGACAGCCAGATTGCAGGCAACA
>Ga0256407_10014891_pt1 | contig 10133 bp, 10 predicted proteins | sample RumenRJG_04DNA_FD_193489 | JGI IMG/M metagenome (GOLD analysis project Ga0256407, IMG submission 193489) | Bovine rumen microbial communities from Lethbridge, Alberta, Canada - RJG_04 | ecosystem: Host-associated > Mammals > Digestive system > Stomach > Rumen | place: Canada: Alberta... | reverse complement strand
ATTTTTTCCAACATTTTTTGTTTTTATTGTATTATGTATATTAAAGATATATAAACTATGGAATTTTCAATTAATTTTCTTACTAATGTTTTTGTCATTGCCCTAGGGCTTTTGGCATTAATAACAGGAATTTCTATATTCCCTACTACAAAAAAATACAAAATTGCTGCAATCACTTTTAGTCATTCAAAAAATGAATGAACTAGAATTTCTCTATTGGAAAGAGCGATTGCAATCTTCTATTTTGTAATATTTTCCGTTGTATTGATAGCGGTTTCTTACGATATAGTAACATTTGGAGTTCAAGCTGCTATTTGAGAAAAAACGGACATTTGATTTTATCCATTATTCTCTATGTTCGTACCGTTTGCTGCAATAATGGTATGTTCAGCAGTGGCGCTACCATTAATATTAAAAGTTAAAAAAGCAACATTATGTTCATCTAAAAATATAGAACTTTTGAAAAACGCTAATTCTGGTCTTTTAGAAAAATCAGCATATGCTGTATGCAACTATTCAATCTTTGTATGTGCTTTCAACATACTTGCTGCAGCTGCTGTAATTGTTCTAACTTTTTTAAAGTTTATTGCATCAACAGCTATATTTGCTAGCAACGAATACGTCCAAGTTTCAATGGTAGGAATCATCATACTTTCATTGATCTTTATGTTTGCTTTAGCAATTGTGATGTCTGCTAACTCTAAAAAACCAAAATATAAGATTTTGAATTTCAATGCTTTCATGAAAGCTGAATACATGAATAAAGACCAAGTTGTAAGAACTAAAGGATGAAACGCTATCTTTGTGTTTGCTCAACTATTTGGTTTAATTGCATTAGGGGGATTCATAGCAATTTCCTTAGTTTGATTCATGATATTTAGCTGACCAGATTTCGGTATTCCTCAAATCATTGCTTTAGAAGACTTTGATAAACAAATACTAATTTATGTTTCATATGGATTAGCTGGATCTGCAACATTGTCATTAATCTTCTCACTAATCACAATCGCTTCATTAAAACACAATTTCTACAACACTAGAGCATTATTTACTCAAAATTGAATTCTTTCTTTATTAGGTGTTGTTGCTTCTGCAGCTTACATAGTGATTGCTTTAAGATTTGCAACTATATTCAATCCTTTACCAACTGCAATGTCTATAGGTCAAATACTAATAATCATTGCATTATTCACTTTAATTCCTGGATTTATGGCTTACTTGATTCTAGCTGGTTACGTCATTAATAAACAAAATGAAAAACATTACTTGTTGTACTCTTACATTCAAACTTTAAACAAAAACAAGGAAGAAGAAGTAGTTTCTACTGTTCAAAGTCAACCTGCTGTTGCAAGCACTACTTATGTACAACAACCACAACCAGTTTACAATAACACATCTCCTATTTATGTAAATGTTGCAAATACACAACCACAATCTAATAGTGATCATGAAAGTGCAAAACAAATTTCTGAACTTCATGAAGAAATTTCAGAATTAAAGAAAACTATTGAGTCTAGCAATACAAAACAAACAATTACTACTGATCAAATAGAAGACATCCCTGCATATATTGATATTAGTAGAGTTGCAAATGAAAAATCTAGTACTACTTATCCTATTTGAAAAAATAGAAAAGGCAGTTCTCAAGTTAAAAAACCTGTAAAACAGGAAGAACCCGAAGAAACTAAAACTACACTTTATCCTATTTGAAAAAATAGAAAAGGTTTAAATCCTAGATTTAAGAAGAAATCATCTCCTAAAAAGAAGAGCAGCAGAAAACATAACACGAAGAAAGCTAAAATAATTTTTAAAGAAAGAGGCTTTTTCCAAAGAAAACCTAAAAAAGATTCAAAGAAAAAGAAATAATTTTTAGGTTATATTATTTAGATAAAAACGACCAATAGCTGGTCGTTTTTTATTTAATTTTTAATTACAAATCGATTTTATTAAATTTTTTTGCTCCAATTCGATATCCTACATAACTTAAGATATAGAATGAAATTCCACCAGATAATAGTATTCCAAATTGAGCTATAAGTCCATACATATCATAACTACTTAAAATTGGTACAAAAACAATTATGATTGTAATTATTATAGATAGAATTAATGCACTAAATAATGAAATCAAATTAGGACCAGTAATTTTCTTAAATGGATTTTTGTAATATAAAGAAAATAATATACAGTTTGTAACACCATATGTTAATAATGCAAAACCAATATAAGAAATGCATGGTTTAAAAGCATTAATAATGTTTGGAGTTGGTGTTTGTGATGGAGTGTATAAGAATCCTCTTATAAGACCCCCTACTATCGCTAGTAGTAAAGCTGACAATTCTACAAGCCCAATAAATAACATTTTTACTTTGACCACATCCATTTTCTTTATTGGTAATAAGGATGTATACTCAATATCCTTATTTGCTAAATTTCTTGGAAATAATGTCATTAAACCACTTAATGAGATAATGATAGATGCAACTGGTGGATAATTAGGAACTAAAATTGTTAATGACAAAATAACAAAAATAATTATATGAGCATCTAGCGATAATTTAATTTCTTTAATTAGTAATTTCTTCATCTTGAATTCCTCTTTCAAAAGCAATCATAATTTCTTCCATGGAAGCTTTACGGCATTCGATTTCTTTATTATCAATTTTTAATTTGTTATTCTTGTGAATAACACCTTCAAATTTTCCTAATCGATCGCGATAGTAAAGAAATTGATTCTTAACACCATTAAATAATTCACTTTTACCTTGATAGTGTAAATAATCGCTTTCAAAGATTGTTACATCTTGGTCAACAATAACTTGTCCTTTTTTAATGTAAATAATTTCATCAGCACATTTCTCTAAATCAGAAATAACATGAGTTGAAAATAAAATGGAATGTTCTTTATCAGCGACTAAGTTTAAGAAAATATCCATTAGTTCATCTCGACTAACAGGATCAAGTCCAGAAGTTGGCTCATCTAATAATAGAATTTTAGCACCTCGCGATAAAGCGATAGCTAAACCATATTTAACTTTCATTCCTGATGATAAAGCTTTAATTTGTTTATTTTCATCAATACCAAAATCTTTTAGGTATTGATGGTAAAGATTATCATCTCAATGATCATAGAACATTTTTGTAATATCAGTTAATTTTTTAACTGTTTTTGTTTGATAATAATCAGATTCACCAAATAGTATTGCTACATCTTGTTTATAATCAACTTCAATATCAAGGATGTTTTTATTACCATATAAAACTTCACCAGATGTCGGTTTAATTAAGTTATACATGCATTTCAATGTAGTTGTTTTACCAGCTCCATTTCGGCCAATAAAACCGACAATCTTACCTGGATTAATTTTAAAGTTTATGTTTTTTAAATCAAACTTTTCATAATGTTTGGATATATTTTTAACCTCAATAATTTTCATTATTTTTACCAATATTATTATTTTTTAGAATATTTTAAAGAAAGACCATGGTCAATTCTGTAATTATCACGAATAGTATTAATGGAAACAAGATTTCCTTTTCTTTTGACAAAAAAATAATCAAATCCATTAACACGGTGTTTTTCGTTAATCATTTTTGCGGCTACTTCATGCAATAATTTGTTATAAACGAATCATTGCATGAAGTAGTGAGTATTTAGCTTAAATTAGCATTCACAACAGTCGCATCCGCAATCACAACAACAAGAATCCTCACCACCAGGAATACAATCATGTTCTTTAAAGTATGTTCCTAATTTGTCTGCAACAATAATCGCAGCAGCTACTTTATCAGGAGTTACTTTAAATGGCATATTACCCATTGGTACACCAGAACCAGTAGCTTTTTCAGCTACTTTGTTTAATAATTCTTTGTCTAGTTTTTCAACATGTAAGTCTTTTAAGCATACTGGTAAATCAACAGAAACACAGAATGCTAGCACTTTGTTTAATTCAGCCACACTTGCATTTTCTAATACTAAATGACAAATAGTTCCAAAAGCAACTTTTTCGCCATGGTAGCATGAATGAATTTCAGGAATTAAACTTAAAGCATCTTGAATAGAGTGAGCAGCACCCAAACCACCTGATTCAAATCCGATAGTTGATAAGTAAGTGTTAGCTTCGATAACATTCTCTAAAGCTTCAGTTACAACTTTATTTTCACAAGCAACACAAGCTTTAAAACCATCTTTCAAGATTGTTTTATAGCAAAGCTCAGCTAATGCTAAACCAGTAATTGAAGGATGTCCTTTTCATTCAGTAACTTCACGGTTAGTTGCATATGCACTACGTGCTTCAAAGTAAGTTGAAAGTGCATCACCTAGTCCAGCTTTTAATAAACGAACTGGAGCTTCAGCAATAATTTTTGAATCAACGATTACCATTTCTGGTGATTTAACTGGGTAATAGTATTGATCAAATTCATGGTTTTCTTTGTAAATAATTGCTGAGTGGCTACATGGAGCATCACAACTAGCAGCTGTAGAAAAGATGATACATACAGCTTTAGATTTATAAGCTGCAGCTTTTACAGCATCAGCACATTTTCCACCACCAACTGCGATAATTACATCACATTTTGAAGCAGCAGCTATTTTAGCTAAACGGTCAATTTCAACCATTGAAGATTCACCATTAAAGTTTTCAAACTTAATTTCGTGTTGATCTTTTTTATCTTTAATTTTTGCATTTCCTTTTTCAAATGCAGTAATAATTTTAGGTTGAACTTTTTGAGCTACTGGTTTATCCAAAATAAACAAAAAGTTTTTTCCTCAATCAGCGATATCATTGAAAATGTTTTCAATTTCATTTGGGCCTTGGATATATCTCAGAGGCGATCCGATAATTCTTGACATATTTTCTCCTTAAAAAATATATATAGAATTATTATATATTATTGCAATACTTAATTATGATGCAGAAAATAGCAATTTATATAGCGTCGTAAATAGATTTAAAAGTTTTTAAAGTGTGAGTAAAATCGAATGTTCCAATTTTTTTATGATTTGCATAAATTACAAATTTATTTTTCAAACCATAAATACCAATGTCTGCATTTTTTGCTTCATTTAGACCATTAACTAAGCAACCCATAATGGCTACAGTTATTTTTTTAGGCTTTAAATCAATGTAAGGCTTGATTACATGGAGTAATTTTGTAGAATTTGCTTGCATTCTTCCACATGTTGGACAACTGATTAACTTTGTTAAATTAACACTAAAACCATTTTCTTGCAAAATAGTTTTTGCAACTATTGGTTCATCATATGGATCACCAGAAATTGAAATTCGAATGGTATTACCAATTCCAAGTTTCAACAATTCAGCTAAAAGAATTGTTGAACGAATACAAGATGTCTGTAAGTCTCCAGCTTCAGTTACTCCAATATGCAATGGATACTTAAAATTTTTAGCAAGTAACTTATTTAGTTCTATTGTTTGTTGCACTGATGTTGATTTAACACTTAAAACAATATTTGAAAATTTGTGTTTTTCACAAACAGAAATATATTTTTTAATTAAGTTAATTATTTGTGAATTGGTTTTAATGTTTTCTGGTAAAGAACCAGAATTAATGCCAATTCTAATTGCTACTTTATTTTTATTTGCTTCCAAAATAATTTTTTCAAATTCTTGTAAATCTTTCAAATTACCCGGATTGATTCTAATTTTTGCAACTTTTGCCGAAATTGCTTTTAGTGCAAAATTTACATTAAAATGAATATCTGCTACTATAGGACAAGGTGATAGTTTAACGATTTTTGCTAAACTTTCAGCATCTTGTATATCTAATACGGATACTCTAACAAGCTGGCAACCTAATTTAAATAATCATTTAATTTGATTAACTGTTTGCCTAACATTACTCGTTTTAGTATTTGTCATTGATTGGATAACAATACTATTATTGCCACCAATAACAATGTTTCCAACTTTTACTTTTTTAGTTTTGTTTCTTGTATAAATCATCGAGATGATTATAAATTATGTTGTTTTAAGAATTGTTTAACAAGTTTATTAACTTCTTCAGCAGTAGAACATTCCAATGCTTTGTTAGCTAATTTTTCACATTCCTTAACGCTTAAAGAATTAATAATTTTTCTAGCTTGTGGAATGCTTGAAGCAGACATTGAGAAGTCATCCAATCCTAGACCAATCAATATTGGTATTGATTGAATATCACCAGCCATTTCACCGCACATTCCTACAAAACGATTTTTTGAGTGACCACCTTTAATTGTTAAACTAATTAATCTTAATAATGCAGGATTATTTGGTTGGTATAGATATTCAACAACCTTTGACATACGATCAGCAGCAAAGCTATATTGGATTAAGTCATTTGTACCAATTGAAAAGAAATCAGAATATTCTGCAAATTTATCAGCAAGTATAGCAGTACTTGGAATTTCAACCATCATACCGATTAAAATGTTATCAGACACTTTAATCCCTTCTTTTCTCAATTCTTCAAATACTGATAGTGTGAATTCTTTTGCTTTCTTGAATTCTTCAATGTTAGCAATCATTGGGAACATAATTGCTAATCGTCCATAAACACTTGCTCTGCCTAATGCTCTTAATTGTGTTCTAAAAATTTCTTTATGTGCTAAACAAAATCTAATTGCACGGATACCTAAGAATGGGTTCATTTCAGGTTCAAATATATAATATGGTAATTTCTTGTCACCACCAATATCAAGTGTACGGATAACAACTAAACGATCTCCTAGAAAAGATAATATATCTTTATATGCATTAAATTGTTCTTCTTCTGTTGGTCAATTGTTCTTGCCCATGTATAAGAACTCAGTACGATACAATCCAACACCTTCACATCCATATTTGTTAGCACCATCAGCATCAGAAATATTTCCAATATTTGCTTCACATTTAATTTTTTTACCATCTAATGTTTTGGTTTCTAATTTAATGTACTTTGCAAATTCAGCTATCATTTCATTGTATTTTTCAATTTTTGTTAACCATACCTTTTCATCTGGATTTAAATCGATTATTCCTGCTTTTCCATCTAAACCAATAAATTGACCATTTTTAACTTTGTTTAAAATATTTTTAGCTCCAAATACTCCAGGAATTTCAAATGACCTAGCCATAATTGCAGAGTGAGAAGTTTTACCACCGACTTCGCTAATAATTCCTTTAACAAATTTTGGATCTAACAATGCTACATTACTAGGCTGTAAATCGTTACTAATCAAAATGGTTGGAGTTTTGATTTCTAATAGATTTGGAATTTCAATGTCTAAGACATTGCAAAGAATTCTTTCTTTAACATCAATTAAATCAGAAGCTCTTTCTTTAAAATATGGGTCATCCATCTTTGTAAACATTTCATGATATTGATCAAAAACATCGTCAATAATTTTAACTAAATTAACTCTTCCTCCGACCATTTTTTCCTTAATTTGATTTAATATTTCTGGATCATTAGCCATTTGAATGTGTGCATCAAAAATTGATGATTTTTCTTCACCTAATTTTTCTTTAGATAAAACTTTTATTCTTTCTAATTGCTTTTGAGTTTTAGCAATTGCACTATCCAATTTTTCCAATGCTAAATTTTTTGGTGTTCAATTATCATTTGAATGGATATCGATAACCGGTTGGTTTATGCAATATACTTTTGCATAGGCAATTCCATTACTAACTCCAATAGCTTGTATAATATTCTCTTTTGACATGATATTTTATTTTATATTATAAATGCGTTTATAATGATTAAAAATGCAAATTTTTAAACTTACATAAGTCTTTAAATATTTTGGTTAAATAAATAAAAATGTAATGAGTATCGTGCCCATTACATTTTTTAGTGTCACTTATAAAAATTATTTTACAAGGATTGCTTTTCTTGAAGCTTTTACCAAGATGAATGAAATCATTGGAATAAATAAAGCAATAATCAAGAAAACTAAGTAAGCAGCAATATAAGCTGCTGGTTCACCACTTGGTTGTAGGGAATTCACAAGTCTTAAAACGATTAATGCAATAGTTACAATAATGAATAGCAAGCATATAGCTAAGTTAGAAATTAGTATGTTTCTAGCTCCACGACTTACACCTTCTTTTATAAGACCACCTAAGTTGATACAGTAGAATGTAAAGCCAATTATGAAGGCTACTAAGTGGATAACTTCAACTATAAAAAGTACTAGACTTATAATGCCACCAGCATATACTAATTGTGTGTAGCCTGAATTTCCAGCAATAATAGCCAATGCTATTGTAACAATAGTCAATACTACAATTGCTTGAAAAGAATAAAATAAAACATTAGTTCAAGTGTTGTTGCTTTTAACTAATGATTCTATCTTGGCAGATTTTGTTCTTTTGTTTTCCATTTTAATAATTTTTCTCATTCCCATGTATTATACAATTAGAAAATAATGAACTTTTTTCATAATTTTCCGATAAAATTTCCGTGATATTTTAAGACTATTTCAACTGATTCATTTTATAAAATCATCACATAAAAAGGAGAAAAAATATGAATTTTATGACTTTAGTAGGAATAGTTGAATCTATTCAAATGAAAACAATTAATGATTATATTTCCATTGTTAATTTGAAAATTGATAATGTGCTTTGTCAAAACAGGCTTAATCAACTCGAGTATCAAGTTGTTCCAGTAAAAGTAAATAAAAAAATTTTCAAAAATGAAATTGGTCTTTTAAAACCTGGAACAATTATTGGCATTAAAGGAAGAATTGATTGCGATAATCAAAAAATTGACTTAATTGCCGAAAGAATTAAAATTTTTTAATTAGCTATTAACAGTTACTTTTACATAAATATATAATAATTATGTATATTTTTTAAGGAGAAAGTTATGTTAGTGGATACAAGAGTAGAAATCTCTGAAAACAACACTGGATTTAATCCAAATGTTCAAAACCAAATTAATACACCTAAAAGAAATGTTGGAATTACTATTTTAAATGTTTTTTTGTGTATTATCACTATTTGTATTTATGCAATTGTTTTAGTTAAAAAACGTAACTGGTTCAATAATCAACAACAAGAAATCAATAAAAGAACTAGTGACATTAGTGTTCAATTAACACAAAGAAGAGATACTTTAATTAAATTACTGGATTTAACTAAATCTCATATGAAATATGAAAAAGATTTATTAAAAGATGTTACTGAATTAAGATCTCTTAGAAGTGGTGACATTAAACCTGAAAATTTATCTAGTGTTAATGACAAAATTAACAAAGGATTTGCTAAGGTTAATGTTGCTTTTGAAGCCTACCCAAATTTACGTGCTAGTGACTCAGTAATGCAGTTAATGTCAGCAGCTGATTTAAATGAAAGAGAAATTGCTGCAAGTCGTAGACTTTACAACCAATCTGTAATGGAATTCAATCAAAAATTGTTTGTATTCCCAGATCAAAACATCGCTGCTATGATGAAATTGCACACACTTCCATTATTTGAAGCAAGTGCTGAACAAAAGAAAGATGTAAACTTAGATATGACTTCTTTCTTGAGTGAATAGTTGAATTATCACGAATCAAAAGTAAAAATTTATGAGTAATGAAAAGATAACCTCATTAGATGTTTATAAGTTTTATAATCAAAAAATCAAATACTCAGTAAGTAAAAACACTAACGAATATATTGATAAAATATTTGACAATAGTAATTATGATAAGAAATTAGCTGATGAACTTGTTCCAAAGATAGATATTCAAAATGAACAAATTGAAGCTTATAACAAAAAGTTTTATAACAAACCTAAATTTTTTAGCAGATTAAAAGTTTGAATTATTATTTTCGGCATCCTATTTGCTTTAGGAGTTACTTTTGGAGTATTAGTTTTTTTAAGATTACAAATATTGTGATTGGGCTACTTATGAATTGGTTTGGGATCTCTTGGTTTGATTCTTTTTATTGTGTTTATTGTTTTTTATTTTAAATGAAAGAAACAGGCACGAATAGAAAAGACAGATATTACACCTATTCTTGAACAGAATAAAGCTGATATTGCAGCAATGCATAAAGAAATGCGAAAAGTTATTAATTCTATTAAAGCAAGAGATTGTTTTGATATATATGAAAGATCTTTCGAAAATTTTAAAATAAATAACCACATTTCTGAGGAAG
>Ga0256407_10014884_pt1 | contig 10135 bp, 9 predicted proteins | sample RumenRJG_04DNA_FD_193489 | JGI IMG/M metagenome (GOLD analysis project Ga0256407, IMG submission 193489) | Bovine rumen microbial communities from Lethbridge, Alberta, Canada - RJG_04 | ecosystem: Host-associated > Mammals > Digestive system > Stomach > Rumen | place: Canada: Alberta | collected... | reverse complement strand
TTAGTAAAGATGATTTTATTCTAAGTTTTATATCAACGAGTAAGATATATGAATATTATTGCCTGGTAAAAATGCTAAAACATATCAATCAAAATATGAACATGAAATTGATAGAAAGCAAACTTATGTTGTACGGTGTTAGAAATCGCTATTTTTCTGATACAAAGTATAATAACACCTTTGTTTTCACTAAGCAGGAAACTAAATTGACATTATTCTTTCAACCAGTAATTTTTGGAAATGATTCTACAATCAATGGAATTTCACTTTACAGAAACACATCAACAAACGCACAACAAGATGTTCGCAAAAAAGGAGGATATATTTATACACCTGATTATATTATTAAGATAGAAAAAAGCGGAATAACGAATTATATTATACTTGATGCAAAATTCAGCACAACTGAAAACATTCGTATTCATCAATTACAGGAATTAGTTTATAAGTACTTGTTTTCAATAAGTACTTTAAACGAAAATGAAAGTATCTCTGGTTTGTATATTCTGTGTGGAAAAACATCAGGTGATGACCAAGAAGACATAGTTCACGATTTAGCAAAAAAAATACACCATACGGTAAAGCCATTTGCTGAGATATTGGTAATTGGAGGAAACAAAACTGATGATTACAGTATATTAGAAGTTATTTTTAATTCTATTATATCAGTTTCTTAGTTTTATATAAATAAAACAGTGAATTACTCTCTAATAGATTAAAACTCACTTTCGTTTATTATTCCATAAAATAGTACTATATTTTTCTATATTATAATAAAAAATTTACAATTAGTCAATTTGTACAATAGGATTTTTTATTTACTACAGAACACGCAAAAGTATTCCTAATGACTATAAATGGGCAAATTGAGAGATTGAGCTTTTTCAGTGAAATTCATTTGAAAAAGCTCTTTTTTTATTGCAAATATCAGATTGAGAGTAACCGCCAAATAATCCTGCGTTAATAAGAAAAGAAAAAAGAGGTCGGAAATCGACCTCTCCCAAATATCAAGTTGTTTTATAGGGAAGCACTGGTTCTGCTGAACGAAATAACCTGACAAGATATTCTTCAGCATTCAAACCATTCATTCTGGCACTTACGACTAATGAATACAGTATAGCACTTGCTGATGCACCGTATATGTATATTAAATTGTATATAATAAAAACAGGAACCTGAACAAGATCAGGTTCCTGAATTTTTTGTCTGAGATTAGTCGTTTTTCTCTGAATAATGATAAGTTTTTTCAAGAAGCATATCTTTTACTTTCATAAGACGTGTACGGCTGCTTCTGTCATTTTCTTCAAGCTTCATAGCAATATATTTTATAGTTTCCTCATAGCGTGGGATCATAACGTGTTCGAGCGAATTAACACGTCTTCTTGTACGCTCAATCTCCGCTGCCATAAGCTCGCAGCTTTTTTCTGTTTCGGCAAGCTTTATAAGATCAGGAAGAAGCTCTTTTAAAGACATTACGGCATCGTCAAGTTCAAATGAAGTGAATGCAAAACCATAAGGAAAAATATCCCCCTGTTCAGGGCTGCTGTCAACGCCTGAAAAAACAGGGACATCAACACTCATAATATTTTTGTAGTCTATTTCTACGCCTGTCTGCTGTTTTGATGACATAAGCGAGGAATCAAGAGCCTGTTTGCTCATTACAGCACCTGCATTTATAAAATGTGCATTTGAATCAACAAGTGCAGCTTCAACCTTATCACGAAGTCTTTTATTTTCCTGAACAAGCTCAATAAACTGTCGCATAAGCTCGTCACGTTTGTCCTTGAGCATTTTATGACCTCTTCTTGCGGTCTGAAGTTGTTTTTTTAGCTTGGTCATCTGCATTCTGGTGGGATTAACATTCATAACTGCCATATTAACATCCCTCCGAAATTACTTTCCGTAATATTCATCCAGCATATCGTCCTTAATACGTTTAAGTTCACTTCTTGGAAGAATATGCAGGAGTTTCCAGCCTGTGTCAAGGGTCTCTTCAATGGTACGGTTAGTATTGTAGCCCTGTGAAACATATTCCTTTTCAAAGGCTTCTGCAAATTCGGCATATTTCTTATCAATATCAGTAAGGGCTGCTTCACCGAGAACTATCATAAGTTCTCTTGCATCTTTACCTCTTGCATAAGCCGAGAAAAGCTGGTTCATTGTAGCGGCATGGTCTTCTCTTGTTCTGCCTTTGCCGATACCCTTGTCTTTAAGACGTGAGAGTGAAGGAAGAACATCGATAGGAGGAGTTATACCTTTACGATAAAGCTCACGGCTGAGTATTATCTGACCTTCTGTGATATAACCTGTAAGGTCGGGGATAGGATGTGTCTTATCATCCTCAGGCATTGTAAGGATAGGTATAAGAGTGATAGAGCCGTCCTTACCTTTTTGTCTGCCTGCTCTTTCATAAAGAGTTGCAAGGTTTGTATACATATATCCGGGGTAGCCTCGTCTGCCGGGAACTTCTTTTCTTGCCGCAGAGACCTCACGCAGAGCATCCGCATAGTTAGTAATATCAGTCATAATAACAAGAACGTGCATACCCATATCAAAGGCAAGATATTCCGCTGCTGTAAGAGCCATACGGGGAGTAGCTATACGTTCGATAGCCGGGTCATTAGCGAGGTTTACGAACATAACAGTTCTGTCGATAGCACCGGTTTCTTTAAATGACTGTACGAAATAATCAGATTCCTCGTAGGTAATACCCATGGCAGCAAAAACAACGGCGAACTGTTCATTTTTGCCACGGACAGCAGCCTGTCTTGCAATCTGAGCAGCAAGCTGTGCGTGGGGAAGACCGGAAGCTGAGAATATTGGAAGTTTCTGACCTCTTACGAGTGTGTTAAGACCGTCAATAGCGGAAACCCCTGTCTGTATAAATTCCTGAGGATAGTCACGTGCAGCCGGGTTCATAGGTGTACCGTTTATGTCAAGACGTTTTTCAGGTATAATAGCGGGGCCGCCGTCAATAGGATTGCCAAGTCCGTCAAATACTCTTGAAAGCATATCTCCCGAAACGGGAAGTTCCATTGATTTGCCGATAAAACGGACTTTTGACTGAGCAAGGTTGATACCTGCAGCAGAATCAAAAAGCTGTACAAGGGCATTTGTGCCGTCAACCTCAAGAACCTGACAGCGTCTTATTTCACCGTTTGGAAGTTCGATTTCGCCAAGTTCGTTATAGGTAACGCCCTCAACATCGCTTACCATCATAAGAGGGCCTGCTACCTCTTTTATTGTACGATATTCCTTTGGCATCAGTCCTCACTCCTTTCAAGAACCTCTTCAATTTCCTGTTCGAGAATAGCCTCGATAGAACTGAATTCCTGTTCAGTTTTTTCTTCGTCTTCATATTTGAATCTGCCTATACGTTCACGAACCTGCATAGACGCAAGAAGTTCTATATTTGCACCTTTGCCCAGAGCCTCAAGTGACTTATCATAGCAAAGAAGAATAGCTCGCATCATAAGCACCTGTTTTTTGAGTGAAGTATAGGTATCAACTGAGTCAAACGCATTCTGATGCAGATAGTCTTCACGAATAGCACGGGCAGTTTCAAGCTTAAGGCGGTCAGGAGCGGAAAGTGCATCCATACCTACGAGGTTAACAATTTCCTGAAGTTCTGATTCATCCTGAAGCAAAGACATAAGTCTTGAACGAAGCTGCATAAAATCGGGAGAAGCATTGTCTGCATACCATTTTGAAAGCTGATCAACGTAAAGCGAATAACTTGTCAGCCAGTTTATAGCCGGGAAGTGACGTTTATAAGCAAGAGCAGCATCCAGCCCCCAGAATACTTTAACGATACGCAGTGTAGCCTGAGAAACAGGCTCAGAAATATCACCGCCGGGAGGGGATACAGCACCGATAACAGATAAGGCACCCTCTGTATCTTTTGTACCGTTTACGATGACACGGCCTGCTCTTTCATAGAACTGAGCAAGACGGCTTCCGAGATAAGCAGGATAACCTTCTTCACCGGGCATTTCCTCAAGACGACCCGACATTTCACGGAGAGCCTCAGCCCAACGGGAAGTTGAATCTGCCATAAGAGCAACTGTATAACCCATATCACGGAAATATTCGGCAATAGTAATGCCTGTATATATAGAAGCCTCACGAGCTGCAACAGGCATATCTGATGTATTGGCAATAAGAACAGTTCTTTCCATAAGAGAGTTACCTGTTCTCGGGTCACGAAGTTCAGGGAATTCGTTAAGAACGTCAGTCATTTCGTTACCGCGTTCACCGCAGCCGATATAAACTATAATATCAGCGGCAGCCCATTTTGCAAGCTGATGCTGAACTACTGTCTTACCTGAGCCGAACGGGCCCGGAACAGCAGCCACACCACCTTTAGCGATAGGGAAAAGGGTATCTATAGTTCTCTGACCGGTTGTAAGGAGAATATCAGGAGAGAGTTTTCTTTTGTAAGGTCTGCCTATACGAACAGGCCATTTAACAGTCATAGAGATTTTTTCTTCTTTGCCGTTGTTATCAAGTATACAGATCGTATCATCAATGGTGAAATCACCTTCTTTGATGACCTTAACTGTACCGCTGATTTTATTTGGAACCATAATTTTATGGACAACAGCATGAGTTTCCTGTACTGTACCGATAACATCACCGGCAGAAAGTTTATCTCCCTTTTTAGCTGCGGGAACAAAATGCCACTTCTTTTTATGGTCAAGAGAAGGTACTTCAACACCTCTTGTAAGGTTATTGCCTGCAACCTTCATTATCTCGTTAAGAGGACGCTGAATACCGTCATAAATAGCACCGATAAGCCCCGGGCCGAGTTCAACGGAAAGGGGAGCACCGGTAGATTCAACCTCTTCACCCGGGCCAAGACCGGAGGTTTCCTCGTAAACCTGAATACTTGCACGATCACCGTGCATTTCGATTATCTCACCGATAAGGCGGTGACTGCTGACACGCACAACGTCGAACATATTTGCATCACGCATACCCTCAGCAATAACAAGAGGGCCGGCAACTTTAGTAATAATTCCTTTTGTCAAATTTCACACCTCTTTAATATTAGGTTATTGTTTAAAGAGAATATCTGATCCTACAGCCTGTTCCACAAAGGAAGAAAGTCTCTTTGCACCCTCACCTTTGTTGCCGTTAGCACCCGGGATAGGTATTATAGCGGGAATAGGATCTTCGGAAATTTTTATGCGTTCCTTTTCGGAAGCCGCAAACATTTCCTCTGTCATAAATATTATAGCATAAGTATCTTTTTCGACAGCAGCTTTAAGAGCAAAAACGGCTCTGTCAGTATCATTACAGATTATAGCGTCTACACCTATAGCACCGAAGCCTTTTACGCTTTCACTGTCGCCTATTACAGCAATGCTTTTAACCATAGATCTCACGCAGCCTTTCTCTTATTTTTTCGGGAGGAGTATGTGTTACTATACCGCCGGAAATAATGTGAACAGCTTTGCGTTCATATTCACAGGCGGTATAATAACCCAAAAGCGGCTCTGACCCCTCACATTTAAGCTTGCACATAGTTTTGGCAAGTTTAATAAGTCTGTTGTCGATAAATTTCTCAAATTCTCCGGGATTTTCCCTGAAAGCAGCCATAGCCTTATTGCAATCACAGGTATCCAGTTTTTCAAAATATTTTAAAAGATTTTCCGTACCTGTGAGAGCTTTTGGAATGACCGCAGATTTATCGAAACCATCCATTTCGCATAATGCAGTTTTAAGATAATCTGCTGAAGAATTTGTTCTTGCACCGCGAATTGCAACTTTTACATTTGAATAGAAGGCAATTGACTCAAAATAGCTGTAAAGATACTCGGAACGTGAACGCCTGCCTTCATCGAGCATTTTTTTTAGTGCAGCACAATCTATTACAGCATCACTCAGTCTTGCATCATTAGTCTGAGCAAGGAGTTTGTATGCCTTTTGTGCCGCATCCGAAAGCCATTGAGGAAGTTTATCGAATTTTCCGTTTTCAACAGCATTTAAAAGAAGTTTTACATCGACTGAAACAGGATACATAAGAAGATCTTTATATTCTCTGTCAGCCATAACAGCTTTGAGAAGTGTTTTCAGATTATGAATATCATTCTGAAGATAGAAAGGGGAGAAAACCTCCATATTTGGAGCAACACCTCTTATATACTTCCACATTTTATCCGTATTTGAAACAATTATTTCATCTATAGTTTCACCGTCGCCAAAGCCCTTGTCTTTCAGAAAACGAACAATCTCAGCTTCGGTTTTCATACCTATCATCTGTTCAATATCGGACATAGTAAGGAGAGATTTTTCCTTTGCTCGTACCGAGCCTATAGAAAATTCATAGGATAAAGACATAAATTCCCTCCTTAATCCTTAAAAAGCTCTCTGCCGATCAGATCCTCGATTTCTTCACGTTTATCGTTTATGATCGATAAAAAGCTCATATTTTCTTCTATATCACCGTTTACAAGGATAAACCCGCTGTCGATAGCATCGTTTGGTTTATCTGATATAACGGCATCAATACCGCATTTTTTAAAACGCTGTGACATATCATCAGGCATACGTTTCAGATCCTTGGAATTAAAAAATACTGTACCGCTTTTTTTATCCATGGCAGCAGCCAGTTTAAGCACAAGATCAAAATAATCTTTCTGAGGAAGATTGAGCATATGCTGATAGATATGTTCAACGGCTTTTTTGATTTCAGTGCGTTTTGTTTTAAGGAGAAGATTTCTTTTTTCAAGCTCCTCTCTGCTCTTATAAGCAGCAAGCATTTTTTCGGATTGAAGCTGAATACGGTGTTCACCATTGTGACGGATCTCTTGAGCCTGTTTTTCAGCCTTTTCGACAGTCTCCTTGTAGATTTTGTCAGCCTCTGCGGTGATCTGTGCGATTCTTTCTTCAGATTCCTGCTTAATGCTTGCAATAATTTTATCTCCGCTGCTCATATTCTGCCCACCTTTACCAGAATGCTTAAAGCATCCGTAATTATTTATTGTTTATTCTTACATTTTTATTCCAGGGATGGAAATAACCATAAGAAGAGAAACGATGAAGGCAAGAAGAGCATAGATTTCAACAAGTGTAATAGAAACCATTGCCTTGGAGAAGTTCTTTTCATCCTTAGCACACATAGAGATACCGGAAACAGCGGCTTTACCCTGAGCGAAGCCTGAGATCATACCACCGATACCGATAGCGAGTGAAGCAGCAAGATAGGAAAGACCCTGCATAAGGGAGGGAGCATCACCGCCGAGGATACCGCAGCTTATCATGATAATAAATCCAACGATAAAGCCGTAAAGACCCTGTGTACCGGGGAGAAGAGTAAGAACGAGCATTTTACCGAACATCGAAGAGTCCTCGGAAAGAACGCCCATAGCTGTCTGAGCTGCTGATCCTACGCCCTTAGCAGAGCCGATACCAGCGAGTACAGTTGCGAGAGTTGCTGCAAGAATTGCAAAAAGCATACCATTCATAATAATTAACCTCCAAAATTATTCATCATTATTGACTTTAAAGTTTTTAGTATTAAGAGTAAACGGTTCAAACGGTTTACCGCCGCCGTCATAGAATTTGCTGAACATTTCAACATACTGAAGTCTCATAGTATGGACATAGGAGCCGAGAGCGTTCAGACCGATGGTAATAGCATGACCGATAAGGAAAATAACGATCATAAAAATTATACCAAATACATTTGTACCCATAAGAGTAGAAAGCATATTGAAAACCTGAGCCATTACACCGGTAGTAAGACCGAGAGCAAGAAGTCTTGAGTAGCTCAGAAGGTCGCTTATATAGCTTGTGATGTCATAAAGAGAAGCAACACCGCCGATAAGCTTTGCAAAGATATTCTTTTTGTCACGTCCTTGTGTAAGCACAAGACCGAGAGCAGAAGCACAAGCAATAACAGCACCTATAGTTACAAGTGTCTGACCCAATGCAAGACCGGCTGCCAGAACGGCACAGCCACAAAGCAAAGTCATCCACAGACCTGTATCAAAAAAAGCACCTGCATAATTCTTATTTTTGATACAGACATAAAATTTGCATCCCATACCCACAAGAACGTGTATAAGACCAAGTCCGATTGAAAGGATCATGATAGTGAGAGCATCTTTTTGTGTATCGAGTATAGGCCATGGTAAAAGCTGCTGCATGGTTGTTTCGTTTCCTGTGATAAGTTTGTATATCACAGCAGGTGCATCACCGAATATACTTCCGAAAATAAGTCCCCATATGACAGTACCGATACCGCAGTAGCGGAACAGTTCGAGATTGTTTCTCATTGCCCTGTCAGGTTTGAATACTTTCAGAGCAACGGTGCAGGCGATTATCATAAGCAGACCGTATCCTGCATCCGAGAACATCATTCCAAAGAAGAAATAGAAGAAGAACGCCATAACAGGAGTAGGATCTATATCATTCTTTGACGGAGGGGAGTACATTGTAACAATACTTTCAGCCGGACGGGAGAAAGCATTATTTTTAAGTTTTACAGGAGCGTCATCTCCGGCATCGCTGAATTCAACAACAGAATCCGGAGCGACGTGTTCACATATCTTCAGAAGCTTATCACAGTCATCCTCAGGTATATAACCGTAAAGTACAAATATATGTTCTGTCTGATCGAGTTCGGCAATGACCTTGTATTTTTCTGAACGGAGAACGAAATAATCCTGAGTATCATGTATAAGGTCACGATACTTTACATACTTTTCGATTGCCTTTACAGCATCTTCGTTTTTCTTTACAAGTTCATAATCCTTCTGTCTGAGTCTTTCAGCTTTGACTTTGGGAGTTTTTGAAGTAGGATTGAGGGGTCTTGTAAAGCTAAGAGTACGAAGTGCATTATCGGCAATTTCCTTCTGACTTTTAGGTGTACATATAACTGCACAGGTCAGATTAGAAGAAGCTGATACTATTTCTGCTTCAAAAATCAACTCAGGAGCAATCTCGGCAAGCTTAATGCTTAACGCCTCAAGGTCATAGCCTTTAGGGAAACTGCCTATGAACACAGCACACGAAGAACTGTCAGAGGTATTCATAGGAATATCAAGGCTGCTCCATGGTTCAAGCTGAGCAATCATAGTTCGTATGCGTACTCTTTCAGCGGAGTTATCTGCCATTTGCTTATCAAGGTCGCATATCTTGTTACATATACCGATAGTTTTTACTGACTGTGAAGCCATTACTCCGATGTCATCAGGTTTTATAAGTCTTCTGCCCTTAAACGAAGCAAGCAATCCCTTTTTTTCGGGTGAGATCTTATCAAGAATTTTAAGTGCTTGCTCCGTCAAAGCGATATTTCTCTCAAAACGTTGTAATTGTGGGGAGGTATCGGCTCTTTTAAACCCTTTTTCATCATCTTCGCTATGTGTAACATGAACCAGTGAGCTGTTCTGCAGATGTTCCAGAATACGTTTTCTGTCCTTTTTCAATGCAATTATACGAACAGATTTCATATTCATTTTTGCCAAATTTTATCACCACACTTTTTCATATTAACCAAACGATTATTAAGTTAATGACTTAATAACCATATCAGTTACCATGTTAAGATTTTTACTTGCCTTTGCAGACAAAGCATCACATTCGGTGCTGAATTTAGCCTTTTGTTTTTCAAGGCGTTGATCAGCACTTTTGGTTATAGCAGCTTTATCATCTTCTACCATCTTGTCAACCTGTTTTTTTGCATCAGAAACAAGATTTTCAGCATCGATAACTGCCTGACGTTTTTTAGTTTCGGCTTTTTTGCGGGCTTCGGTTTCCTTTTGTTTACATTCTTCCTCGGCAGCAAGAATAGCCTTAATTATTTCACTTGCCATCCACATTCTCCTTTTTACAATATTAACTTAATTATACTATAAAATGACCGGAATTTCAATGATTATTACTGTAAATAAGTCAATTTTCAGAAATTGTCAAAATATTAACATAAAAACTCATTTATTATGTATACCCGATACATTATACTGCACTAATAGCAATTGTATTACCTTTTAAAACAAAGAACGTAAGCGTCAAATAACCAGTGTATAGAAAAACCACGGAGCAGGAGATAGTCTCCCGAACCGTGGATTTAGATTTATAATGATTTGATAATATTTCCACTGCGTTTGGCATGGAGATAGATCTCTTT
>Ga0256407_10014883_pt1 | contig 10137 bp, 12 predicted proteins | sample RumenRJG_04DNA_FD_193489 | JGI IMG/M metagenome (GOLD analysis project Ga0256407, IMG submission 193489) | Bovine rumen microbial communities from Lethbridge, Alberta, Canada - RJG_04 | ecosystem: Host-associated > Mammals > Digestive system > Stomach > Rumen | place: Canada: Alberta... | reverse complement strand
GCGCTGTCTCCAAAGAAGCTGCTGATGAAGGCGTCGTCGTCATCAACATCATTTCTGCCTGCACTGACTGGGAAAGCTACGGTATCGCTGCGGTTTCCTACGGTGACAACGTGACTGCCGGTGAATCCGAAATGCAGGCTGTTGCCGACCTGCTGGGCGGCAAGGGCAACATCGCCATCCTGACCGGCCCCTCCGGTGACTCCGGCGGTCTGCAGCGTCTGGAAGGCTACAACAACATTCTGGCCAACTACCCCGACATCGTCCAGGTTGTCGAACCGGCCGACTGCGGTTGGGACACTGCCAGCGCCCAGAGCACTGTCGAATCCTGGCTGAGCGCCTATGAATTCGACGCCATCGTTGCTGAAAATGACGGTATGGCCATCGGTGCAGGCAACGCTGCCGGCGCCAACAGCGGCATCATCATCACCGGCGTTGACGGCACCCCCGACGGCTTCGAAGCCATCAAAGACGGCCGCATCACCGGTACCGTCTCCCAGAACGGCGGCGAAATGGCTGCCAACGGCATCAATGCCGCTATCCTGATCCTGAAGGGTGTAGAACTGGAAACCAACGTCCTCATCACCACCAACACCTGGATCGACGCCAACAACCTGGCTGACTACGAATAATCCGTAACCAGGCATCATTACCACAAAACGCCGTTCGGAAATTCCCGAACGGCGTTTTTTCTCTGCAGAATAATTATTCAGAACGGAGCATATGGTGAAAAGCTCCGGAATACAAATTCAGGCTCTTACAGTTGAGGGTTATCGCCGCTGCCCCGATCAATATCGTTCAATTGTTTATTATCACCAAAATCGATCGGATACAAAGAAGTTTCCGTGATATATTGATCACAACAGATACGGGACGTATTGAAGTTCCGGAGACAGTCTCCGGCGGGAAAAAACACAACGGATGCGGTAAAATATCAATAATAGATCAATAAATCCGGGACTTGTCGAGAGTTTTGTAAAGCTGCGCAATGCAGTGATTGGAATCAGAAGAGGAAAGGCTATGAATTATCAGGATATCAACGCGGAAACGATCGACCGCTGGGTAAAAGGCGGCTGGGAATGGGGACAGCCTATCAGCCATGAGACTTATGAAAAGGCAAAACAGGGTAACTGGGACATGCATTTGTCTCCGACAAAAAAGGTTCCTCATGAATGGTTCGGCGAAATCAAAGGCAAAAAGATCCTTGGTCTGGCTTCCGGCGGCGGACAGCAGATGCCGATCTTTGCCGCACTGGGGGCGGACTGCACCGTGATGGATTACTCGGAAGAGCAGCTGAAAAACGACCGCATGGTTGCGGAACGGGAAGGATACGACATCCGCATCATCCGCGGAGACATGACGAAACGCTTCCCCTTTGAAGATGAGGAATTCGATCTGATCTTCCATCCGGTTTCCAATTGCTATGTAGAGGAGGTGAAACCGATCTGGAAAGAGTGCTACCGCGTGCTGAAGCATGGAGGGATCCTGCTTTCGGGGACCGACCACTATGTCAACTATATCGTGGATGACAATGAGGAGCGGATCATCAACCATCTGCCCTTCAATCCGCTGAAGGATCCGAAACAGATGCGGCAGCTTCAGAAAGATGACGGCGGAGTGCAGTTCTCCCATTCACTGGAGGAGCAGATCGGCGGTCAGCTGGAAGCGGGCTTTCTCCTGACGAACCTGTTTGAAGACACAAATGGCGAAGGCCGTCTGGCCCAACTCAATATCCCGTCATTCCTCGTCATGCGGTCCGTGAAACAGTAGGTAATAGGTAATAGGATATAGGGGATAGTGAGTAAAATATGCAATTGAAACTTGTTTATCTTCATTTGTGCGTCACAAATCTTGCTATTCCATAAAAATATAACATAATATGCAGCAACAATAAATATAAAAATCTGATCAAAGAAATATAGGGCGTCAGAATCAAAAGAATTATCTTGGTATCTGACAATAAAAGGAAATAACAAATGAACCTGGAAATTGCTTTTCTTCAATTGCTGCCTGGGAAAAGTCTGGAAGAACAATTGGAAATCGGGACGAAGGCTTGTATCGAGGCGAGGAATAGAGGCGCGGATATCGCTTTGTTCCCGGAGATGTGGAGCGATGGATATTATCTCCCACAGGATGAAATGGAACTGAATCAGCTCGCGATCCGGAAAGACAGCGATTTTATACAGGCTTTTCGGAATCTGGCAGCGGAGCTACGGATGGCGATTGGGATAACCTTTCTGGAGGAATCCGATTCCAAACCGCTGAATTCGATCATCCTGTTTGACAAAAACGGAAAGGAAGTTCTGCATTATTCCAAGGTCCATACCTGCTCTTTTGACGCTGAAAAAGTTCTGGAAGCCGGGAATGACTTTTATACGGCAGATCTTGATTTTGGAAGAGGAACCGTAAAAGTCGGCGCAATGATCTGCTTTGACCGGGAATTCCCGGAAAGCGCCCGCATCCTGATGCTCAAAGGCGCGGAACTGATCCTTGCCCCGAACGCCTGTCCGATGGAGATCAACCGCCTGTCTGCCCTCAGGACCAGAGCCTATGAAAATATGCTGGCGGTCGCGACCTGCAATTATCCCAAAGGCCATCCTGACTGCAACGGTCATTCCACCCTGTTTGACGGTGTTCCCTGGCTGCCGGATGAGCCCGGCGTGAGGGATATGTGTGTTTTTGAGGCGCCGTCTGAAGAAGGCATATATATCGCGGAACTGGATCTGGACCAATTGCGGAATCACAGACGCGATGACGTCATGGGAGATAAATACAGACGTCCGGATGTTTATGGAATTCTGAGATAGGGGAAGGCATGGAATTTATTGAGAGAAAAAACATAAAAGAATTGGCGAATCCGGGGGTAGTCTCACGGCAGCTGCTGAATTCGGAGAATTCCGTGAGTGAAAGAGTGACGATCACGGAAGTTCATCTGGAACCCGGGGCTGTCCAGCCACGGCACATCCATGAATTTTCTGAACAGATCTGGTATGCGCTGAGAGGAAAAGGAAAACTGCTCCTGGCGGATGACCGGGAAAAGGAATTTACAGCCGGTGACGTGGTGCGCTTTGCCGAAAATGATGTTCACGGGCTGAAAAATGACGGGAATGGCGAATTCGTTTACCTGTCGGTCACAGCCCCGCCGATCAATTTCAGCTATGCATATCAGGAAAGAAAGGGATAGGATTTAGGATATAGGGATTAGATTTTCAGTAACGGAAACTTTATGCAGTGTAAACTTCAGGAGGCAGTAATGAAACGGGAACTGGGAATTGCGCGGTGCGGACTGGCATGCTGTTTGTGTTCGGAAAATGTGACCTGCAAGGGCTGCAAACGGGACGGTTTTCTGGAGCTTTCCTGGTGTAAGGATGCGGAATGGTGCGAAGTCCGCAAATGTGTCATCGCGAAGAACCTGAGCGGCTGTTATGAGTGCGAACCGGGAACTTGCCGAAAGGGCCTTTATGCGGAGAAGATCAAAGCCCGAGCCTTCGGAGAGTTCGCGCGGCGATATGGTGTCGAAACCCTGTTGGACTGTCTGGAACGTAACGAACAGGCCGGCATCGTCTACCACCGTGAAGGGATCATGGGCGACTATGACGAATTTGACGATTTGGAAGAACTGATAGGCTTTATAAAAATGGGAAAACGAAACAAATAAGTGGACAGGTTTACTTTGCGCTTAGCGTGTAATTTTGATGAATGATTTCGGTATCAATGAAATGCTTGAAATGCAAAAGGCTTTGCAGGAAAAATATAAAGACAAATGGAAGCCACTTAGCCCTGACCGAGGAAAAGATCAGCTGCTTTGGATGATCGGTGAAATGGGTGAAGTAATTGACATCATAAAAAAGCACGGTGGAGATGCGGCGTGTCAAAACAAGGAGATAAGAGACTGTCTTATTGAGGAATTGGCAGATGTCCTTATGTATTACAACGATGTTTTGCTTTGCTATGGAATATCTGCTGAGGAATTAAAACGATCCTATATCAGTAAGTTCGAAAAAAATATGAAACGATGGTAAGTGCAGTTTGATGGAGGAACATGCTGGATAACAAAGGCTTTGATTTGTGGGCTGATGGATATGATAAAGAGGTCGGTGTTTCCGATGAAGAAAATGCTTATCCCTTTGCGGGTTATAAAGAAATATTGGACAAAATCTTCCGGACAGTAATAGAAACGCCGGGTGCGGTGGTGCTTGATATCGGATTCGGCACCGGAACGCTAACCGCTAAATTATATGAACAGGGCTGCATGATCTACGGTCAGGATTTCTCGTCGAAAATGATCGAGCTGGCTTCAGCAAAAATGCCGCATGCTCACCTCTATCAGGGCGATTTTACAAAAGGATTGGCCGAGCCATTGAAGCACCGGACTTACGATTATATCATTGCGACCTATTCGCTGCACCATCTGACGGATGAATTGAAAAAGGTTTTTCTCAGCGAATTGCTTGACCGTTTAAATGAAAACGGAAAGATCCTGATCGGTGACGTCGCTTTTGAAACGCGCGAAGAGATGAAACAGTGCCAGCAGCAAGCCGGTGATGGGTGGGATGACGAGGAATTTTACTTTATCGCCGACGAATTAAAATCCTCTTTCCCGGCGCTTCAGTTTACAAAGGTTTCCTATTGTGCGGGAATCCTGACACTGGCCTTGCCGTAGGGAATAGGAGATAGGGGATAGGATATAGGCAATAGGCAATAGGGTAAGAGACAGGTATCAGGTAATAATAGTATTTATGGTTTTCAAAACACGGCGGAATAAGTCTCACTATTTCCTATACCCTAATGCCCATTGCCTATTCCTACAAATTCATATTTGTCGGGATTTTTCATAATCGGAATTTGTAAGAGGTATATAACATGAAATATGGCATCATAACAGATATTCATAATAACGTTATAGCCTTGCGTGCTGTTTTGAAACGATTGGATCAAATGAACTGCAGCAGGATCATTTGCTGCGGGGATATCATTGGTATTGGCCCATACCCTGAAGAAACCGTACAGGAGATAGCCGGCATTCCCGGTTTAATGTCCGTGAGGGGAAATCATGACGGATATTTACTCGAAGGGATTCCCACAGAATATCCTAACGAGGAGAATATGAGCCCGGGTGAAATGGAACACCATAGATGGGAGCATAATCTGTTGTCTGCCGAATCGGTCGCTTTTCTTCGCAGCATGCCATATAGAATTGACTTTTCATCTGAGGGGTTTGACATATCCGTTATGCATTCCTGTATGGATAGGAACGGTCATTTTTCAGGGTCAAAAAAAAATCCATCCGAATCAGACTTGCTGGACATGTTTGCCGATGAAGACAGCGATATCATTCTGTATGGGCATGATCATGCCAGAAACATCTGCAAAAGTGATAAGCTGTATATCAATGTCGGCTCTCTCGGCTGTCCATCAAGGGATCGAAATATAGCACGCGCAGGTGTTCTCACAATCGAAAACGGAAACGCCGGGATTGAAACGATCGATGTTGTGTATAATGTGGATGAGGTCATCCATCAGATAGATATGATTAATTATCCGGAAGCAGATATTATTAAGAAGTATTTTTATGGACTTTGAGAGTCAAGACAAATTCAGATTTGTCATAGGACATAGGAGATAGGATATAGGAAATAGTGAGGATAATTTCTCTCGGAAACCACCACACTATCCCCTATCTCCTATATCCTATCCCCTATTAATTCAAATTATTCAGTCTTGTGAGCTATAATAGGTTTTCGGAATAGGAAAAACATAATGTCACAGTATTACATTGCCAGTTGTGTGTTTACATCAAAATTCCCGGAATTGAGTTTTCGGATCCGGGAATATGTCTGCGGCAGATTCGGGATGGAAACTGTTCGCTGCTGTGTTCCCAAATACAAGATCACGGAATTTGAGGACAAAATGCCGGATGGCTCTTTGCGGGAGGCATGGCGTTCCCTGCCGGATTCGGGTGATTTTCAGGCAGGGGATGATGTATATTCGCTGTGTCACAACTGCAACAACATCATTGAAGAAATGCATCCCGGGGTCCACGTCCATTCACTCTGGGAACTTCTGGACACGGATGGTTCCTTCCCCTTTCCTGATCTACATGGTATAACGGCAGTGGTCCAGGATTGTTGGCGTTCGAGAGAGCGAAAAGAGGAGCAGGATGCGGTGCGCAGTCTGCTGCGGAAGATGAATATCAGCTTCATCGAAGCAGATGAAAATCATGGGCGCACAGAATTCTGCGGCATCTCCCTTTACCGGCCGCAGCCGCCGCGGAATCCGAAACTGGCGCCAAAGCATTATGTAGAAGGGGCTGTGGGAAAATTTATCCCGCACACGCCGGAAGAACAGGAACAGCTCATGAAAGACTACTGCCGCCAGCTGCCGGCGAATAAAGTGATCTGTTACTGTCATTACTGTCTGGAAGGGCTCCTGCTCGGGAATGCGGATGCGCATCATATTGCAGAGCTGCTGTTTCCTGAAATTTGAACGGATCAGCCGAATAAAACATTCCTTTTTCCGGCAAAACACTTTTGCAAAGCAATTAACGGGAATACCATGTAAAATAATACTGATAAGCAAGATCAGGAGTAATTATGATGAAAACAGACGTCATCACTATCGACAATATGGGCAATGGATTCCGGGAAGCAGTGGCCCAAGCGGAAAAAGCGGCCGAGCTCAATGAACTCAGCCGTGCGGAAAGAATACACTTGCAGCTGCTCACAGAGGAAATGCTTTCCCTTGCCCACAGCATTACAGGTGAAATGAAAGCATCCTTCTGGATCGAAAATGAAGGAAAGAATTTCGAACTTCATATGACGACCAAAACGATCATGGACGCAGAAAAGAGGGCTTTATTCATCGAATCAAGCAGTTCCCGGAAAAATGAGGCGGCAAAAACCATTCTTGGCCTGCTCCGGGAAGTCGTGGAACAAATGATGACGCCGGCAGCAGCGTCTGCTTATCCATCCGCATTTTATCTGAGTAATATGAATTTTGATGTCTACAAAGAACCTGTGATGTGGGACGGATATGAACGGTCTATTCTGCTGAAAGTGGCGGATGATGTGAAAGTCGCGATCCGGGGTGATCTCGTAGAAGTGACCGTCATAAAAAATTTTGAAAACAATTGATCCTGAAAGCGGTTATCCGACATTTTTCTCTGCCGGATAACCGCAGCAATATCTTACGGCATTTTCTCCGCTGAATTGAATCGTCCCGCAAACCGCAGTTCTTCAAAATCTGAGAGAGTCTCGATTTGTGAGTCGGATATTCCCGTTTCGTCTTCCGTTTCGATCACATAATAATATCTGCCTAAACTGCTGCCCTCCGGGCGGTCGTGAAGAGAGACAATTTCCAGACCGGCATCATGTATGGAAATGATGATGTCATCGATCCGGCTGCCTTCACAATCCGCTATGAAAACAGCCCGTGTCAGGCTTTCATCTTCCTGGCTTTGGGATGAGAGGACAAAAAAGCGGGTTTTGTTGGCATTGCTGATCTGAACGTTTTCCGCAAGCACCTCAAGACCGTAAAGTTTGGCTGCTCCCGGAGCTGCTACTGCCGCAATCGACTTATCCTGCTGTTCAGCGACATAACTTGCCGCAGCCGCAGTGCTGGGCATTTCATTAGCCTGGGCATCCGGAAGGTTTTCCGACCGCCATTGAGCGCTTTGCGTCAATCCCTGCGCATGAGAACAGACCGTTTTGATGTCCTCTAATTTTGCACCGGGCACACCCATCAGCGTCTGGTTAATGGGCAGTACCACTTCACCCACTACATAGACATTTTCTGATTTTATGAGGGCGTCCACATATCCGACAACCGCACCGCCCAGTGTGTTTTCCTGAGGAATAACAGCATAATCAGCGCTGCCATTCACTACATCCGCAATTGCCTCATCCACGCTGTTCTTCGGGATAAAAACCTCACCGATCTGAAACCAAAACTGTGCAGCTTCCTCAGTATAAGTACCTTCCGGTCCGAGATAACTGACCATATCTTCGCTTTCCGCAAAAACAGCGGTTCTCAACATCAGGATCATAACCAACAGCATCAATCTTTTCATCATAAATTTTCCTCCCGTAAAAAACGGATTCGGGTTAAGGCCGGTCAGATTCACCCTGCACCATAGTTCCTTTACATACTGATAAAAATGGTACGCCTGTTACACTCGACAGAAAAAAAGAGTCTGTTTTCTGAGCTCATCCGAAAAAGCAGCATACCCGTATCAGCCACATACCAACTAAGCCGCAGAGCTCACTAATTCAACTACACGAATACTAAAAGGACAGAGTTAGCGATTTCACGTGCAAAATTTATCTCATGGGTCACGATCAGCATGCTCATATCCCGCCTGACCAACATGCGGGTAACGGCCAGGACCTCACCCAACATAGTTGTGGTCCAGCGCGCTGCTCGTCTCATCAAAAATCAGCACCTTCGATTCCATCATCAGGCAGCGGCAGATGCCGATACGCTGCGGGCCGACTGAAAACACCAGTCCTTATAACCGCCAGGGATCATAATGATTTTTTCAGTCTTTGAAATTCGATCAAGCTCTTGCAGCGATTATTCCTTTATTCACAGCTGTTTTTTGGGGACAGTCCCATAAAGGGACAGTCCCCGTATCCGGGTGATCAGTCGCTCAGCGCGGCAATCGGTGAATCGGCTAACACGACGTAAGTAAGCATTCCGGTGAGATAAGGTTCCGTAACGACGGTGTTTTCAGGCTGGTCTTCAGTATCAGCGCCATCCCAGTTATCAAAGTTCCCCGCTTCGGACCAGAAAACAATATCACATGCACCGGAAGAAAGCGAAACCGCACGGGCACCGGTATCAATCGAGATAAATTCAACGTTTTTCCCGAGACGTTTCCCGATTTCTGAGAGAAGCGCGGTGTTGAAGCCAATCGGCTCACCATCTGCTGAAAAATAGTCCATCGGCGGACGGTCACCGGTCAAAGCTACCTTGATGGTTTCTGCGCCTTCCACCTTTTCAACCGGTATCGCATTCGGTTCGGTTCCGGCGATAACGTCATCAATGTATTGCTGTTTGAGCGCATCCAATGTACCATCAGTTCGCATTTCTTCGATTACTGTGGAGATGCTGTCCCGGAGTTCCGCGTTTTCCTCACGGAGAAGCATGGAAAAATCCAGCAGATATCCAGGAGCAGCGGATGTTTTGAATTCGACAAGATTCTCATTTCTTGACATCAGATATTTTGCCGTATATTCATCAACTTGCAATCCGGTGATCGCTCCGCTGTTAAGCGCAAGAACCATACTGTTCAGCGTATCAAAAAACTGATAGCGGGAAAAAGGTACGAGCGAGAAAAAAACCTCCGAGATCGCTTCGTTCAGTGAGTCTTCGTCGACACCCATTTTGGTCAGGCGGCCGAGCTTACCTTCTTCTTCTGCCATAGCAGGTAAAGAAAGGGCCAACAATACAATCAGTAATAAAAACAACAATTTTTTCAACATATACCTACTCCCCCTTAAATTATTTTTCTCTTTTTCATCTCCATGTGGTCCGACAACGCAAAGATGCCGAAAACAATGTAGGAAAGAGCCAGATAGATCAGCATACCGATGATGATGGTCAGCAGCGGCTGCATGGTGCGTGAAGCGATGTTGTTGATCACACGGGTCAGGTCCGTGATGGTGACATAACCGACCACACTGGTCCACTGGATCAGGTTCGTGATCGTGGATTGATAAACCGGTTTGGCAATGTGCAGCACCTGCGGGAGCATTACAAGACGGAAAGTATCCCAGGCGGAAAAACCCAGTGTCCGGGCAGCTTCCGCTTGTCCTTTATCCGCGCCTTCCATTGCCGCCCGCAGCAATTCCGCCACGTGTGCGGAGACGTTCAGCGCGAAGGTGATGACAGCAACGGTCAGCGGCTTCATTCCCGCCCGGGCGAAAATGCCGTAATACAGCAAGAGCAGCAGCATCAGCACCGGCGTCCCGCGCAGGATAGCAATATAAACAGATGCGATCGTCCGAACAACAGCATTCTTGCGGGTTCTCAGCAGACAGATCAAAGCACCAAGGAGCGTCCCAAACAGAAGCGACAATGCAGAGATCCGGATCGTCACCCAAAGTCCACCCAGGATGACCTTCCAGGACCCGCCCTGGA
>Ga0256407_10014882_pt1 | contig 10137 bp, 7 predicted proteins | sample RumenRJG_04DNA_FD_193489 | JGI IMG/M metagenome (GOLD analysis project Ga0256407, IMG submission 193489) | Bovine rumen microbial communities from Lethbridge, Alberta, Canada - RJG_04 | ecosystem: Host-associated > Mammals > Digestive system > Stomach > Rumen | place: Canada: Alberta | collected... | reverse complement strand
TTTCAAGTTTGAATATATTATAAATAATTAATTTTTAAATTATTTATTTTAATATATTTAATTAAAAAAAATAAATTTAAAATTAAATGGAAAAAGATAAATTATTAATAAAATCAAAAGAAAAAGAAGAATCAAGTGTCAAAAAAAAATTAAATGATGATAATGATGAATATTATAATAAGGAAATCCAAATATCTTCATTTTATTATATTAATAAAAATAAAACAACATTATCAGATTTAAAAAATGGAAGAAGAATTTTTCAAAATAAAACAGAATTATCACCATATAATGAAAATGATATAGAATTCAATAAAAACTTTATAGAATTTCGTCAATTATTATTTGAAAATTTATTATTAAAAGAAGACTTAACTGATAATTCAAAAAATGAAAAAAAAACAATTGAATCAGCATTATTTTCTTCTTTTTGTTATGAAAATGAATTTTTAGAACCAATGATAAATACATTTAAATTACCATCAATAATAATATTACATGATGAAAATAATCATAAATATAATAGAATGGAAGAAGAAGGTAATTATATAAAATATATTTTTCCTAAAATTGACTATACACTTAAATGGGGTAAATTTCATAGTAAATTAATAATATTAAAATTCCCTAATTTTATAAGAATTATTATTCCTACTGCAAATTTAACTAATTGTGATTGGTATTATTGGGGTCAAATTATTTGGTTTCAAGATTTTCCTAAAATAAAAGAAGAAAAAGATATAAAAGATAAAGAAGTTAATGATGATTTTTTAAATTATTTAAATTCTTTTATGGATACTTTTATGATAAATACTTATAAAGAAAAAAAATTTTGGACTGATTTAAATATAAATTTAGAAGATTATGATTATAGTAATTGTTGTATTGATTTATTAGCAAGTGCTAGTGGAAGATTTTATAATAAAGAAAAAGATTTATTTGGAATTGGAAGACTTAATTATTTAATTAATGAAAAATATAAAATTGAAAAAAATTCAAATTTAATTATTCAATGTTCTTCAATAGGTAAAACTAAAAGTAATAAATTTTATACAAATTTATATAATGCATTTAATTTATCTGATAAATATTCTGTTGACATTTATTATCCAACTATTGAATATATTAAATCATTTCCAATGGGAGAAGAATTAACTGGATGTTTATTTTTATCTGAAGATGCTTATAAATTTCATAAAGAAAAATTTAGAATTATTGAATTAAAAGAAAAATATAAAGATAGAAAAACTGTTTTTCATTCAAAACTTTTTATTACTGGAGATAAGAAAAAAGGATATTTTGATATAAATAATAATTCTATTATATATTTTGGTAGCCATAATTTTTCAGCAGCAGCATTTGGAAATTTAGAAAAAAATGATAAACAAATATCAATTGCTAATTATGAACTTGGAATAATATTTAATCCTAATAAAATTTCATTAAATGAAAAAAAAGAAATTTTTAATTCTTTAATTTTTAATTTTTCTTCTAGATATTATAATATTAAAACTGATGAACCTTATATTTTTGATTTTACACAAGATAATTAAATAAATTAAATTTTTATATATAGAATTTTGCACTTAAATATATTTAAAATATTATTTTTTTATAATGTGTCTTTTAGTAAAAAAATTATTATATATTAAACATTATGACTTGTAGTCATTACACTTAATACTGGATTATTTATAATATTTTCATTTTCATCAATATTTTCGATTATAGCATTTTCTTTATTTTTAATTAATAAAATTGAATTTTGCATAGAAAGAATTTTCCTTTCTTTTTTTTGTAAATTTATATTTAAATCTTCTTTATCTTTTTCTAATATTGATATCTTATGATTTTTATAATCAATATCATTTTTTAAGATTTTATTTTCTTCTTTTAATATTTTTCTCTCTTTTTTAAATTCTTCTATTTTATCTTTTAAAAATGAAATTTTTGCATGCATATCATTTAATTCTTGATTATAGTCATTCCTTATATTATCAATTTCTTTTTTTTTTTCATTATTTTGATTTTTTAAATTTTCTAATTCATTTTGAGTAATTTTATTTTTTTTTAATAATTCAGTTAAATTTTTTATTTCATCTTCTAATCTATAAATTGTTATAATATATGCATTTTCATTTTGAGTTGCTTTTAATTTTATTTTTTTTATATCTTTTTCATTTTTTTCATCTTCTTTTTTTTTTGATGTTAAATCAAATTTTTTTATTATTTCATTTACTTTATATAATTCTTCTAATTTCATTTCTAATTCATTTTCTTTATCAAATAATTTTTGTTCTAATTCTAAATTTTTATTTTTTAAAATTTTAATTTCTTCAAATAAAAAATTTAATATATTAGTAAATTCATTTGAAAATTCAAAAAAATAATTTAATAAATTTCTCCAAGTTAAATATTCCATATTAACATCACATTTAATTTCTTCTAAAATTAATCTATTCATTATTTCAAAAATTTTGTCTTCATTTATTAAATAAATACCAAAATTATAGCTTCTATCAATATCAATTATTTCTTTATAACTATTTAAAATATGTTTAAAAAAATCTGCAATTTGAGCATATTTTAAAATAAATTCAGTTCTATATTTTATTAAATCTGATTCAGAATGTTTATTTATTTCAGCTTTTATATCTCTTTTATAATGTTGATTTAAAATTATTTTTGTTTCTGTTATATTTATTTTTTCTTTTTCATCTTTTTTTGGTAAAGCATTTAATGATACATTATTAAAAAAGTTTATATTATTTTTTAATATTTTTGACTTTGAAAGATATTTTAATTGAGTTGATTTTAATGTTTTTTTTTTTATTTTTGTTTTATCAATCAAATTATTTTTCAATTTATTTACATCATTTTTATTTTTTGCGGAAGAAATTCGTAAATAATTTTTTAAATCATTATCACTATTCCTGTTTGATTCAAAACCAAATCTTTGATTATAAGAATTAGAATTATTAAATAATAAACGATGAGATGTCTGTGAAAGAGTTCTATAATTAATTCTTTTACTTATTTTAGGAGAAACATAATAAAACATTTAATTAATATTTTATAATTTGAATTAATTAATAAAAATAACTTTTATAATTCCTTTATAAAAAATATAATAATATAATCAGAAAATCATAAAAAAACTTAATTATTAAAATTAAAAGAATATAAAAATAAAAATTAAATTATCAAAATGGGAAATGATATGAGTAAATGTAGATGTGCATGTATTAAAGACAATCAAAACACAGCAAATTTAGGAGAAGATTTAGATAATCAAAAAGAAAACCCAAACGAATTAAATCCAGAAAATATAATAGGAAGTCAAATATCTGGTCAACAAAATTTAAAAAATTACATCCAAGGAAAATATAATAGTAATTCAATAATAGATTCTGGTACATCAAACACAAAATTAAAAGGAGGAAATATACTCCAATCAAAAACATTAATAAATAATTTAGATAATAATGGAAAAATAATAAAAATCCAAAGTGTATATCGTGGATATATTTTTAGAAAAAAATATAAACAATATATTAAACAACGTCAAATTGAAGAAATGAATCAATTAATAGATGATTTAACAAATCAATATACAAAATACAATTTAAAAAAAGCAGAAAATTTAATAGGAACAAAATTTAATATTGATGGTTGGAAAACATTATATTCTGATATGGATACAAATTCAATATCTCAATATGTAAATTATGATTATGGAACTGTATATCAATGTAAATTATTAATTATATCAGGAATAATTCCATCATTTTATATAGGAAAAGTTAATATTGATTATGCAAGACATGGATATGGTGTTTTATTACAAAATGATGGTTGTAAATATGAAGGTTTTTGGAGGAAAAATTATTTTACTGGATGGGGAAGATTTATAGATTCAGATGGTACTTTATATGAAGGTTGTTTTTTAAATGGTAAATTAAATGGTAAAGGTATGAAAAAAAATTTAAATGGAAATTTATATATTGGTGACTTTGTAGATAATAAAAGAGAAGGAAAAGGAAAAGAAGAAACAAATGAACATATATATGAAGGTGAATTTAAAAATGATAAAAAAAATGGTAATGGGAAATTATCATATAAATTATTAAAAGATACATATGAAGGTGAATTTAAAGATAATTGTATTACTGGAACTGGATTTTATACTTGGGCAAATAAAGATACTTATAAAGGTAATTTTGTAAATGGAAAAATGCATGGGAAAGGTTTATATAAATGGCCTGATGGAGGAGAATATTATGGAGATTATGTTAATAATATTAAGGAAGGTAATGGAAGATTTAAATGGGTTAATGGAAAAATTTTTGAAGGACAATTTAAAAAAGGGAAACCTAATGGTTTTGGGAAGTTAAAAACTGCTACTAGGGAATTGGATGTTGAGTTTAAAGATGGGAAACTTGTTACTAATATTAAAGATGTTTTACAAAAAGAGAAGGAAAGGGAGATTAAGAATAAGATTGTTGAAGATAATGATCAGGAGTTATAAATTTAATTTTTTTTTATGTTGTTTTTATTATTTGATTTTATTTTTTATAATATTTATATTTTTTATGTTATTTTTAATTTATTAAATTATTTTTTTATTATTTTATTTATTAATTCAAATATTTATTTTCAATTGAATCTTTTAAAGAACTTATAAAATAATTTTTGTAAAAAGAACCATAAATATTTATTGAATTTTTATAAATTAATAATAAATAATAATTTATTTAAATATTTAATTTAAAAAAAACATATTAATTTTTTTCATATTTAAAAATTATTTTATCAATTTAAAAAATTTTTATTTTTTAATTAAAATAACTATGGATGGGGAGAAAAATATAAAAGAAAAAAAGGTTTTAACCCAAAGAGAAGAAAAAAAATTAACAAAAAAATATTCATTTCTTAAATCAAATAATCAAAATGAAAATTTAAAAAGTAAAAAAATTAAAAGTGCAAATACATCAAAAAGTAAAAGTAAGAATAAAAGTAAAAGTAAAACAAAAAATAATATAAAAGGATATTTATATGCACATATTCTTCAAAAAAATATTAATAGTCAATTAAATTTATCAAAGAAAAATAAAAGTAATGAAAAAAATAATATTAATAAAAAATCATCTTTTAATGTTTATAATTCAATTGAACATAGTAAAATAGAATATAAAAAAATAAGTAAAACTGCAAACCAAACAAAAAATAATTCAAGAACTAATTCAAATGAAAAAATGATATCAACTGCAAAAAATAGTAAAAATAATAGTAAAAATAAGAATAAAAATAATAACAATAATAATAATAATAAATATCCAATAAAATCAGGAAATGATTTAAAAAATTTTTTTGCCTCTAATCAAAAAAATTCAATTTCAAAATCAATAACATCTTCAGTAACATCTTTAATAAAAACTAAAAATAAAAATGCATCAAATAGTTGTAATATTCTTCATAATGCAAAAAATAATTTTCATATAAAAGGATTATCTGAAATACCATTAACAAAAAACATTTTAAATTTTGCAAATAATAGTAAATTATTAAAATCATCTCATTTTACTTCAAATACTAAAAAATATATTAAAATGAATGATATTAAATATATTGAATATATTACTTCTAATTTAAAAAATACAAATTCAACAAAAAATACTTCTTCAATTAGTAATAGATCAATGAAAAAAAAAGAAGAAATAGAAAGAGATTATTTACATACAAAATTAAATAATAAATATAAGAATATTAAAAATGTTACTTCAGTCCAAAGTAAACAAAATTCAAAATCGAATAGTCGAATTGATGAAAGTTATAATAATATTATTACAAATAAAAATTCAAAAATAATAAATTTAGTTCATAATAATAAACCTTTTACAGCCAATCCTTCTCCTTCTCAAAAAGGTGTTAAACATATTTTAAAAAATAATTTTAGTAAAAAGGAAATTACTACTAAAAAACCTTTAAAAAAAAATTATTCAATTCACAATGCTTTAATTGAAAAAATGAAAAAACAAAAAAACTCAAATAATACTTCAAATAATAATAGTAAAATAAACAATAGTCATCAAATATTTAATAATTATATTATTAATGAAAATGTTAATTTACATGATAATAATTTAAATCATAGTAATATAAAAGAAAATACAATTAAAAAAATAAACAAAAAAGAAAATACAAATAAAGAATTAGAGGAAATTCCTCAAATGACAGTAGAAACCATATCAATATCAATACAAAGTACAATAAGAGATAATATATTTTATAGAAAAGAAATGGAAAAAATATCTAATATAATAAAACAATGTAAAAATATTTTTTATAAATATTTATTTATAGATCATTATAAAAATGAAAAATATCCAAAATCCCAATTAAATTTTTATAAATATGGAAGACTTTTAGGAAAAGGAGCCTTTGGAAAAGTAAACTTAGCTCTTCATATATGTTCAGGAAGATTAGTAGCAATAAAATCATTTAATAAATCAAAATTAAAAAAAAAACATGATAGAAAAAAGATAAAACATGAAATAGACATATTAAGTAGACTACGCTCACCATTTGTCTCACAGTAAAATAAAAAAAAACCTTATATAAAAAATTATAGAATTTTAGATTATTTTGAAACAGAAACTCACATTTTAATAGTAATGGAATACATATGTGGAGATTTATTAAATTACATAAGAAAAAGAACAAAATTACCAGAACAAATAACAAAAATAATATTTAAACAAATAATTGAAGGATTAGATTATATACATAAAAATAATATTGTACACAGAGATATAAAATTAGATAATATATTAATAGATTTAACAAATACAATTAAAATATGTGATTTTGGTGTAAGTAGAAGATTACTCCCCGGTGATGTTATGCATGAACATTGTGGAACTCCAGCATATATTGCTCCTGAAATTTTTAAAGATAATGTATATATATTTTTTTTAATATTAATTTTTTATTTATTTTAATAGGGTTATGAAGGTTATGAATGTGATATTTGGTCTGCAGGAGTCACTTTATACTTTATGTTAGGGGGTGTTCAACCTTTTAAAGGAGATAATATTAAGGAATTAAAAAAAAATATTATTTCTGGGAAATATTGTCAATTAGATAATGTTTCTAATGAAGCTAATAATTTAATTGATGGAATGTTACAAATTGATCCTAAGAAAAGATTAACAATTAGTCAAATTTTAAATCATCCTTGGTTATTTAATGTTAATGTTAATAATAGATTTAATATAAATTTATTTACTAATGCAGAAAAGTTATTATTAAATAAATATAATATTGATTATTTAAATAATACTAAAGATGATTTAGTTGAAATTTTTTCTGATAAGAATTTAGATACTTTAGAAGATGATAAAAAGCAAATTGGAAATACAAAAAGTTTAATTTTAGCTCCTTATAATTCATTTGCTAATTCTAATGATATATTATGTAATAAAAATATTTTAGTTGAAAATAATATTTGTAAATTTAGAGGAAAGGCACAACATGCAAATTTAAAATATGAATTAAATAATAATAATGATTTTGATAATGGGGTTATTAAAACACAACATTCAAATAATAATGATTATGATTCAAATAATGATTTTTCTTCTGGGAATGTCTCTTTTTCTAAACAAATTTCACCTAATGTTGAATTAAATGATGAAATTGTTGCTGAGAAAAAAAGTAATTTAAATTCATCAAAGAATAAATCTTCTAATAAGGAAACTGTTAGCTATATTAATATTGATCCTAGGAATAAAATTATGATTAATGAAGAAATTGTTAAAGATATTGAAAATTTAATAGGTTATAATAGGAAATATTTAATTAATTGCTTATTAAAAAATGAAATTAATTATGCTACTGCCACATATTACTTATTAGAAAAAGGAAATTTAGATTAAATTATACATAATAAAATAAATATTTCTATGTATAGTATTATTTGAGTTTTTTATTAATTATAATATTTTTTACATTAAAAATTCATATTATTCAATTATTTTTTAATTAAATATAAAAAATATAATTAAATAACTACTTATTATAATTAATTTATATAAATATTTTTATAACATTTATATTTATAATTTTTATAACCAAAAAAAATGTTGAAACAAATATATCTTATTTTTTTTATATTTACATTAATATCCTCTAAAAACTTTTTTTTTGACATTCCATTAACAAAATCAGAACAAAATAAAATAAATTTAAAAGAAACCCCTTCAGAATCAATAGATAAAATAGTAAACTTAATAAGCAAAATACTAACATTAATAGTAGAAAGAAAAAATGAAAAGGCATGTCCAATATGTCAAACAACATTAGAAGAATTTAATTTAATATTAAAAAGATATGGCACTCAACCATTTTTTTCAAGTGTAAAAAAAATATGTTTATTTATGTATGGACATGATCAATTTTGTGATACAATAATTGAAGGTTATGGTTACGTTTTAATTGATGGTTTACTTGATAAATTTATAAAAAACAATTATTTATGTCAAAAATTAACATTATGCAAAGATACTAAAAAATATTTAAATCCAGATGAATATGCAATAAAAATTTTAAAAGACAAACCAAATAAAACAAGAGAAAAAATAAATAAAAATAAAGGAATAATTAAAATTCTTCAAGTAAGTGATTTACATTATGATTTGCATTATTTAGAAGATGCAATTACAGATTGTAATTTACCTTTATGTTGTCGTGATAAGGCAAAACCAAAAGATAAGAAAAAATCAGGTTATTTTGGTTATGTTGGAAAATGTGATTTAAGTGAAAATTTATTTAATTCCTTTGTTGAAAAAGCATATGAAATTAAACCTGATTTTATTATTTGGACTGGAGATAATGCACCACATGATACTTGGAAAACTAAAAAAGTTGGTCAAGATGATACTTATCAAGTAACTGAAATTATTAGAGATAGTTTAGATAAAAAATTCCATTATAAAATACCAATTTATCCTATTTTAGGTAATCATGAAATTTATCCTAATGATGAATTTAATGAAAATGAAATTGATTTTTATGAAAAAATGGCTAAAATTTATAAGAAATATTTAAGTAAAGATGCTTATGATACTTTTAGACAATATGGTTATTATACTATGAAACATCTTAATACAAATATTAGAATTGTTGCTATTAATTGTTTAGTTTGTGATACTTGGAATTATAATTTAATTAATTCTGATAAAAAATCAGCAAAATTAATGTTTAATTGGTTAGAAAATGTTTTAAGAGAAGCAGAAAGGAAAAAAGAATATGTTTATATATTAAATCATTTTCCTTTAACTGGTTCATTTTCTTTAGAAGAATGTACAAAAAGATTCATTGCTTTATTTGATAGATTTGAATATACAATTAGAGGAATTTTCAGTGGTCATACACATAAAGATGATATTGGTCCAGTTTATAAATATTTTAATAAGAAAAAAATTACTAATTTAAATTATATTTGTCCTTCATTAACACCTTTTCCAAATGTATTACCTTCATTTAGAGTTTATGAAATTGATTCAATAACAAAAGAAGTAATTGATTATATTCAATATAGATTTAATTTAGATAAATCAAATAATGAAAAAAAACCTTATTGGTATATTGGATATAGAGCAACTGAATTTTTTAAAGTAAATGATATGACACAATTTGAAAAAATATTATCAATTAATCCTAAAGGTGATTATATTATTAATGAATATGCAGGTTCTAACAAAGGTATAAATTTAGCTAATAATGAAAAAGCTATTAAAAGAGCTCAATGTATTCTTAAAACTGATAGTTTCTTAGATTTTCATAAATGTAAAGGTATTAAATTTGAATTTAGTGAAGAAATGGCAATTGTTGGATTAAATTATTTAATGAGTCCTTGGGAAGATAATTAAAAAAAATATTATTCTTTTTTCTAATATTTAATAAACAAGTTATGATTTCATTTTAATATAAAATAAAAATAAAATTGATATATAAAGTTTTTTTTTATTAAATAAATAATATATAAAAAAAAATGGTTTTCTTTCTTTTTTTAGTCATTATCTTCATATTCATTTCGAGGAGGAGTTCTTAAAATTGAATGATAATCTGGTTTTT
>Ga0256407_10014878_pt1 | contig 10139 bp, 7 predicted proteins | sample RumenRJG_04DNA_FD_193489 | JGI IMG/M metagenome (GOLD analysis project Ga0256407, IMG submission 193489) | Bovine rumen microbial communities from Lethbridge, Alberta, Canada - RJG_04 | ecosystem: Host-associated > Mammals > Digestive system > Stomach > Rumen | place: Canada: Alberta | collected... | reverse complement strand
AATACCGAAAGAAGAGGTATATAAGTTTCCGTTATAGCCTCATACAACCAATCTTCTTCCAAAAAGTCAGGATAGTTAGGATGTCTTACAAACGGCAAATGAGCATGTAATTGCAAACACCAATAGCCTTTTTGACTCATGTAAAATTCCAGTATTTTTATTTAGTATCTTTTTTTACTTCAAAAGTTATTGACTTCGTCATTGTTCCATCTGCAGAAGTTGCCTTTATACAATACTTGTCTTCTCCGTTAGGCAAATAAAATCTTAAAGAAAAAGTTCCGTCCGCAGATAATTTTACAGGTTGTCCTTTCAATGTTAATACGGCATCTGGTTCCGTAGCACCAGAAATAATTATTTCAGTATCTGCTTTTAACCAAAAACTCTTTGCTTCTGATTTTTCTTTACCGCCCTGTTGAGATTGAACACTTCTCGATTGAAATGCCATTGAAGACGATGATGTAGGAACATTGGTATGTGAGCTCGGCAAAGATATCGAAACAATTTCTTCCCATCTTTCTCTCATAAGTTTTGCTATATCAAACGAACTCATGCCAATCTTATTTACACCTGAAATTCTAAGCAATTTTTCAAATTCAACCTGCAATAATGCCCACTGTTCATCAGTTATATTAGATACTCCGTATCTCGGCATATTAACTTTATTTGATCTTGCAACAGTAATAAACTTTCCGTCTTTCGTCAAATAACCTATATCCGCGCACCAAGATCTGTTAAATTCCCCTACATTTATGTACCAACTGTCGGAATTCGGTGTTACAAAAACATCAAAATATCTGTTGGCATTACTGCCGTCAAAACTTATATCGGTGGTATCATAAACTCTTACCACCAATTTTGAACCGTCAAAAAAATCTGCACCGTATTGAGCTTTTAGTTTTTCATGAAAATCTTTCGAGATAGACCAATAAGCAAAAACACATATCGGATCTCTCGGCAAAATTGTTATTTTTGTGTCTCCATAATCCAAAGGTAAACCGGTTTTGTTAACCTGTTTTCCTTGACTATCAAGTTTTGAACTTAAATTTTCTGCCATGATAGCACCTCTATATTTTTTAAATTTTAATTTTTGTAGGATTTCTTAAGATTTTTCACTATTATGTTTAATTATATAAATAATTTAAAAAATAATCAATAAAATTTGTTAATTTATCAATATTTTTTTCAAATTTACTATTTTTACTTTTTTATATCCTTCTTTTATATAAAAAGATTGACATTTTTCTAATGTACTCTGTTCCCCGTGAACCAAACATATACAGGATTTTTCTTTATCTTGGTTTGACAACCAAGCAAGCAATTCTTTAGCATCGGGATGATCGGAAAAAATATTGTAAACTTTTGTTTTTGCTTTAACATATATTTTTCCGTATCTTGTATTTATTACCTTTGCATTTTTCTTTAATTTTCCCGCAGGAGTATCAGGACCCGCATAACTTACAAGAAAAACCGTTGTATTTTCAAACGGTAAAAGTTTATTCAATAAACCGTAAGAAACTCCCTGGTCCATCATACCGCTTGCAGAAATTATTATTGAAGGTACAGGAAATTCTTTTGTTCTTTTAGTTGTGTAGTTCTGCGGAAGAAATGTTTTAGCGTTATAAACATTATCACTAAACCATTTTTGTTGTGACGGATAATTTAATTCCTTTTCATATTGTTCGGTTATTCCGTTTGAAGACGGAGATAAGCTAAACACTGGAATATTTATTGGAATTATGTCGTTATTTTGACCTTCTTTTATTTCATATAAAACTTTTTGTGTTCTGTGCAAAGATAATGAAGGTATCCAAACTCTGTTTCCTTTTTTTAGCTCACCGGCAACATCTTTCTGAAACGAAATATAATCATCCATACTTACTTTTTTATCAATACCGCCGTAAGTACTTTCAACAAAAACATAATCGGCTAAAGGCGCACTTTCTTTAGGATTCAATATATTTGAATATCCGCTTCCCAAATCTCCGGAAAAAACAATTGTTTTATTTTCATTTTTTTCATTAACATTAAAACAAATGCTTGCAGACCCGGCAATGTGCCCGGCATCAAACAAATAAAAACTTAAATTATCGTCTATATTTACATTTTGATGATACTGTATTTCAACAAACTGTTCTTTAGTTTCTTCCAAATATTTATTCAAACAATTTTTACAAATTTTTAAATTTATTTTATATTTTTTATGTAACTGATCTAACGAACATTTCTCTTTACAGGTATAAACATTTTTGATATTTGATTTACAATCTTCATACCAATGAAGAGTTAAAATCCCTTTTTGCTGTTTCTTGATTTTTTGCATTTTGTTTGATGACCAATAATATTTTTGTTTTACATATTCAAAATTCCAACCGTCATCAAGCATTTCAAAAACAATTTTTTTTGTTGCAGGTGTACAATAAATTTTGCCTTTAAAACCTTCACTTATCAAAAGAAGTATTCTTCCGCTGTGATCCATATGTGCATGAGTTAAAACCATAGCATCTGCATTTATTATTTGTTTGGGAATAAAAGAATTATCCGCTTTTAAATTTCCTTCGTCATAAAAAGAACCGCAATCTATTATAACGGATTTTTCATCCGTTTTAAGAAGAGCATTTGATCCGGAAACTCTGCCTGCCCCGCCGAAATATTGAACCGAAATTTCACAATATAAATATTGAAATGAAAAGAAAAAAACAAAGAAAAAACTCAGTATTATTTTTTTGAAAAAATTTTTCATAATAAAAGGATAATAGCATTTTAACAATAAAACGGCAACGATATAAAATAAAAAGAACGAATAGACAAAATCTATCCGTTCTTTAAAATATTATTTCGTTTAAATTAATTAAAACTGCATATAATGCAATATATCGTGAGCGAGTTCAAGTGCATCTCTGCCTTGTTCACCTGATACTAAAGGTTTTTTTCCTTCAATTACACAATTTAAAAAGTGTGTTAATTCGTAAGCTAAAGGTTCGCCTGATTGAACTTTAGGTTTTATTACATCTATATCCAATAAACTTTTTACAACGGCAACATCAGGTTTCTTTTTATATATTTTTAAACTTTTTCCCGCATAATCTACGGAAACATAACTGTCTTTTTGAAATATTCTTATCTTTCTGTATTTATCTATCGTTACTCTGCTTGTTGAAACATCTGCAATACAACCGTTGGCAAATTTTATTCTTACCTTTGCAATATCTTCATGTTCGGAAAGAATTTTTGCGCCATGTGCTTCAAAACTTACAACTTTGCTTTTCACAAAATTTAAAAGCATATCCAAATCATGTATCATCAAATCCAATACAACACCGATATGACTTGTTCTCGGATCATAAGGGCCGAGACGATTAACTTCTATAAATTTAGGTTCTTTTACATAAGGATATGCTGCAATAATTGCAGGATTGAATCTCTCAACATGACCTACCTGCAAAACAAGATTTTTATCTCTTGCAATTCTTATAAGTTCTGTTGACTGCTCAACTGTTTCGGTAAACGGTTTTTCTACCAGGCAATGTATTCCTGCCTGTAATAATTGTTTTGCTATGTCATAATGATAAGGAGTAGGAACCGAAATTACCGCCGCTTGAACTTTACCTATGATATCTTTAACATCGGTAAAATTAACGGTATTGCATTTTTTTGCAATAGTTTCTCCTCTTTTGACATCCGCATCAACAACACCTATAAGCTCGGCATTTTCATGTGTTGATAAAATTCTTGCATGATGTTGACCTAACGAACCTACACCGATAACTGCAATTTTTATTTTACTCATTTTTTAAAACCTTTTATTACTTTTATAATTGTATCTATGTCTTTTGCTGATAAAGACGGATGTACAGGCAAAGAAATAACTTCTTTTACCGCTTGTTCCGCAACAGGACATATACCTTTTTTATATCCTAACTTTTGGTATAACGGCTGCCTGTGTATAACTTCGGGATAATGTATTCCGCAACCTATACCGTTATCTTTTAAGTACTGCATAAATTTATCTCTTAAACCGTTTTTAATTCTAACCGTATATTGATGATAAACATGAGTATAATCTTTAGGAACATAAGGCGTTTCCAAGAAATCCAATCCTTTCAAACCTTCGGACAATTTTTTTGCATTTGCAATTCTTTGCTTTGTCCATTTTTCAATTTGTTCACATTGAGCAAGTCCCATAGCAGCACAAATATTTGTTAATCTGAAATTATATCCCAACATATCGTGTCCGTAATGAGACATTCTGCCATGATTAATTATTTTTCTTGAAAGTTTATCTATTTTGGAATTGTTTGTTAGAACGGCTCCGCCTTCACCTGTAGTCATATTTTTTGTAGCATAGAACGAAAAACAACCTGCATCACCTATCGAACCTACTGTTTTATTTTTATATTTTGACAAATGTGCCTGGCATGCATCTTCAATTAAAGCAAACTTATATTTCTTCTTAAGTTTTAACAATTCACCCATATCACAAGGTAAACCGTATAAATGAACACATATAACCGCTTTAACATTTTTTTCTTTTTTCAATATTTTTTCTACCGATTTAGGATCAATATCAAAAGTTTTATAATCTATATCGGCAAATATCGGTTTTGCACCGCAATAAAGAATAGAATTTGCCGTTGCAATAAATGTAAAAGGAGTTGTAATAACTTTATCTCCCGGTTTTATACCGCATGCAAGAAGAGCAGTATGTAATGCAGTTGTTCCGCTTGAACAAACCACACCGTATTTTGCACCGGAAAGTTTTGTAAATTTTTGTTCAAACTGTTCAACATATTTTCCGCTTGCTATAATACCGGAATCAATAACTTCGTTTATCAACTGTTTTTCTTTTTTACCGAATATAGGTTTTACTAAAGGAATCATTTTTTACTCCTTTTTTATTATAAAAATTTATAACTTATATCAAATCTTCCCAAATTAATTTCATATTTATATGTTACACCTTCATAGGTAACAGGGTTCGTAAAAGAATGTGTTAAAGACAAACCTGCTTTTAAAGCATCCGTAAATTTATATTCAGCACCTATTGTTAAATATTTCATGTTGTACATATCAAGATTTGTTAAATTATAAGTATCCCTATATTCATCCTTTATTAAGTTAGGATCGGAGAAGAAACCGAGATGTAATGCCAATTTTTCGGTTGCTCTGTATTCCGTTCCGACTCTGTATTGGAAAATATCATGATATCTTACTGATGTCCAAGAAGTTTTGTTTTCCGAAATTGCGGCTGCAAAAGTAAAATCTTCAAATAAATCATAAGCAAAACCGAACTCCCATGTTAAAGGATAACATACCTTTTCTCTAAATGCAGGATTTGAAGAATTCGGTTCATTCGGAACATCAACATAAGAACCACTTCTTAAAACAAATGCCGTTGAGAGTTTTTCTATAGGTTTATACATAAAACCGATATTTCCCTGAAAACCGAAAGCACTTCTGTTATAATCAATATCTACACCATAAGCAGGAACTTTTGCAACCAATTTATCCTGAAACTGTATTGCATCAAAACCTAAACCAACTGAAAACTTTTCGGTAATTTGTTTTGCCAAAGATATGTTATAAACCATATAACTCTGTTGTCCTTCTATTTTTTCCACAAAAGGTTTAATAGGATCAATAACTTTTCCGCCGCCGCCACCAAGTACATAGATACCTGCGGCAATTGTTGTATCATAATAGAATTTTGTAGAAAATGCTAAAAAAGGAACTACAGCACTTGTTTGATATTTATCGCTTCCATAATTAGACATAATTTTGTCACTTGCCGTTGCAGGATAATCAATATAAAAAAGAGAGGCCATAACCTGAGTATCTTTTTGATAAGCAAGACCTGCAGGGTTATAATAAATTGCGGTCAAATCATCTGCTATTGCAGAAAAAGCCGTTCCGTATCCGCCTGCTCTTGCTCCCGGTGTAATAAAGTGGCTTTTCGCAAAAGACATTGTTGCAAGACCTGCCACCAAAACTAAAGCTGCCAACATTTTAAGTTTCATTTTTTTGTTTTTCTCCCGTAAATAAATTTCTAAATATTATACAAAAACAATAAAACAAAACTCAAACATTAAACAAACATTATATTTTTTGTTATAATATCCGGTAATAAAATTTAAAGGAAAATTTATGAATGTTATATCTGATATATTAAAACAAAAAAAACAAACATATTCTTTTGAAGTTTTTCCCGCAAAAACTCCCGAAGGAGATATAAACTTAATACATAAAATTTTTAAAGAATTAGCTTCATTAAATCCTGATTTTATTTCCTGTACTTACGGTGCTGGCGGCGGAAACAAAGATAAAACATTGGCTATAGTAGAACATATACAAAATGCATACAATATTCCCACCATGGCACATTTAACTTGTATCAGTCATACAAAAGAAGAAATTTTTGAAATAATAAAAAAAATAGAAAAGAAAGGAATAAAAAATGTTCTTGCTTTAAGAGGAGATCCTCCGAAAGATAATCCCACACTTTCTCCGGGAATAGACAATTACAAACACAGCAGTGAACTTGTAAAATATATCAGACATTTTTTTAAAGACGATTTCGGTATAGGTGTTGCAGGGTTTCCCGAATGCCATCCGTTGTCAAAAAACAGAGAAACGGATTTATTTTATTTGAAAGAAAAATTAAATTGCGGTGCAGATTTTGTTATAACACAACTTTTTTTTGATAACAATATTTATTTCAATTATGTAAACGATGCAAAAAAAGCAGGAATAACAAAAAAAATAATACCGGGTATTTTACCTATAACTTCTTATTCGGGACTTGTAAAATTTTGTAATGCATGCGGAGCAACAATACCGAAAATCGTTCATGATACTTTTGCTCCTTATGATAATAATCCCGAAAAGATTATAGAGCTTGGAATAGAATTTGCAATAAAACAATGTAAAGAATTGTTAGCTAACGGTGCACCGGGAATACATTTCTATACATTAAATAAAGTTTATTCCGTAAAGAAAATTCTTGAAGAAATCAGAGTTTAACACATAAACATCCACAAAATAAAAAACGGGAAGAGTTTTTCTTCCCGTTTTTTTGACTATTACTTTATAATTATCCTTAATATTTTCTTGTTTTTACAAACAACATAGGAAAAATTATATCACTTACACAACACGGTAACCATACTGCCAAAAATAAAAATATAAAGATTCCGAAATACGGAACAGGAGCATTATGATTTATTGCCATAACCATATGAAATAATGATGCCCATGTACTTACAAGCACATGCATTGCATGAGGTGCTTTTGTTATCGGGTGAAAATATGCAATAACAATTGCTATTATTGCCACAGGATTAACTATCCACCATTTTTCTACAAAACCCACATGAACATGTTCGGCATGCATATCCAATAATTTTTCTCCCCAAAAAGGGATAATTGAATCGCTTAATGTCCCTATAAGTATTGAGCCGACATATCCTACAACTAAAACTTTTAAAAACTTTGTTATACCTTTTGAATAGTTATTTATGTATTTTTTGTATATTGCGGCAGTAACCATAGCACTTAAAAACACATGCAACGGATGAAACACATAAAACAAACAATGTGCTGTTTCATGTTCCATATTTTTAAACAACATCATTAAAACTATACCGGTTAAAGCACCGAACAATGTAAACGGATAGTGTTCTTTAAGTTCACTTAATATTCTTTTTAACATTTGTAAAAAACCACCTTTATGCTTCGTAATTCTTTAAAGTTTCCTGTAAAGTTGCAATTTTGCTTTGTGTATCCGCAAGTTTTTGTTTTATTCTTGCAACTTCAGCTTCAGGTGCTTTTTCTACAAATTTAGGATTGGATAACTTTTTATTATACTTTTCCTGTTCGGCTAAAATATTCTTTATTTCTTTGGATATTCTTGCTTTTTCTTTTTCTATATCTATAAGACCTTCAAGAGGTATAAATATTTCAAAACCGGTAGCAACTGCCAAAGCAGAATTTTTTTCTCTTTGAATATCTTTACCTATAACAAAATCTTTTATCTTACCTAAAGCTTTAAGATATGCCTGATTGTTTTCAACAACAGACAATTTACTGTCATCCAAAACTTTTATTTTTGTAGTAATAAATGCGGCAGGTGAAATATTCATTTCACTTCTTACATTTCTTATTTTTGAAACTATTTCCTGAACTGTTGCCATTTGAGCAGCTTCATTTGCAAAAACAAACTTTTCATCATAAACAGGGAATGTTGAATTTACTATACTTTCGGTAGTATTATTCAATATTGACCACAACTCGTCACTTATGAACGGCATTATAGGAGAAAGCATTTTTATTGTACCTTTCAAAATATAAATAAGAACAGACAATACCTGTTTCTTTTCTTCAACATTTTCCGATGTCATTCTTATCTTTGAAAGTTCTATATACCAATCGCAGAATTTTGTCCAAATAAAATCGTAAAGAGTTCTTGAAGCAACATCTATATCATAAACTTCAAATGCTCTTGTTACGGTTTTTATTGTTTGATTATATTCGTTAAGTATCCATTTATCCGATAATTCTTTTACTTGCGGTTCTGCAGGAACATCAATATCACCTTTGTTCATAAGAATAAATCTTGAAGCATTCCAAATCTTGTTTGCAAAGTTTCTTGCCGCCAAGAAGGAATCGTTGGATATTTGCATATCTCTTCCCGGTGCTGCCGCTTGTGCCAAAGCAAATCTTAAAGCATCCGTTCCGAACTCGTCCATAATTTCCAAAGGATTTATAACATTTCCTTTTGATTTAGACATTTTTAAACCGTGTTTATCTCTAACTATACCGTGAATAAACACATCACTAAACGGAATATCTTTCAAGAATTCAAGACCCATTTGAACCATTCTTGCAACCCACAAATAAAGAATTTCGTGACCTGTTACAAGAACTCCGGTAGGATAATAATATTTTAATTCTTCGTTATCGGGTTTTTCTCCCCAATTAAATACACTGAACGGCCACATAGCGGAAGAAAACCAAGTATCCAAAACATCGTTATCCTGAACTATATGGGTATTACCGCAATGAGGACATTTTGTCGGAGTATCTTGTTCAACTATAGGAGGGCAACTTGTTTTATTACCGTTCTCATCTGCACAATAATAAACAGGAATTCTGTGTCCCCACCAAATTTGTCTGCTTATACACCAATCTCTTAAATTGTCTAACCATAATGTGTACGGTTTTTTCCAAGAAGAAGGATAAAATTTTACTTTATCGTCTTTTGCTGCCTGTGATGCTCTTTTGGACATTTCTTCAACTTTTAAAAACCATTGTTCCGACATTATCGGTTCTATTGTAGTTCCGCATCTGTAACATTTACCTACGGAATGACTGTAATCTTCCGTTTTTATAAGGTATCCTTGTTCCTGCAAATCAGCAACGATTTGTTCTCTTGCATCTTTTGCAGACATACCTTTATATTTTTCAACCAAGTTTGTCATGTTTCCGTTAGCATCTATAACTTCAAGTATTTCAAGATTATGTCTTCTTGCTATTTCGTAGTCAACTGCATCGTGTGCAGGTGTTACTTTTACCGCACCCGTTCCGAACTGCATATCTACGATATAGTCTGCAACTACTTTAATTTCTCTTCCTACCAAAGGAAGGATTATTGTTTTACCTACTATATTTTTGTATCTTTCATCGTTGGGATTAACTGCAACTGCGGTATCACCTATCATTGTTTCAGGTCTTGTTGTTGCAACGGTTAAAAATTCGTCGGAATCTTTTATAGGATATTTTATGTACCACAAATTACCTTTTTCCGGATGATATTCAACTTCAATATCGGACAATGCCGTATTACATCTCGGACACCAGTTAACTAATCTTTTTCCTCTGTAAATTAAACCTTTATCATAAAATTGTTTGAATGCTCTTTTAACCGCTTTAGAGCAAGCTTCGTCCATAGTAAATCTTGTTCTGTCCCAATCAAGACCGCAACCCAATTTTTTAAGCTGGTCCAATATTGTATCGCCGGTTTCTTGTCTCCACTGCCACATTTTTTCTATAAACTTTTCTCTGCCTAAATCGTATTTGGTTTTACCTTCTTTTTTAAGAAGTTTTTCTACAACATTTTGTGTTGCGATTCCGCCGTGATCGGTTCC
>Ga0256407_10014877_pt1 | contig 10143 bp, 10 predicted proteins | sample RumenRJG_04DNA_FD_193489 | JGI IMG/M metagenome (GOLD analysis project Ga0256407, IMG submission 193489) | Bovine rumen microbial communities from Lethbridge, Alberta, Canada - RJG_04 | ecosystem: Host-associated > Mammals > Digestive system > Stomach > Rumen | place: Canada: Alberta... | reverse complement strand
AAAGCCGCATAAACAAAGGCTTTGCGAGGCGCAAAAACGTCATTTGATAGCAATTTGATAGCAGAAACCCAAACAGGGTTTACTTACTTTGCTGCCACCGCGCAGGTGGTTTGCAGGTTGTCCTGAATATGGAGAAACGGCATCGCCGGCTAAAGACAAGCCAGCGATGCCGTTTTTTAGTTTTCATCCTCTTTCAGCGCCTCGGTGAACCAGTCGCTGAACTCCTGCGACGGCGCGCTCTCCCAATGTTCCGTGAGATCGCCGTCCGGGTAAAAGTGCCGCCAATGGTCATAAGTGGTCTGATTGATCGTCCCGTCTTGCAGCTTCTTTCGGGCAGCCTGCCAAGCGGCAAGCATTTCGTGCAGCCGTTCGGCGTCTGCTCCCTTGGTGCGATCTACCCGCAGGCAGACATCTCCATCCGCTTCCTCCACCGCCAGCCCGTACATATCCTCCAGCGCAAAGAGCGTCTGCATCAGTCCCGTGTCGGTGTCGATGTCCGGCACTTCGAGCGCCGCGGGGGATACCATCAGCACTCTGGCAATCTCCGCCGTGATCTCCGCCTTGGGTGTCCGGTTGCCGGTTTCGTACTGCGCAATGCGCACATCGGCGGTCTTTTCCGGGAAGCCCACCGCCAAACCGAGATACTTCTGCGTCATGCCCCGCATGGTGCGAATATAGCGAATCCGTTCGCCAATCGCCATAGACATCAACTCCTATCCGTGAATTGAGTTGAGCAAAGTATAACATATCCGTTTAAGAATAGTCAAGAGGAACTATAACAAAAATGTTAATTATTTTTGTGCAAACCCCTTGACATTAACATATCTGTTAATGTATAATCTTTAACGAAAATGTTAAACAGAAAGGAGGCGATACTGTGTCAGGCACCATGTTCATGCGCGTGGAGGAGGTCGCCAAGGAGTTGGATGTATCCATCCCCTACGCCTACAAGCTGATTCGTTCGATGAACGAGGAGTTGAAAAAGACCGGCTGCATCACAATAGCGGGCCGGATCGACCGGAAGTTTTTCCAAGAGAAATTTTATGGAACGCGAAGTGAAAGGAGAGACCCCTAATGGCAGCATTCAAAAACAAGGACAACGGAACGTGGTACGTCCAGTTCCGCTATACCGACTGGCAGGGCAACCGGCAGCAAAAGCTCAAGCGTGGCTTTGCCACCAAGCGGGAGGCTCAGGAGTGGGAACGCGAGTTTCTGCTCAAGAAGCAGGCTGACATCGACATGACCTTTGAGAGCTTTGTCCAGCTCTATGAGAAGGACGTCAAGCCCAAGCTGAAGCTCAACACATGGCTGACGAAGGAGAGCATCATCCAGAAGAAGATCCTGCCCTACCTCGGCAAGCGCAAGCTCTCGGAGATCACAGCCAGAGACGTAATCGACTGGCAGAACGAAATCCGCAGCATGACCGACAGCAAAGGAAAACCCTACTCGTCCACTTACCTGAAAACGGTACATAACCAGCTCAGCTGCATCTTCAATCACGCCGTCCGGTACTACGGCTTGCAGGTCAATCCCGCAGCAAGAGCGGGAAACATGGGAACCGAGGAACGGCGGGAGATGCTGTTTTGGACGCAGGAGGAATATCGGCGCTTTGCCGACGCCATGATGGACAAGCCGCTTTCCTACTACGCCTTTGAGATGCTCTACTGGTGCGGCATCCGCGAGGGCGAGCTGCTGGCGCTGACGTCCGCAGACTTCGATTTCACGGCGGGAACGGTAAGCATCAACAAGACCTACAACCGGCTGCGCGGGCAGGATGTGATTACCTCGCCCAAGACGAAAAAGAGCAACCGCGTTGTCAAGATGCCCCAGTTCCTCTGTGATGAGATGCAGGACTACTTGAAGCTGTTCTACAGCACCGACACCGAGGCACGCATCTTCCCTGTCAGCAAGCACTACCTCAAGCATGAGATGGCGCGCGGCTGCAAGGAAACCGGCGTCAAGCCGATCAGAATCCATGACATCCGGCACAGCCATGTCTCGCTTTTGATCGACATGGGCTTTTCCGCTCTGGCGATCGCGGAGCGCGTCGGTCATGAGAGCATTGACATTACTTACCGTTATGCACACCTCTTTCCCTCGCGGCAGACCGAGATGATGCAAAAGCTGGAGGCAAAGTGGACTGAGAAAGGAGAACGAAATGTCGCTGAAGAACCGTGACGAGCACAACCGCTGGCGCAACATCACCGTCGCGTTCCGAGTGTCGCCGGAGGAGGACAAGCTGATCGAGACCGCCGTGCGGCTCTCCGGGCTGACCAAGCAGGACTACATCACGCGACGCCTGACTGACCGTGAGGTGGTCGTGCAGGGCAATCCGAGAGTGTTCAAGGCGCTGCGGAACCAGCTCGCCGCCGTGCTGGACGAGCTGCGGCGCATCGAAGCCGGCGCAGGCGTCCATGACGACCTGCTGAGCGTGATTGGCATGATCGCCGCGATTATGGATGGAATGAAGGAGGATTCAAGATGAGCAACACAAAAGAAATGACCGCCCCAATCGCATCTGTTGGCGCAGACGCGGGGCAGTCAATCCCTGATAACACAGTCAGTATAGCAGATGAGAACGCGGAATACAAGAAAAAGTTGCTTGAGGTTCAGCGCTTTTGCGACCCGATGCACCTCAACACCCTTTCCATGAATGATTTGTTTGACTGTTCCTTTACCAGCAGGCCGCCGTTGATCGACGGTCTGCTGTATGCCGGGACGTATCTGCTGGCGGGTGCGCCGAAGATCGGCAAGTCGTTCCTCGTTGCCCAGCTCGCCTACCACGTCAGTATGGGACAAACGCTCTGGGAGTACCCCGTCCGGCAAGGCGGAGTGCTGTATCTGGCGCTGGAGGACGATTACCAACGGTTGCAGGGGCGTATGTCCCGGATGTTCGGCGTGGAGGGCACGGACAACCTGCACTTTGCCATCACGTCGGCGCAGATCGGACTTGGCCTCGTCGAACAGCTTGATAACTTTCTGAAAGAGCGTCCCTACACAAGGCTCGTCATCATCGACACACTCCAAAAGGTGCGCGACGCCATCGGAGAGGCATACAGCTACTCCGGTGATTACGACGCCATCGGGCAGCTCAAGGGCTTTGCGGCCAGCCGGGGTATCTGTCTCCTGCTGGTACACCACACGCGCAAGCAAGCGGCGGACGATGCCTTTGACATGATCTCCGGCACGACGGGTCTGCTCGGCTGTGCGGACGGCGCGCTGCTGCTCCGCAAGGAGAAGCGCACCGACCTGACCGCCACGCTGGACATTGTAGGCCGCGATCAGCCCGACCAGAGGCTCCACCTGACGCGCGATCAGGACAAACTGATCTGGCAGCTTGACCACGCGGAGACAGAGCTTTGGAAACCGCCGCCGGAGCCGTTTTTGGAAAAGATCGCGGCGCTGCTGTCAGAGGACAAGCCCACATGGACAGGCAGCGCGACCGAGTTGGCGGCGCTGTTGGGAGAGGAAATGAGGCCTAACATTCTAACCCGCAGGCTGAACGTCAAGCATGGCAGGCTGAAAAGTGAATACGGAATTTCCTACACAATCAGTCGCAACCGAAACGGAAGCTGCATCAACCTGAAACGGGTGGAATAGGCAGCGTGACAATTGTGACGGTTGTGACGATTCCGGCAGGAGCCGTGGCGGTATTTCAAATACCGTCACAATCGTCACAACCGTCACACGCCCCACATCAAAAGGAGGACGATCCGCATGAAAAACAAATTTTATCTTGAAATGGCCATACCAAGACGTGAACTCTTGTCCATACTGCTTGAAAAAGCGGTGCGGGAAAAGAACTGGGAAAAGATTGCTTCACTGATCGAGCTAAATCCCTATTTCATGGAGGAAGGATTGACGCGTGTTTACCCCATTCTGCCAGTGGAGTACAAATTCAGTGTTCCTCTGAATTGCTACAGCCATCACGGGTATCACATATCCGCCGTCTGTAAGTATGTGCGGCAAGCCAGAGAACTGATGCCAATCGAGCGCCGTATGCCTGCCGAGCTGGCTGCGCTTCCGTCGATCACCGTTTATCGTGCCGGGGCGGAACCGCTATCGGAGGCGGCAAGCTGCAACTCATGGACGACGGAGCCGTTGGTTGCCCGCTGGTATTATGAGATGGCTCGCATCAGCCGGCAGCGGCCCCGCCACATCTATCGCGGCGTCATTGCGCCGGAAGATGTCATCTGGTACACAAACGACCGGCAGGAACGAGAGGTCGTACAGTATCGCGGCGTAAAGCAAATCGAAGAACTTGACCCCGATTCCATTCCGAACCAATCTCCTTGGGGGCAGGCTGCGGAAATCTGAGAGCAAGATTCTACCGCGGGGCCAAAATTCGCATCCTTGCTCGTTTTGGCTCCCGCGGAATCTTGTTGGGGAGTGCCTTCCCCAAACCCTGCTGAACCGGCAACGATGCCGGAATACGATTAGCAAAGGAAGTGAAAATCCATGAGCAAACGCTACAACACGCCGCACCGCCGACACGTCATCAAAACGCGCATGACCGAGGAGGAATACGCGGACTTCACCGAGCGGCTGGCCGCCTGCGGCATCAATCAGTCGGAGTTCCTCCGCCGCTGCATCAACCATGCGACCATCCGCCCCGTGATTACCTTTTCGCCCGTCAACGACGCGCTACTCGCCGAGCTGGGCAAGCTGATTGCCGAATACGGGAAGATCGGCAGCAATCTCAATCAGATCGCGCGGTTTCTCAACGAGTTCGGGCATCCGTATCAGGAGACTGCCGACGAGCTTCACACCGCCGTCGCGGAGCTGGCATCGCTCAAGTTTGAGATATTGAAGAAGGTCGGTGAGATTGTTGGCAACACTGAAACATATCGCCTCTAAGAATGCCGACTACGGCGCTGCCGAGGAATACCTGACCTTTGAGCATGACGAGTTCACTATGAAGCCGACGCTCGACGCAAATGGGCATCGCATCCCCCGAGAGAACTATCGCATCGCAGCACTGAACTGCGGCGGCGAGGATTTTGCCATTGCCTGTATGCGCACTAACCTCCGCTATGGCAAGAACCAGAAACGGGAAGACGTCAAGAGCCACCACTACATCATCAGCTTTGACCCACGCGACGGGCCGGAAAACGGTTTGACAATGGATAAGGCGCAGGCGTTGGGCGAGGCGTTCTGCGCAGAACACTTTCCGGGGCATCAGGCGTTGGTCTGCACTCATGCAGACGGACACAACCACAGCGGTAACATCCATGTGCATATCGTCATCAACAGCGTGCGTATCGCGGATGTGCCGCTGTTGCCTTACATGAACCGTCCAGCTGACACCAAGGCTGGCATGAAGCACCGATGCACCGATGCGGCGATGGAGTATTTTAAGTCCGAGGTCATGGAGCTGTGTCACCGAGAGGGTCTTTACCAGATCGACCTGCTGAACGGAAGCGGCAGCCGCGTCACCGAACGGGAATACTGGGCAGCACGCAAACAGCAGGCGACGCTTGACCGACAGGAAAAGAAACCGACACGGTTTGAGACGGACAAGGAGAAACTGCGCCGAGAGATCCGCGCCGCGCTCCGGGAGGCGACAACCTTTGATGCCTTTGCCGCCCTCCTTGCCCGACGCGGCATCACAGTTAAGGAGAGCCGAGGGCGTCTGTCCTATTTGACGCCTGATCGCACCAAGCCGATCACCGCCCGCAGACTGGGCGACGACTTTGACCGCGACGCCGTCCTTGCGGCATTGGAGCAAAACGCGAAGCGTGAGAAGCGACAACCTGCACGACCCACTGAAAAGCCGAGCATCCGCGAGCAGCTTCGCCGGTTTCAGAGTGTTCAACGGGTTGTGGACATTGAGGCAAAGAGAGCTGAGGGCAAAGGCGTCGGCTATGAGAGATGGGCGAAAACCTTCAATCTCAAGCAGGAAGCAGCGGCGCTCATGGTTTATCAGCAGCACGGCTTTTCCTCTCTGGAGGAAATGGAAGCGGCGCTTTCGACTTCGTATGCTGACCTCCTCGCTGCACAGGCCGCGCTCCACAAGGTGGAGGACGAGCTGAAAACCAAGACAGAGATGCGTAAACACCTGCTCTCTTACCGGAAAGGCCAGCCGTTGCGTGATGAATTGAAAGCTTTGCCGGCCAGAAGGAATAGAGATGCGTTCCGTCAGCGGCACAAAATCGAGTTTGCCGATATGGACGCGGATTTAGCATTCTTTAAGGCGCGCGGCATAACCAAACTACCTCCGATCAAAACCGTTCAGGCAGAGATCGAGGCGCTGATCAAAGAGAAGAATCGGCTGTATGTCGCATACCGTGGGCAGAAGCAGACGACGCAGGAGCTGCAAACCGTGCGAGACAACATCCGGCATACCCTATCGATGCGCCCAAAAAAGCAGCGCGACGCGGAACGTTAGGCCCCCGCGCGGGTATACGGCAGATGTAGGATACTCATGCCGCAACGCACATCATTATCCGGCAACAAGCCGTCGCCACCGCACCGGCGGCGGTCAGGCAAAAGAGCGGCGGGCACAATGCCTGCCGCTCGAACTTTAGAGGTGCCCTTTAACTACTGATCTCTGATAGGTCCATCTTGCCATGCTCTTTCTCATAGTCTGCAATGAATTTGAGCATCAGTTATTGTTCACAAAACCGTGAGTTCTGCTTGCGATTACATACAGCAAGTGGTATAATATGTCAAAATAGATACAGGAACGCTAATGATGGTCAGATGTGATAAAACTTTAGACGCTGTAGCAGAAAAGGATGATGGGCATGGTTGATTATGTTATAGATCAAACATCTGAATACATTGCTCAAATGCCGAAAACGCAGCGGAAAAAGTATGGGCAGTTTTTCACAAGCAAGGAAACGGCTGTATTCATGGCAAGTCTCTTTCATATTCCGACAGCTAAGACGAGCCTCAAGATTCTTGACCCCGGTGCAGGTTCCGGCATACTGGCGATAGCTCTGATAGATCACATCCAAGCGGTTTCCAACATCACGCGCATTGACTTGGTTTGCTACGAAAACGATGAAAATGTGATACCGCTCCTGCGGTCTAACCTTGACTGGGTATGCCAGCACGCGGACGTAGATGTTGTTTATCAAATCGTTTCCGACAACTACATCCTCAGCCAGATGCTGGAATACAACGGTATGCTTGGCGCGGACCCGCAGCCTCCCAAATATGACTTAATTATAGGTAATCCGCCCTATATGAAAGTTTCTAAGGACGCACCCGAAGCAAAGGCCATGCCAGATGTTTGCTATGGTGCGCCAAATATGTATTTTCTCTTTGCGTCCATGAGCCTGTTTAATCTTGAGGAACAGGGCGAGATGGTTTATATCATTCCCCGCTCGTGGACTTCCGGAGCGTACTTCAAGCAGTTTCGTCAAAAGTTCCTCCGGAATGGAGCGTTGGAGCATATCCACCTCTTTGTGAGCCGCGATAAGGTGTTTGAGAATGAGAGCGTTCTTCAGGAAACCATAGTCATCAAGCTCCGAAAAACAAAAGTGCCGCCGCAGACCATTACGATCACGACGACACAAAGCAATCAGGACTTCTCGGAGATCACGAGTTTTGAGGCACCCTATCATACGGTCATAACCGGTGAGGACTCCTATGTATACTTGGTTACCAACCAAGAAGAAATCGAAGTCTTAGAACGGCTGAACGAGTGGAAGAATACACTGCCCAGCTTGGGCTTAAAGATGAAAACGGGCCTGACCGTAGATTTCAGAAACTGGGAAGTCCTCAGAGACAACGCTGAGGATCGTGCGGTTCCCCTGTTTTACTCCCAGCATATTCAAAACGGTCGCGTCGTTTTTCCGGTAGGCAAGGAGCATGAGTATATCCTGACCGACCAGCCGGGTCTCTTACAGCCAAACGCCAATTACCTGTTCGTAAAGCGGTTTACATCCAAAGAAGAATCGCGCCGCCTGCAATGCGGCGTATATCTGGCGAGGCGCTATCCCAAATACAGCAAAATCAGCACACAAAACAAACTGAACTTTGTCACGGGGCTGGACGGACTTTCAGAATGCGTCACCTATGGACTCTATGTGTTGTTTAACTCCACGCTATATGACAGCTATTATCGCATCCTAAACGGTTCAACGCAGGTCAACTCTACGGAAGTGAACGCCATGCCGGTTCCCTCTATGAGCGTCATAGAGCGCATGGGGCAGGAACTGATGGTCACGAAGGATATGTCCGTTTCCGCCTGCGATCAGATTCTAAGGAGTTATGTATGAGCAAGCTGGAAGATACCAAAAAGCTGCTGGATGGCCTTCAGGTGCCGCAGAAGCAGCAATCCGATATGTGCTGCTATGCGCTCTTGGCGATGGCTGGACTGAAAAAGCGTGACAAATGGGCAGACGCAACAAACGAGTGGATTCGGATTCATGATGTCATCGCCTTTACGCGGGACAACTACGGGGTTTCCTATGCGGAAAACAGCCGTGAGACCATTCGCAAGCAGGCAATGCACCATTTCAGAAACGCTGCGTTTATCGAGGATAATGGAAAGGCGACCAACAGCCCGAACTATCGGTATCGCCTGACGGATGAAATGCTCGCCCTGATTCGCTCCTATGGCAGCGAAGGATGGAACAACGAGCTGGCCAACTTCCTTTCCAAGCATGAGTCGCTGATTGAGCTTTATAGTTCAAAGCGGGACTTCAACAGGATACCTGTCAAGATCAACGGCGTGGACTTTACGTTTTCAACAGGCAAACACAATCAGTTGCAGAAAGCCATCATCGAAGAATTTGCTCCTCGCTTCGCGCCGAACACCGAATGTCTGTATGTGGGGGACACGACGGAAAAGGACTTGGTGAAGAACGAGGACAAGCTGAGAGAACTGGGCTTTGAGATCACCCTGCACGACAAAATGCCGGACGTTGTACTGTACTCTGCCGAGAAAAACTGGCTGTTCTTTATCGAATCCGTCACCTCTGTCGGCCCAATGGAGCCAAAGCGTATCAAAGAGATCGCAGATATGACAAAAGGCGTCACGGCAGGAAAAATCTTTGTAACGGCGTTTCTGGATTTCAAGACCTACAAGAAGTTTTCGGAATCGTTGGCGTGGGAGACTGAGGTTTGGATCGCCGATATGCCAGATCACATGATCCACTTGAACGGGGATAAGTTTTTGGGGCCAAGGCATTAGGTTATGTAAAATATATGCGGAGGATAGCTAATGAGAAAAATTTTTGAGCAAGGCTCTTTTCACTCGTATTCTAAGGAAACACTGATTTAATCCACCCCAAACGGGGGCAGATATGATATAATGGAGGCACCAGAAAAGAAGGCGGTGCCGGATATGAAGCAGCAGACGTTCAGCGATTTCGAGTACAGCAATCGGAAGCGCAAAACCAAGCGCGAGGGATTCCTTGAAATCATGGATGAGATCATTCCATGGGATGAATGGGTTGGCATCATCATGCCCTTTTATCCCAGCGGAAAGCGCGGCCGTCCGCCCAAGGGGATCGAACTCATGCTGCGGATGTATCTGCTGCAAATATGGTTCAACCTGTCCGACGAGGGGACAGAGGACGCGATCTACGACAGCTACGCCATGCGGAAGTTCGTCGGAATCAACTTTCTGGAGGAAGACGCGCCCGACGCAACGACGCTGCTGAAGTTCCGTCGTCTGCTGGAGCAACACGGTTTGAACAAGCTGTTTTTCGACGCCATCAACCGCGTGATGGTGGAAACGGGGCATATGCTCAAGGGTGGGACTGTGGTGGACGCCACCATCATCAACGCGCCTCCGTCCACCAAGAATGCGGAGAAGAAGCGCGATCCCGAGATGCACCAGACGAAAAAGGGCAACGAATGGCGCTTCGGCATGAAATGCCACATAGGGGTTGATGCGTTCAGCGGCCTTGTTCATACGATTGGGGTCACGCCGGCGAACGTCCACGACATACAGGTCACGTCAAAGCTCATACGCGAGGACGACGAAGTCGTCTACGGAGACTCCGGCTACCTTGGTATCGAGAAACGGGAAGAGATCGTATCCGACACGCACCTGTCCGGCATCGACTATCGCATCAACCGCCGCCCGAGCAGCTTGCAGAAGGTATCCGGCAATTCGGTTGATTGGGACCGCATCATAGAGCACGCGAAATCTTCCGTCCGCTGCAAGGTGGAGCATCCTTTCCG
>Ga0256407_10014874_pt1 | contig 10144 bp, 8 predicted proteins | sample RumenRJG_04DNA_FD_193489 | JGI IMG/M metagenome (GOLD analysis project Ga0256407, IMG submission 193489) | Bovine rumen microbial communities from Lethbridge, Alberta, Canada - RJG_04 | ecosystem: Host-associated > Mammals > Digestive system > Stomach > Rumen | place: Canada: Alberta | collected... | reverse complement strand
TAGCCGTGGCTGGCTCCGTGTTGCAGCCATGTTTGTTGGTGTGTTGATGCTTTCGGGCATTACCTTTGCTGCTATTCATATTGTTAGATGGGTCAGCGCCCCAGAGCCACAAATGGTAAAAGTGGAGCACCCCATAAAAGCCCCAAAAGCAACTGCTAATGCGAAAGATAATGTAGAGACAAATACAACAGACACCATACAGTCTGTAGTTTTCGACAACGTTACTTTCGAAAAGATGCTGCCTGAGATTGCTGCCAAATATAATGCAGAAGTGATATTCCAGAATGCAGAGGCTAAGCAACTCCGTTTTTACTTCTTGTGGAAAAAGAATGATAATCTGCATGAGGTTATTGAGAAGCTGAATATGTTCAGTCAGGTTAATATCACTATTGAGAACGAAAAACTGATTGTAAAATGAAAAAGTGTATCTTCGTTTTCTTCATAACCCTATGCTGCTGTGCCAGCATAAATGGTCAGACTATCACTCGCAGCTACGATAATGTCTCATTGTCAGATGCATTGCTCGATCTTAATGATTTGTCAGGCCATTATAATATCAGTTTCCTATACAATGACCTGGAGGATTTTCGCGTATCCACCCATATTAAGCGTAAGTCTTTATATGATGCTATTATGCAGGTTGTAGGTTTCTATCCCATTCGTGTCGTTAAGCGTGGAGAATATGATATTTTTGTGGAATGTATTCATAAGACAGAGCATCATCTTACGGGGACTATTATAGATGAGAATCGTCAGCCCGTTCCTTATGCTAATATTTACCTGCTTCATCCATCAGACTCAACAGTAATCGGTGGAGGCGTGAGCAACGAGGCTGGCGTTTTTGTTATCCCTTACGATATGCCTACAGTATTGGCACGCGTCTCATATGTGGGCTATAAGACAAAGTATCTTCTATGTAAGAATGAGCATATAGGCGTCATTCAGATACATCCTGGGACAATGACTGTAAAAGGTGTTGTAGTAAAAGGTGAACGTCCTAAAATGCAATTGCAAGGCAACTCATTGATGATGAATGTAGAGGGCACTGTGATGGAGCGGATAGGAACCGCAGAAGATGTGTTGTCGCGTGTACCTACCATTTCAAAGAAAGGTGAAACATTCGAGATCTTAGGTAAAGGCGTACCTGTTATCTACCTGAATAATCGCAAACTAACTGACTTACAAGAACTAAGGAATGTACAGTCTGACAATATCAAAAATGTCGAAGTTGTTCAGAATCCTGGAGCCAGATATGATGCATCGGTAAATGCTGTTATCATTATCCGTACCAAACGGGTTGCTGGCGAGGGCCTTGGTGTAGAGATGACGTCGTGGAGTCGTAAGGGTCAGGGATATGCCAATAATGAGCGCGTCAATCTTACCTACCGTAAAGGTGGACTGGAACTATTTGCTTATCTTTTCGGTGCATATAATAAAAGATGTAGTAGTGGTGATTTTGAACAGACAATATCTGCTGATACGCTATGGGTTATAACCAACCGGCAGAATAATTCCAGTCGCAATCCCTACTTTGAGGGACGAGTGGGTGTTAACTACCAGCTGAATGATAATAACTCTTTTGGTGGATTCTATCAAAGCACCTACGACTATGTAAAGACCTGGAGTGAATACGATGACGATATACACTATGACGGACATTATTATGACCACTTGCAAAACAGTGGTGTAAGAAGAGCCGAGGCCGTGCCAAATCATCAAGTAAACCTTTACTATACAGGCAAGATAGGCAATTTCAATGTTGATTTCAATGCTGATTACAACTTCCGTAAGCAACGCAACTGTAACCAGCAACTGGAACTGAGCAATAAGGATTTAGATCGCGATGTAAACACTGAGAATCTAACTCGCAGTAATCTGTTTGCCGAGAAACTTATAATTGGTTATCCGTTGTTGAAAGGACAGATCGAGATTGGTGAAGAATATACAAATACCCGGTGGAAAAGCAACTTTACTAATCCCGAAGGATATATATCCAACAGTAACAATGAGCAGCATGAGCATACCATTGCGCCTTTCGTAGAACTGCGCCAGCAGTTCGGTCGTATTCACTTGTCGGCAGGTTTGCGTTATGAGCATGTGGAATCAGATTATTACGTTGGTGGTATTCGTCGTGATGAGCAGTGCCGCATTTACAATGACCTATTTCCTTCAGTTGCTTTATCAACATCAGTAAAGAATTGGCGGTTATCTCTTAGCTATGCCAAACGTACTACGCGTCCATCTTATTGGCAACTGAGCAGTGATGTGGTCTATGAGAATCGATTGAACTTACAGAAAGGTAATCCCTATTTGATGCCTGTCAAGTATCATAATCTGAATATGATGGTTATGTGGAAATGGTTATATCTGGCTACCAACTTTAGTCATTGCATAGATCCAATCCTATATACGGCATATAATGTAGAAAATGACAGTAAGATCAATTTCGTTACCTACATGAACTACAACCATGCCGATTGGCTCACTATGTCGCTAGGGGCACAGAAAAACGTAAAATTGGGAGGTGATGTTACATGGACTCCTCAGTATGTTGTTTCGTTGATGAAACCATGGTTTAAGTCAGAATTCGTTGGTGTTCAGAAGAGTTTCAACCATCCCATGTTATCTTTGCAGCTGGGCAACATTATAGCACTTCCCCACGAATGGCTACTGCAGGCAGACTTTAATATGCACACCCATGGTAATACAGGCTCTAATGTCTACTTCAATTGTACCAATCCGATACTCACACTTAGTATCAGTAAGGACTTTTTCAAACGGAGTCTCAATATTAAGCTTTCTGGCTACGACCTCTTCAATGGTGGTATCAACCGATTTACTCTCTACAGTAATCGCATGATGTTCCAAAAGATGGAGGATAATGATTCTCGTTGCGTCCAACTATCTTTACGATACCGTTTCAATGTTACACCATCGAAGTACAAAGGTACAGGTGCGGGTAATGCAGAAAAGAACAGATTGTAATCATGAAACATTTGGATTTAGAGTCATATCGGAAGGTTAATGAATCCTTCCGTAGACGATTAGTGTGCCGTATTGGCGTGGATTGTGGATTCTTTGTTGAGATGAATTACATGGTTAATGCCATGCTATATTGTCTGGCCAACAGGATACAATTCCAGTTATTTTCACGTGATGCCAATTTCGGTACGGGCATAGGATGGACTGAATACTTTCAGCCTTTTTGCAAGGAGGTGTATGAACCATATCATCTGAAGTACAATTTACATATGCCTCCTACGTGGAAACGTATTCTGAAAAAGTGCTCCTTGAATATGATGGTCTGGAAGTTGAAATCTATAATCAAAACTCTAATAGGAAGAATCATAGGACTGTGGGTTTACAAGGAAATAGTACTTCTGAATCAAGATGTAGTGTCTGTAGCCAGACATCATTTCGTCATTCCTGAACTTGATATAGACGGAGACTATGCAGAAGTATATGGTCTCATAGTACGGATGATTTGGCGACTGCGTCTTGAGATTATCAGTCAAGAGCTTGAACTCAAGAAGGAAATCTCATTGCCTGATTCATATTTCGGTGCTCATATTCGAGGAGGTGATAAGGCTATTGAAGCACACCTTATAAGTGGTAAGGAAATGCTTTCGGCGCTATCTCCCAAAGAGGGCGACAATGTCTTTGTCCTTATCGATAATTATCAGCAGTTGGAGATGATTCGCAGCGAGTTTCCCCATTTACGCATATTATCGCTTTGTCAGACTCATGAGAAGGGTTATTTCCATCAGGAGTTTATACGTTTGGCGCCCCAACAGAAGAAAGAATCTATCATTCGACTTATAATTTCTGTCGACATCCTGCTTAATAGCCAGGCTTTTGTGGGCACCATCACCTCTGGACCAAGTGTGTTTATTATGAAGGTTAGAGCTAACGAATCATCCGTCTTTGCAATTGATTGTCCTAAAGAAAAGTTGGTAGACAGTCTATCACTTAATTCAGAAGAACGTTCAGCTATATCTTATACAAGTATCGCCGAGAACATCGCCATTCTTTCTTGAATGGACATGGCCGTCCGAGGGCGGCTTTTTTTATGAGATAAACTTTAGCACAGATGCCACCGTTCTTTGCCGCTTCGTTTGTCGAAGAAAGATAGGCAGTTTATTTCATATTTCCATGTTTTTTTGCGAAAAAGTAAAAAAAATGATGTACCTTTGCATCTCAGTTAACAACCAAGACTTATGATTAAAGAAGATATAGTAGAATACAATATAGTTGAAGAGGAACTTGGCTTAACGTGGATTGCAGCCGATGAACCAACAAGAGATCTTGATACTCTGCTGAAAGATTTACACTTTCTGCATGGGGCTGCTTTTGTTTCACAATTAAAGTATATAACTACCCACAGGTCATTTACTCTAGTTAAAAATGAAATTGATATATATAGCACGGGGGGCGAACATGGAGAAGACTATGATAACATACTCAATGCAGCCCGTAAAGCAGTCGAGCATGGTTATCGTGTTTTTATATTACCCAATCCTAAAAACACACGTACACCAGATTTCATTTTCGAGAAAAGAGGCAACTATAAAACATTCGATCTTAAAACAATTACAGGCAAAGCTTCTGCTGGAACTAGGATGATGGAGTCAATTGGTCAAAGTAATAGAGTATTACTTAATATCAATACTGACTACAATGCTCGTTTGCTAGCATCTGATATCAGAACTTATTTTGAGGTAAATGCGGAAGCAATAGAAGTATTGATATTTAAAGGAAAGAAACTAATATCTATTGACCGTAATCTCACACTAAGTTCTCTCTTTAATAAAATATTTCGTAAAAGATATGAAAAATAAAAGCCACAATAAAGTGGCTTTTAAATGGAGTAGTGTCGATAAAGGCTTGCTCCCCGCACTCAGCGGCGTAGTCAAAAATACATTTTTGACGCTGCAAAGATAGGAAGATTATTCGATACTTCCAAATATTTTGGCGAAAAAGTATCAAAATCGTTTCATTCCATTGGTTTTATCATCGATTCGATGCGCTCGGCTTTCTTGCTCTGGCAAGCACTTCCTATTGCGTCTCGTTCCAAACGATTACGGGCTTCACCTACGAGCGCGGTCATGAGTACGAACTGTTAGTGAAGCGTACTACGCTCGCCAATCCTCCGCAGGATTCTGGCAAGTATCGTTATGAACTCGTCCGCATCGTGTCGGATAAGAAAATCGAATAACAACTATCTCTCGTGACCCATTCACTTTATGTCTAACTTTCAAAAATGCAACAAAATCGATGTCAAAAAACAATTTCCCATCAAAAAGTTTGTCGATTCAATAAAATGCATTACCTTTGCACCCACGAGAACCCGCCAAGCCTCTTCACAATGCTTAAATCGGCGGGTCGTTTTATTTTCTTATGGCACATTATTCAAAAACCTACACATCGCCCGCCCAGTTGACGGCATTGCCATGGGCTTCCCTCGCGGATGGGAGAGCGAACCGCTATGGCAATAATACGCTATTTGAATCAAATGCATCACTTTCAATGGTATAATCGAATATAATTCTGAAACTAGTTTCAGATTTATACCCTCGGCACCCGATTTCCGGGCTTTGCCGAGGGCTTTTTCGTGCCGTTTTCCGTACCTTTGAGGCCTGTTTTTATCCACAAACCAACGAAATAATAAAAAAGTTCTGGAAAAAGCGATATATTTTCAGAAACTAATCGTATAACAAGTAGAATGCAACAAGTAACGAGTGCACTGACAGAATCAGAAATCGTCGCGTTGGTCAGAGATGGCCGCCGTGAGGGGTACGAGGCCATGCTATGTCGCTATGCCGATCGTGTTTTCGCAATGATTGTCAAGCTGGTACCCAATGTGATGGATGCACAGGAGCTGACTCAAGATATTTTTCTTCGAGCTTTCGACCGCATTAACAGCTACGACCCACAGCGCAGTTCACTCTCTACCTGGCTCTGTCGAATTGCATACCGAATGGCTCTCGACTATCTGAAACGTAAGCACCCGCGAGTGCTTTCATTCGATGACAACCAGGTATGGCAGATAGATATCAGTGATGAGCAACTCGAAGCCGAGCTCAGTACAAATCGCAAAGAACGAATAGAGCTATTAGGACGATTGATTGACGAACTTCCTACCGACGAACGGACGTTGCTTACACTCTACTATTACGATGGCTATCCTTTAACCGAGATTGCCTACATTACAGGCATCGACGCCAGAGCATTGGCCAATCGACTCTGCAGAATAAGAAAGAAACTCTATATTAAACTGAAAGATGAAAGAAACATATAAGGACACGGATCTGCGTGAGGCTCTGAGACGAAAGTACTCAGACATGCCCATGCTGCCTGCCGATTTCATTATGAATACGATCCAGCAGGCGAAGCCTAAGGCGTCATTCACGCCTACATCTGTTTTTCGTAGATGGCGATGGATAGCAGTGGCAGCATGTATCCTTGTTGTCATTGGCATGGGTGTTTATTTAGAGGATATGCAACAGGCGGCACCAAAAAAGGCATCACAGCCAATTGCTCACGTTGTACGAAACCAAAGACCTGCGACCTCCGACACCCACATCCCAAGTACTCCGCCGCCCTCTATGAGCGAGGAGCCTATAGTCCATACAGATCAGACACAAAGTCCTTGTAGAACGGATAGAAAGTCCAAACAGGAAGAACAAATGGTTACTCCTCATGAAAACATCTCTCAGGCGGACCCTGTTAATTTACACTATGCGGCACAAATGCTGACAGAGGATTCTACCTATCAGGTCCCAAGTCGTATAGATGAATTTATTGCGAAGTTAGCCGACTATAATAAAGTGGAGGCTGTAACTATCAATTGCAAGTCAGGCACAGGCGACAGCACCATCGTCAGTACGGCCTACGTTTTCGATGATAAAAAGGAACTCGACCTCTTCGGCCGGCTATTACAGGTGGCCTGCTGGTACGACACCAACACACCTGGCTTTCTACTCAACTTCTCTCGTCAGCAGTTCTTCTTCAGCCTGAAAGACCTGCGCAAAGGGGAAAAGTATCTTTGGATAGCAGAGCGCATCAATGGTCAGCGCATTTTGCTTATTAGTGTTCATTCACCAATAGATACTAACATCTCATCAAGTTGTTTCCAAGATTATCGTGAACAATTGACTAATAGAAACATCCATACGTTATTCTAAAAACAATACAATTATGAAACGAATATTACTCCTAGCAATTCTCGCAATTATCACCCTCACTGCATCGGCACAAGCAAAAGGAACGAAAGTTTTGGCAAAAAGCATAGGTATGTATATGGCGCGCCCGGATATTCAGACGGATAAAAAGACTAATAAGACTTCTGCAGTATGGTATAGCACTAACAATGCTTGGATAAAAGATTTCTGTGAAACCAAAAATGTTGCAATAGAAAAAGACTACAACAAATTGTTTCCTAACGCTGCAACCGATATGCTTTATATGCCTATGAGCTGGATGTTGACTGACGAAAACAACGAAACAGTACTGCACTGCTATTTCCCAATGCCGGCTGACGAGGTTACAAACCTTTGGCTTACGTCGGAAGAAACGTGCATTGTTGATAATGCTACTGGTAAACAGTATCGCATTCGTCGTACTGAGCCCAATACATTCCGAAAGCACTTCAGCGTGAAGGCACCAAAGGGGGCTGTTCTTGATCTCAAGGTGTATTTCCCACCATTACCAGAGACTACTAAAAGTGTTACCATGTTCGGCATTCCTAACTGGAATCTGGTTGGTTGGCATCAAGCACTTGACAGACCTATGAGTGTTAATGTCTCATTGTCTCCTATCAAGTATGACACCATTCCCCGATTCCATAATCCACGTATCCTCCAAGAACATCTATGCGAGGATAAACCTTATGATATGCAGAATTGGAATACTTGGAAGGTGCTAACAGATGTACATCTCATCAAGCCGCAAAAGGACGAGACATTAGCTATATGGTTGACACCCGAGACCACTTATGTGGCAATTGCCTATGAACAGAACTGGACACGAGAGTATTTCACTTTCAGCAGCGGCCTTATTCTGCTTGATGAGGCTGGGCATCAATACAAACTCCGTAAAGTTCAAGGTGTTCCATTAAATGAGTTATTCTTCATGGAGGGCAATGCTGGCGACTACATCGCTTTCTTAATGGAGTTCGATCCTTTACCACTGGACTTAGAGACCATCACGTATATTGAACCTGATATCGAACCTTTCAATGCCTGGGGAGCTAACAACAAGGGAACTGTTCTGCACAACCTAAATATTCAACAGCTCCGCCAGAACCAACGCCTTTTCGATTATCTTCCTAGAGTCATCGTGGAATAACGTTAAGTATAACCAATAATGCAAAATAATTATGAGCAAGAAAACTATCATTACGATGATGCTCGCCCTCGTAACAATGACAGGGCTTGCACAGACTAAGACTGCTACAGTCACAGGTTATTCACCCGCGCTGAAAGACGGCACGTTGGTGCTGGCCGGTACTGGTACTATTGGAAATGTTGTTGACACCGTCAAAGCCGGACGTTTTGACTTTTCTCTACCTGTGGAGGAGCTCACCGAAAGCTTTTTCTCCTTAATGGGCGAAGGCTGCCCTAATTTCTCATTAACCATCTTCCTGCGTCCTGGGGTCACAGTGAAGCTGTCGGGTACAGACTGTCTCTATCCTTTATGGAAGGTGGATAGCCCACTCCCAGAGCAGCAGACTCAGAACCGTTTGACTGAGCATTGCCGTGACGCGATAACAGAGTTGTTGCAGATGGATCTGGCTGAGAAACCTTGGGAAGAGAGAGAAGTTGCAGAGATGAAGTGGGTGAAGCAACGAATGGATATTCTGCCATCACTGCCCGTGGATGCCGCAACTATCCATACGTTATGGCTTACAGCCATGACTGCAAAAAATACAAAGGATTTCCCGCACATGGAGCAACTCAAGAAATTGGAAAAATCCATCGCTGCCCGTGCACCTAAAGGATTTGAAGAACAACTGACCGAGATACATAATAATGTGTATCCGCCACGCCTCTTGCAGGTTGGCGAAAAGGCTGTCGATGCCGAGCTCCTTGATATGCAAGGAAAGAAACATCATCTGTTTGAAGCCTTTGCTGATGGCAAATATGTATTGCTCGATTTCTGGGGTATCGGCTGCGGTCCTTGCATGATGTCTGAGCCAGAGATGAAGGAGTTCTATGAGAAAATGAAGGATAAGATAGAGATTGTCGGTATAAATCAGAACAGGCTCGCAGAGTGGCAGAAGCATGAGTTTAGCAAGCGTATCGTCTGGAAGAACTGGAACAACGCCTCTAAGGATATCAGTAGTAGATATTGTGACATTGGTGCCATACCTTATTATGTATTAATCTCGCCCGACAAGCGCATCCTTTGGAAGACTATGGGTTATGGTCCGGGATGGTTTATGGGTATGGCTGATGCCTTCAATGGTCTTAAGCAGGACAATAGTGCCAACCTTTCGCTGGTTATCCAAAAGGTGGATGCCAATGCCAACAGCACTACCATCAGTTTCCGCAATTATAGCCATAAGGATTATTGGTTCCGTATTGCCAAGGATTCTTACCTTACTGCTAACGGTAAGAAATATAAGTTGACTGCAGCCGATGGGGTAAAACTCGACGAGGACAATTATAGCCAGGTAAAAGCTTCCAAATCTACTGACGAGTTTTTGGGAAATATTTGCTACACAGATTTCACACTAACTTTCGAGCCGTTTGACACCATCCCCACCACCTTCGACTTCATAGAGGGCGACGTACAGGGCGCATTTGTCATTCGCAATATTTCTGCAAAATAGTCAAATTATGAAAGTAGTTTCATATTTATACCCTCGGCACCCGATTTCCAGGCTTCGCCGAGGGCTTTTTTGTGCTGTTTTCCGTACCTTTGCCAAACAAAATGACTCTCGGAGGCGGTTACAGCATGACGTGAATGCCCCGAACGGGATATTTCCGCGAAAACGTAGTATATAATAAAAAAGTATCATTAGTGTCCACTAAATAAAATTAAGAGTCAATTGACCATCATTAGCAACATACTCAGGTTCCTTGGTAAAGAGTTCCTTGATAGGAGTCTTATCCAACAGCGAAGCGCTCAAAATTCTCAACAC
>Ga0256407_10014873_pt1 | contig 10145 bp, 16 predicted proteins | sample RumenRJG_04DNA_FD_193489 | JGI IMG/M metagenome (GOLD analysis project Ga0256407, IMG submission 193489) | Bovine rumen microbial communities from Lethbridge, Alberta, Canada - RJG_04 | ecosystem: Host-associated > Mammals > Digestive system > Stomach > Rumen | place: Canada: Alberta... | reverse complement strand
GGATATGAGTCGGGAAAAACGAGAATTTCAAAATTTCCATTCGTAAGTGAAATTTAGGCAAGTGGATTTGGGAATCGAGAGGGGGTCAATAAAAATCAACCGCCCCGGGTGTCAGTCGGTCGGCGGTTCATAGTTCGGGTCGTCATCAGGCCACCTCGCCAACATCTGCCGCTTCATGCTGAGTGCGTCAGCTTCGATGGCTTCGACGCGACCATAGAGCGAGTCGATGTAGTCAAGCATCTCGTCCTTGGTCTCAGCAATGTAGTAGCCTTTCGATGTGGCTATCAGACAGGGGATGATGTCGTTGTTGCGTATGTGGTTGATCATCTTACGCACTCGCGCCTCGCCTATCTTGATGTCGCATTTGGCTTTCAGTCCGCGCACGATGTCTTTGTTCGTGACCGCTTTCTCTTTGCCAACCTTCACGCGCAGACCTTTGATGATTGGAGGCAGGAATACCTCGCGCTCCTGGTCGGTCAGCGGCTCAGTCTGTTCTTCAAATCCTGTTATCATCGTCGTCTTCTTTATAGTTTGGATCATTCGCTTCCATAAACCTCCGCCGCGCCCGTGCCTTGTTCTCCTTCACCTTCTCCTTGGTATGCGTGCGCATGTCCTGATGCACCTTGATGTGGCAGGCGATGCACAACAGCTGACAGTTGTCTGGATTGTAACACCTTGCACGCATGCCGTCTGGACCTTCAACCGTCTTCGCCTGTTCGACAGGTCGGATGTGATGCACGTCCACGCCTGGGGTGATGAAGCCTTCAGCCTTGCACAACTCGCACAAGCCGTTGGCACGTCGGAACACCTCGGCTCGCAACAGCTTCCATCGCTTGTCGTTCAGCAGTCGTTGGTATCTTGGGTCTCTGCTCATATTACTTCATCTATCCAAAGTCTTACCAGTTCGCGCATATCGTCGAAGGTGATGGGCAGCTGGCGATGATAGCCTTCCTTGTCGGTCGTGGTGATCAGCCAACAGTCCTTTGCCTTCTTGTCTCTCTTTAGTGTTACCATTCTTCAGTGAACGGTCGCCACGGAATGCTCTCCAAGTAGGCGAGCGTTTCCGGGTCGGCCTTTGGTTTCGGTTCGGGCTGCTCACGGTGTGGTAGCCGGTATTGACTTTCTTCAATCATGGTCGCTCATGTTGGTTGGTGGTTCTTCAGTCTGTCGGTGTTCTCCCTCCCAGTCCTGTGCCTCCATGTCAGCCACCTCGCGATCGTCATCACCGAAGACGATGCGCGTCTGGATGTCGTCGGGTGTGAGGTGCTTCTTTCTGCGAGTGCGCTTACCATATTCTATCACGGTGCCATATTCGGAATGGTTGCCTTCCTGCGGACCTTCGTTGCGGATGTCGGCTTCACTCTTGGTCAGTCGGTAGGCATCGCATAGCGTGAACAACGTTTCGCGGAAACTTTCGGTGCCAAGGTCGTTGCCGATGTCGCGGAGTTCCTGATAGAGTCCCTTCATTGCCACTTCCACCACGCGTTCCAGTATGTCGTCCACACAAGTGGTCTGATGCGCCTCGCTGATGAATGGGCGGTCTATCATCACCATGCCGAACCCATTGTGGGCTGGCTGCTGGAGAATGAGCACCATCTGGGCTATCTCGTTCTGAGCGGTAGGGCTGGCGAAGTTGAAAGCCTGACTCCATGCCGCATCCACCTTCAGTGTGTCAACCAATAGTCGCATTTCGGGGGTCACGGGGCCGCTGTTCTTCGCTGCGCTGATGAAGGCATTCACCAGTAGTTGCAACAGTTCATACACCTCCATGCCGCGCATCTTTGCGAGTATGGTCAGCAGGTCGGCCACCCATATCGGCACCTTTGTTGCGATGGATATGTATCCTTCGTCGGTTTTTTGTTTCGTCATATTGTTAGTCGGTTTGGTCGTTCAGTAAAGGTTCAAGCATGGGGTATTCCTTCGCGGCTTCCTCGGCAGTCATGGTGTCGGGGTAGTGCCGTTGGTACCATTTAGTTGAGCGGGCATTTCGCATTGCCATTCTCCATTTGTGAATCCTCGGGTTGGCCATTTCTTCTTCATCCAGGAATGGCTGGTCGCCATACCAGTGGAGTGAGTTTTCGGGGGTTGGTGTTTCTTTTTCTTTTTCCTTTCGCGGTCCTTCGCCAGTCCGCATCATACGGATGGCAATGTCGGCAATGTCGGCTTTGTCACCGTCTTCCGCACGCCAACAGGTATCGAAGAATTGGGTGTATAGCCGGCATTTATCGTAACCGAGTTTGTCGCAAACCTCCTGCCAATCGTCGCGCCCGTCCTTGTCGGGCCACAGCCATATCGTTCGCCCTTGGTCGATGAGCGGCTGAAGACTGTCGAGTTGTAAGAACTTCAGACCTCCGCACGCCAGCCATAACTGCTGGTCGGGGTTGCCGTAATAGTTTGCCATCACCAGTGCGGTCTTCTCGCTCTCGACGATGTTGATACTTGCATCGGGGTATCGGTTCAGCAGGTGACATCCGAATAGGGGATTCAGGATAGTGTGCTTGTCGGGTTCCAACTGTTGTCGGCATCCGTCTTGGTTGTATATCCATCCGGGGTGAGCCTCCTTGTCGCGGTGGCCATACTTGGGGTGGTTCATGGGGTAGAACTTCATCAGCTTGGCTGCGCGAGGTATGCCCTGGTGATCTATCTGCCAGAACACCACGCGCCCGTCACGCCAACCGCCAACGCAGTACATCCACAATGTCTGTTGCAATCGCGCCCGCTGCTCATCGTCCCAAGGCAGGTGCATCAGCCAATAGATGAATATATTCTTATCGCCTCCCAGCTCCATCGTCCACTTGACGTATGCCCTCGGTATCTCCAATAGCGGCGGAGGTGGCGGTACTGGTCGTGGTGGGGGTGGGGTATAGTTCAGCGGTATGTCATCCACCGGCTCATTATACTTCTTACCAATCCATCGGATAGCATCGGGGAACGACATGCGCTCATGCTTCATCAGGAAGTCAACCGGCCCGCCACCCTCGCCTCGCCGCATACACACGAAGCAGTGATAGGTGTTGCCGCCTCGCTTCGCGCTGACCGTCGAAGGTCGCACGATGAAGTTGCCGTCGTGCTTGTCGTCGTGGAATGGGCACAGCCCTGTGAGGTTCACGCCCGCCTTTCGGAGCGTGACGAAATCGCCAACCACATCCTCAATGCGTGCCAGGTCAATCACTCGTTTAACTACTTCGTCAGGAATCTTTGGCATAGGTCGTTTTTTAATTCAACGGGTTGAATTGGAAGATTCAACCTGTTGAGTTGGGAAAGTCAACGGGTTGAATTATTTGAGTCGATTATCTGTAAAACTAAAAACGTGCGCGGGCGTGTGTGTCACGCTGCAGCACTCCCCGTCTTGCCCTCTCTTTCCCAGCGCATTCATCCCTGCGCAGGGAAATGGGCAAAGGGGTGTGCCCATGAGTCTTACTCGGAAAATTGCTATAATAATAAATCTTATTTATTATTAGATTTTCGGAAAATTACTTTTTGTCGATATTCTCGGCTATCAATTTGGCGATTCTAACAGCCTCCTTGACCTCATTGACTCCTGTATATTTTAACCTCGATTTGGAATTTGAGGCGTAAGTGTCACCGCTCATGGCTCCTGCCAACAGAATGGCGGCAGTGGTCATGATCTGCTCGTTTGTTGCTTTCATATTAAAAAGGTGTTTTGATGTTAATAACTTCGCCATTCAGATTCCATTTAGGTTTCTTCTGGTCGTCTTCATATTCGCTTTCTGGCTGTGGGATGATGAAGGTGCGGTTGCGTGCTATCTGTATGCACTGCTGAAGGTCGTCGCTCGACTTGATGTCACACTTCGCTTTGAAGATGTTGTTGCGTATTTCCGTCAGCGTGGCAGGCCATTTCACTTCTCCCTGATATTCCTCTATCCATGCCTTGATTTCTTCGACGGTATGCTTGAAGTTGTTTTTGACGATAACAGGCGAGTCCAGCTGTTCAGGCCGTCCCCATGAATCAACTGGCAGCACTCTGAACTGCCAGTCGGCAACATCACGGCCACGGGCTTTCTTCTGACTGACTGTGAAGGTTACATCGCCAGTCTTATCGTTCTTATCCTTCTTGGTTTGAAACACGTCGGTCACCTTACGTTCAAGGAATGAACCAAGGTGTCCGACCAACTTCTCACCGCCTGGGTTTTGGTGGACGATGCACCACACGCTGATGCCGTAGTGCGAGGCCACTTGCATACACTTATAGATGGTGTCCTGGCACTCCTTGTTGTCGTTGAAGTCGCGCACCACATCGAGCAGTCCGTCAATGAACACCGCCGTTGGTTTATACTCCCAGATGGCCTTCAGTGTCATGCGCCAGCGGTTGACGGATGATGAAACCTTTTCATTTTTGCTGTTGACCGTCTCAGGCACCTCTCGCAGCATCACCACCACGAAGTCGTCTGTGCGCTCGTTGATAGGTCTGCCGCAAAGGGTCATCACGCGGTTCTTTACGGCGATGGTGTTGGCTTCCTCCATCTCGGTGTCGATGTAGAGCACCGTTCTTTTGATGCTTGGGTCGAGTTCGCATTTTAACAGCCCGTATTCGCCACAAAGTATCGCCGCCATGAATTGCGCCAGCGTCATCGTCTTGCCGTTACCTGCCTGCCCTGTGATGGCGTGGATGCCTCCAAGTGGTGCAAAAGGTATGCCGTCCCAGCTAAGCGTGTATCGCGGTGCTTCGTAAGCCTTAGCGAAGTCCAGCCGATAGGGTGTCACGTCCTGGCTGAACCATTCATCGGACTTCAAAAAATCTGGTGTATGGTCCATCGCTCCCGGCAGTGGTATTTTGTTTTCTTCGTTCATAGTTCATTCTCTAATTCTTTCAGTGTTTCAGCCCTCACCTCGGCAATCTCGCGCTGCACCTTCTTCACGAAGCCCTTAGTTGCGAATATCTCCTCATAGTCGTCAACGGCTCCTGATGCCGAAGAGTATAGCAGTTCGGGGTCGAGCCACGCCTCCATTAATTGCTCCAAGCCAAACTCGATGTTCCGCTCTTCGGTACTGTCAAGTTGATAGTTGTTTGTTTCGGGTGCCAGCAGCATGAGTGCCCGCATCCAGTCCTTTGAGACGGTCTTTAACGAGAATTGACCGAATATACCGTCAAGCAGTTTGCGGTGAAGGTTCATTCCTGTCTCACATTCCTTCATGGCACTCTCGTACATTGCCAGCGACAGGTCGATTGCGGCCTGTGCTGTCATTACCCATGCCACGTGCTCCGCGTCCTTCACGTCGTGCTTAATGAGGCTCACGCGGTACTTGTTCCATAAAGAAGTAATATGCGGCTGAGTCTTGGCGTATGCCACACCGCCGACACCTTTCCAGAACTCGTAATATTCCGCGTCGCTGATGTCACCGTACTTACGCCTCACGTCTTCGGTCATATCAGCCACATGAAACATTCGGTTTTTCCCGGTTGTAAGCAGTTGCCGTTCGTAGTCCTTGAAATCATTCACAGCCTTCTTGAAATACCAGCCCACCATGTGGCCGCCCCTCAGACTCCTGCGAAATGCCTTGCAACGCTTGGCTTGGTCGTAACCGTCCATCATTACCAGCCATGCAGCATTATTGCCAACACCACAAACAAGTTTAAATATCGCAGCGGCATTGCTGACCGCCTTCACTATCTCTTCGTACATCATTTTTTCTTAATTAGAAGTGGTGACCTCAGTAGGCCAACACTCGCAGAAATATTCATCAGAATGGCAGGTCATCTTCATCACCTCCTCCCTGTGGCTGTGGTTGTGGTTGGAATGCCGGCTGTTGTGGTTGCTGCTGTGCCACAGCAGCCCCTTGCGCCAGCACCTCAAACTTATACATCCTTACCTCGTTGATGGTTGCCTTGGTGCCGTCCTGACGGTCGAACGTCCGTACTGAATGACTGAATCCGCACTTGCACTTCAGCTCTCCCAGCAACACGCACTCACCATTCTCGATGACTGCCTTGCCGTCAGCACCCTTCTTCAGGTACTTGCCAATTTGCGCCATCACGTTGGTGTCGAACGTCTCCAGCAGTACCTTGTCGCTCCAACGTTGTTCACCGTTCTCAAAATACTCAAACACGAATGGCAATTTCTTCCATTCGCCCCTCTGACTGGTGCCACTACTTACGGGCAGCACTCTTTGAATTCTACCTTCAAATTCCATACTATATAATATTTTGTTGTTCTTGTTCAACCAAATCTGGTCTGCTCGTTAGTGTCTTAATCCTGTCAGCTTCTTCGCTTATCCACCAATGCCCACAGCAATATGACTTTTTCACGATCTTGCTTTTTGCAGGGTTGCGCGTACACGACCTTCTGGGACCTTCAGCGTCGTAAGGCAACTTATACTTGCACGAAGCGCAACACTTCTTAATCAGCGTCCCTTTCGAGTTGCGCACGAACTCATAGAACTCCCCGCCGCAATCCTTAATTATTACATCACTCATAATTCCAAATTTTAAATTTCCACCGTAGGTTGCGATTTCGTCGCAACCATCTCTCATCACGCCATCAGCACCGACCCTCTCAAACATAGCGGCCAGTCGTTATATCCATCTGTCACCACCACGTCTGGGATGCTCCCATAATTGTAAATATCACATGTAACAGGCAATCTGCTCACGTTCTCACAATATCCAACTGGCAACCCACGGCAGTCTTGTGGATGCTCGAGATATTCGCCAGGCTCAATGTGATAGACATATCCGCTACCATTAATAATCCTATCAATGTAGTCGGCACTCAATGTCTCGCAATGCTTTGCAGCCCGCCGCATCCGTTCCACCCATTCAGGCGGGAACGGACAATGCCACACGCCATCCCCTGGAGTCCCCTTACTGTAAATCATGACAGTGTTCCGCCAATCATACAGGCTAACACCAATGCAGCAGGAGCCGCAATCACCCAAACCCATGCGGGTAAATCCTCGAACGACTTGTTCTCGTTCGTCAGAATCTCAATCAGTTCTTTCATAATCGTATCTTTTTAGTTGTAAATAATGTGTGGTCGTGGGCGGGCTCGAACCGCCGACCTCGTGCTTCTTGCATCTGCCCCTCAAGGGCCGCGCTCTGCCAACTGAGCTACACAACCAAGTGCCCAGCGGTTACCCCGCTGGGATGATGTTATATTATACACCGGCCTCCCTCCGCCACCCGGGGAGCAACTACCGCGATGTCTGCCGGTGTGATTGTTCATTATCAATTTAAATTCTATGTCACGATTACTCGTAACCATTCAGCACTTATTGACTCTCTCCACGCACCCACTCAGCCTTACACTACTACCTATCTGCTTCTCCGTAGGTTGCGGTTTAGCCGCAACTAAATGCCCAACTCGTGAGCCATACAGATTCGGAACTTACCTTGTCGCCATGGTTGTACTCACGGAAAAACCGTCTCTTTCCACTCCTCAGCTTGTCGGTCTCTTTCGCTGCTGCCTATTTGCAGGATTCATCATGTCAATAGTTTGCCTACTTGCCGGGATTGTCGCTTCACGTCCCTCGGCGTTTGCGGCAGTGACGGGACTCGAACCCGTGCTCATGGTCGTTAGCTGCTGGTTGCTCCATTTACCAGTCTTTCACTGCCAGAGTTCATCGCGGTTCCGCCGCGAGTAAATCATATCATCCCCTTCTCAACAATATTCTGAATTTCATGCAACGGGTACCCCCACTGCGTATGCGCTGCCTTCCCATCATCTCCGATGAACTCAATCCTACGTCGTGGCAGTCTCCATCCGTTCCTCTTGATCCAATCAGGCGAGAACATTCCAAACTTGGCGCACAAGTCCTTGCTGTTCAGATACACCTCGCTGTCGCGCTCCTCACCAACGGCCAAAGCCTCCTTCACCGATTCCTTAACAATATCAGGAACCAATGCCTTCAGTACCCTACGCACCACCGCTGTCATTACCTTCTCTTCCATGATTCGTGTTTTATTATTTTCGTTTCGTCTCCAATCACGCCGTTCTCGTAATCGTCACACCACAGCGTCCCGTCTCAGGATCAGGGTCGCCGATGACAGCACTGAACTCGCGCTGGTCCTTAGTCCCCATCGTCGCCTTCTTCATTTGGTTGGCATAGCTCTGAGCACTGCGAGCCTTCGCAAAGTTGGGCAGCGTGAACACCTTCTGGTCGCCCACGTTGAACTTCATCAAGTCCTCTTTTGTTACCTTGTCCTTTACCATGTTTGTTTTAATTTATCTTAAACTTTTGCTTGCTTTCGGACAACGAGCACAATATTTTCGTATATTTGCAACCCACTACCTTTGCAAAGTGCCGTGTGCGCTTTTGCTGAAAAGACGGCTAAACGTCTGACGGCTATTTTCGTGCCCGTTGCCTTACTTGCTTGCTTTCGGGTGCAAATATACAAACTAAAAGTGAAACGATGGTTATTTGTGGTTATTTTTTAAGATTAATTAAGGTTATAGGTGGTTATTTATGGTTAGTCAAGATGAAATCAACAGCAATTTCTTGGATGTAATTCGTTGGCTCAAAAGCGAATACGGATATACTCAGGCTTATATCGTCGAAAAAGCGAAACTTGCATCAAACGCTATCTCCAAGATTAAGAATGGCAAAGCAGATGCCGGTGATAAAACTATCACAAAGCTCTGCAATGCCTTTAATCTTAATTCTGACTACTTCTATGGTCGTAGTTCATACAAAACAAAACTTGAAGAGAGTGAGGCTAAACTTGACGAAAACATTCGTCAAGTACAAGCATCCATTCAGTCACAGCCATACATTAACCAAGGTAGTCAGAAGAATGCGAACTATGCCGCGTTAAAACGTCGTGAGCAACAAATCCAACAGCAGGTACTCGGCCATGTAGTCGCTCATCCTTCATCCGAAGGCTATGCCGCTGATGACCCGCGCCCCAATCTTCCGACATGGGCTGACACTCTTCTCGAAATTCTATCGAAACAAATAGCAGAGAATGAAGCACTCCATGCCCGACTCCGTCAATCCATCGACGAAATAAACGAAATAAAAACTCAACTCTCAAAAATCCTTCCAAAATGATAGCCTTGTTTTTTCTCTTTTGTCTGGTATTCACGGCATGGTGTTTTTGGTATTTCGGCTTCCCCAGTCAACCATCATCCCCATCCCACAGAATGCCCGTCGGTTCTCCCGACGGTGAAAACGCCTCCATCCGGGATCTCCAATACTTTTGCATTAAAGACAAAGGATACCACGTCAGCGTCTGGCCAAAGAACCAGCCCACCGGCGGATATATAGAATTTAATATTGCAGGCATCTCATATTGTGGCGACCTTACTGAATACCTTGGCGAATTTATTGCCATATTAGACCCTGAGCCGTCCAACCCCTATGACGCAAACGCCATCAAGATACTTGCCCCCGACGGTCATCATGTCGGTTATGTCCCCCGTGACTTCACTGATGCCGTACGTGACGTCACTAATCTACCATGCTCCTGTTACGCCTACATAGGTGAAAACGGTGGCACTTATTTCTCTGACTGTTACATAAAAATATAACCAAATCTTTCCCCACCAGCAATGCCAGACATTCACAAACCCCCATAAACACTAAAAGCCCCACTAATCACCTACCAATCCCGCGGGAGTCACTTCGTAAAAAGTGGGGATTGAGGTATAGATGCCGCAATCCCCACTGTTTATTATGGATGCAGAGATTTTGCCGAAAGGGGTGGGGAAAGAGAAAAAGTGGGTTTTGGTGTGTTTTAGGAGATAATTGAATTGCCAGATCTTTACCCATATTTGCTTTGTGGGGAAAGTGGGGAAAGATTTTGAGGCAAAGACTATAAATATAAAGAAGGAAAAACGAATGATAACAAAAAAGCTGGTGTTCGACCATCGAGGAAGAACGAAAGAAAAGAACGAGGGACCAATTGAGGTACGTGTGACCGCTAACTCGAAACCTTTTTATATTAATACAGGCGTGCGCGTGAGGTCTGATCAGTTCAACGGTGAACGGGTGGTGAACCATCGCGATGCAAAGCTGCTGAATGAGCGGCTGAAGGATGTGGTGATAAATATCGAGTTGGCCGTGAATGAGTGCATCAAGAAAGGATTGCCGATTGACGTTGCTCAGATTAAGCGACAGGCTTATAATGTGGAGGAGAAGGCGAAGCATAATGAGACGGCTATGATTGATTGGATAGATGAACAGAT
>Ga0256407_10014868_pt1 | contig 10150 bp, 8 predicted proteins | sample RumenRJG_04DNA_FD_193489 | JGI IMG/M metagenome (GOLD analysis project Ga0256407, IMG submission 193489) | Bovine rumen microbial communities from Lethbridge, Alberta, Canada - RJG_04 | ecosystem: Host-associated > Mammals > Digestive system > Stomach > Rumen | place: Canada: Alberta | collected... | reverse complement strand
AATATCTATGCTCGTTCCCTTGTCGAGAAGAGAGTTAGCCTGATACTGCTGATATATTACATAGCCCTTGTCAACTGAATTATCATAATCATAATCAACTCTGCCGACCTTGAAGCCTTCTTCTTTTATGCGCTTTTTGGCCTGTTCAAGCGTCAGTCCTGTAACGGATGGGACTGTTCCTTTTTCTGTCCCCTTGCCGTCTGAAACCACTATGTTGACCTTGCTTTCCTTATCAAGCGGAGTGCCTGCCACAGGATCCTGTTCAAGCACCTTGCCCTCTTCTGCCGGATCAGTTATGGTCTTGACGTTTCCTAGCTGATATCCGTATTCCTGAAGGAAGGCTTCGACCTGATCCTGCTGCATACCTACGATGTTAGGCACCATGCCTTCTTTACTTCCCTTGGATACATGTACTGTGATAGTGCCCTCCTTAGGAGCATCAGCTCCCGGTTCAGGATCCTGAGTACATATCTTGCCTTCAGGATAATCATTCGAATAGATATCCTTACCCTGTTTAAGCGTAAAGCCCTCATCCTGAGCAAGAGCCAGAGCTTCTTCCATGCTCTTTCCCAGGAAATCCGGCGCCGGTTTAGTTGATGAGAATACTCCCAGCTTCCATGCAACAACATATCCGGCGGCTGCAGCAATCAGCAGCAGGATCACAACTACGGCAGCGATCTTCTTACCATTGCCGCCTTTTCCGCCCCTGCCTCTGTTTCCGCTGCTTTCTTCTTCAGCTTCTTCGATAGCTTTGCGTTTTTTGCTCTTTTCAATGACATCAGATGAAGCAAATATCCTGTCGCCTGCTACATTGGTAACGAATGAGATGTTGTTCAGCTCTTCTATGAGCTCATCAGCATTGGAGTACCTGTTGGTCTGGTACTTGCTTGTAGCTTTCATGACACATCTTTCAAGTGCCGGAGGAATGCCGCTCACAAGCTCAGAAGGTGGGGTAATCTCCTCATTTATATGCTTAAGAGCTACTGTTACAGGGTTTTCGCCATCGAAAGGTACTTTGCCTGTCAGCATCTCGTACATTACTATACCCAGAGAGTATATGTCAGATCTTTCATCTACATAATTACCTCGTGCCTGCTCAGGCGAGAAGTAATGAACTGACCCGACTATCTTACTGCCTGTTGACAGAGTAGCATCGTTGACAGCTCTCGCAATACCGAAGTCTGCAAGCTTGACAACGCCATCATTTGTTATCATGATGTTGTGAGGCTTGACATCTCTGTGGATTATTTTGTTCTTATGGGCGATCCTGAGAGCTGAAGCGACCTGCTTGCTTATATCGATCACCTTTCTGTAATCCATCGGAGCTTCCTCCTCAATGATGTCATTGAGGGTCTGTCCTTCGATGAGCTCCATTACTATGTAGTTGATATTGCCTTCTCTTCCTACATCATAAACGCCTACAATGTTAGGATGTGAAAGTCCGGCAGCTGCCTGGGATTCTCTCTTGAAGTTTTCTACAAAAGTAGCATCCTTGGTGAATTCCGGCCTGAGGATCTTGACTGCGATAAATCTGTTAAGAAGTCTGTCCCTTCCCTTATATACTACAGCCATACCGCCGTCGCCGATCTTCTCCAGAAGTTCATATCGGCCTGAAAGTAATCTGCTGCTCATATAATCAGTCCTCCAGTAAATTTATGCATATAACGGAGATATTGTCGTTTCCTCCGTTGTCATTCGCCAATGAGATAAGGTCTTCTGCGCAGATCATCATATCATCAAATCTGCAGATGGAATAAAGGATCACCTCATCTTCCACTTCGTCATACAGTCCGTCACTGCACAGGAGTATCCTGTCGCCTTTTGCTACAGGAACGCTGAAGCAGTCAGGTTCGTTGTTGGCATTTGCGCCAATAGCTCTGGTAATAACGTTCTTTCTGGCATGGTGGTGAGCCTCTTCCTTAGTGATAGCTCCCATCTTGACCAGATCATTGACATAAGTATGGTCATCGGTGATCTGCTGTATCAGTCCGTCATGGATCAGATACACTCTGCTGTCTCCTACGTTGGCAACGTACATCTCCTTGCCCCTGATATAGGCAAATACAAGAGTAGTTGCCATTCCGCTGTACTGAGGCTTAGACTCTGACAGTCTTATTATGAACTGATTGACGTATCTGACAGCAGCTCTGAGGTATCTGAATATCTCATCACGGCCTTCAAGCCATTCAGGCGGATTGTGTCTGATGAATTTTTCGAGAGCATCAAGTGCAGACTGGCTGGCGATCTCTCCTGACCGATTGCCACCTACGCCGTCAGCGAGCATGTAAAAATTGACATCCTCCATCACCTTGACGGCATCTTCGTTGATCGGTCTTCTTCTGCCGCCGTCAGTCATATAACCAATTCTCATAAAAAACTTCTCCGTTTGTTTTATAGTGTGTTCTTGACTGTATACGTTTCAGCGCATACTTTTTCAATTATACAATAGTAAAAACCTATCATGTTATTATATGGCAAAATCGTATTCATTTCAACAATACGGCCAAAAGTCCGGTCTTCAGCGGCAAGAGCTGATATCACTTCTTCGTTTTCACGCTTGTTCAACGTGCATGTCGAATAGCATATCCTGCCTCCCGGCTTTGCATATCTCAAGGCATTTCTGAGTATACTGAGCTGCAGTTCCGGCAGCTTCTCTATGCTCTCCATATCAGCTCTGAGACGTATCTCAGGCTTGGTGTTCATCACGCCCAGGCCGGAACACGGAACGTCAGCAAGCACAAAGTCATACAGCCCTTCCATCTCACTGTTATAACACGCTGCATCCTTAAGCCGCGTCTCGATTATATCCGTTCCGAGCCTCGCAGCATAAGCCTCGATCAGTTTAAGCCTGTGTTCATGGATATCGCAGGCGGTGATGCTTCCACTGTTTCCCATTATTTCGGCCATCATAGTTGACTTGCCTCCGGGAGCAGCGCACATATCAAGTACATTACTGCCTGCTGAAGGAGCCAGAGCTTCTACTGCCATGATCGATGAGAGGCTCTGAACTGAGTAGTATCCTTTTCTGAACAGATCCGAGCTGATGATACCGCTTCCCTCTGCTGCGACTGCCAACTCTGAATCAGGAAGGCCTGATGCTTTTTTGCCTTCATCATCAAGCAATTTGATCAGATCATCTCTGGATATCTTCAGAGTATTGACCCTGAGAATTACCGGCGGAGGGTTGTTCAATCCATCAAGGATCTTCTCTGCCAGGTCTCCGTACTGACTGCAGATCAGTCTTGTTATATCAGAAGGAAATGAATACTTTACTGAGAGTCTGTCACAGTCATCTTCAATATTTCTTATGAAGTCCGGCTCGTGTCTGTCATTACCGTCAGTCACCTCATACAAATCTCTGCTGCGTATGTAGGATCTCAGTACCGCATTGATGAATCTGTCTGTACCTCTTGCAGTTCTACGCGCAAGGGCAACAGATTCGTTTACAGCCGCATGGTCCGGAACAGAATCCATTTCTCTCAGAGCATACAGACCCATCCTCAGTATTATCAGAGTTCTCAGCCTGATACCTTTAAGGCCGTTGTCGGCCAGTTTATCTATGATATAGTCAAGAGTTACAGTCTGCCGGATAGTGCCTTTTACCATAGACCTGACAAAGCTATCCCGGCACCCGGGATGGTGCGGAATAGCTTCATTAAGTGCCATATTAGAATACGCCCCGTCAGAGTATACACTCTTAAGAGCTTCAAACGATGCGATCCAGTCCCGGGACAACTCTTATCTCCTTCTTCCTGCAATCAGCAGGACTCTCAGTAAGCTTGCTACAGCTGTCGCGAGTGCGGCAACGTAAGTCATAGCTGCAGCTCTCAGGACAGTTCTGGATCCAACATAGTCTTCTTCATTGACCATTCCGAGAACTCTCATCTGCTCGAGTGCTCTGTTGGAAGCGTTGAACTCAACAGGAAGAGTCACAAGATGGAACAGTATGACGAAAAGGAAGCAGGCGACTCCGATGAGGAACATAAGGCTTCCGTATGGTGACATCGATGACATAATGAGTCCGAAGAAAATCAGCGGCCATGATGCCATTTGAGTAAGATTGACAGCTGGAACGATACCATTACGGAAAGCAAGCGGTGCATAATGAGTTGCATCCTGAACAGCATGACCTACTTCATGGCATGCTATACAGACAGAAGCAACAGAATTCGAGCTGTATACTTCCTTGGACAGATTCAGGCTCTTGGTCTTAGGATCATAGAAGTTTACAAGTGAATTAGCACCATTGAGAACATTGACTGTAACGTCTGAAAGTCCGTTAGCATCCATCATCCTTCTTGCTGCCTCGTAGCCCGTAATACCGGTGCTTATCCTTACCTGCGAATAGTTTCTGTATGCGCTGTTAATCCTTGCCTGAGTAATAAATGTAAACAGGATTGCAGGCAAAAGAACTATCCAAGTATAGTCATAGTAGTAATACATAGTTTTACCTCCTTGCTACTGCTCGCTCGCAGTGAAGCGGTCCCCTTTGCTGAGCCGGTGCCCTCTCATGAAATCACCGGCGCCCATTCTCTTTTTTCCCTGGAGTTGCTGCTCAAATACTTTGAGCTTTCCTTCTCCGCAGTTTATTGTGTAAAAATCCTTGCCTGTCTCGCTTACAGTACCCGGCTCTCCGTCAGGTTTCTGATCCATCAACGCTTCCGCTCTGAAAAATTTAATCTGCAGTCCGTCCAGATAGCTGTAGCATGTCGGCCAGTCAAGATACGCTCTTATCATGCGCTCGATCTCTTCCGCCGAGCCGGTAAAGTCGGTCATTCCGTCTTTCTTATTTATCATTTTAGCATAACTGGACAGGCTGTCATCCTGTTTTTCATAAACAGCAGTACCGTCAGCTATGTGCGGAATTGTCCTGATCAGCAACTCTGCGCCAGCATCTGCAAGGATCTTAGATACCTCAAGAATATCTTTTCCTCTGATATCGCATATTACCCTGCTGATCATGTCTCCGGTATCAAGGCCTTCTTCCATACGCATTATCGTAACTCCGGACTCCTCGAGCCCTTTAAGTATAGCTCCCTGCATAGGTGAAGCTCCTCTCAGATCAGGGAGCAGTGATCCATGTACATTGATGCAACCGAGTTCCGGTATCTCAAGTACCGAACGCGGAAGGATCTGGCCGAATGCAGCTACAACGATCATATCAGGCTTGATAGAACGCAGCTTTTCGATGAGTTCCTTGTCCTTGCGGAGTCTGATCGGCTGAGCTGTCTCTATGCCGCAGTCCAATGCCAGCAGCTTGACAGGGGAAAGGATCATTTTATTTCTATTCCCTTTCCTGTCAGGCTGCGTTATTACAAGGGGTATCTCATATCCGGCATCTATTAAGGCACGGAGAGAACAAGCCGCAAATTCCGGTGTTCCCATAAAAACTATCTTAAGATTCTGCATGTTCCTCCTTGACCTCCTCGAGTCTTTCAGCATACTCTTCGGCAGTCATCATCTCTTTTGCTATATCCGGATACAGGATCCCATCAAGGTGATCATATTCATGGCAGAAAACTGTCGCCTCGAATCCTTCGAATTCATATTCCTGCTCATTTCCGTCAAGATCTGTTGCCTTTATTCTGATCTTCTGAGGTCTGTCAACAAGACCCATATATCCCGGGACCGACAGACAGCCTTCACTTGACTCCTGTGTTCCTTCAGTATATGTGATCTCGGGATTGATCATGCAGTAGACCTTATTTCTGATTGCCTCATCTTCTGATTCGACATGAGGCATAGCAATAAAGATCCTTTTCATCACACCCACCTGAGGTGCAGCTATACCTACTCCGTCTGCAGCAAGCATGGTCTCTGTCATGTCTTCTACCAGAACACGGATCCTCGGTGTTATAGCTTTGACAGGCTTACACTTTTTTGTGAGGATCTCATCTCCCCGGACTGTAATATTTCTAAGTGCCATATTATCTCCTTATATAAGCGACGATGATCTGTCTGTCACGTCACACTAGTACGGATTGATATCTATCTCAATGAAACAGTCTGCCTTTGAAGCAGTCATTCTGTCTCTGAATTCCATGTATTCTTTAACATATCCTGATCTGCTGCCCGGAGGCGCTTTGATGATGAATTCTGCACGGTATTTCCCGTCAGTCTTTCGTTCATCGATCCTTGTCCTGAGTATCTGTGATCCCTCAGGCTGGTCTTTCAGTCCCAGCAGCCTGTTTCTGAATGATTCAGCATATTCTGAAGCTGCCTCAGGCGAACCGGATATGAAACCGACAGCTATTATATCAGAGTATGGCGGATAATTCATAATATTTCTGTGAAGTAATTCAGCTTCATAGAAAGACTCATAGTTTCCGGATGCAGCTTCCCTGATAACATCACTGTCCGGTTCATATGTCTGGATAAGCACCCGGCTCTCGCCGCCGGTTCTGCCTGCGCGTCCCGCAACCTGGGTTATCAGCTGATATGTCCTTTCAGATGACCTGAAATCAGGTATATTGAGACTTACATCAGCGTTTATAATACCCACCAGGCCGACATTCCGGAAATCAAGACCTTTTGCAAGTATCTGTGTACCTACCAGAATGTCAGTTTTACCTGTCTGAAAATCATCGATCACTTTTCCGGCATCTTCTGTTTTCATGGCAGTATCAAGGTCGAACCTTGCTGTTTTTGCTTCCGGCCACAGGTTTTTTACAGTTTCCTCGACTTTTTCAGTGCCTGCACCGGTATACCTGATGAATTTGCTGCCGCAGTCAGGACATTTTTCAGGCAAAGCGAACTTTCTGCCGCAGTAATGACATACTGCAGCGTTCACTGATTTATGGTAAGTCAGTGATATACCGCAGTCAGGACAGGTCATTCTGAACCCGCAGTCAGGGCACAAAATCTGTGTTGAAAAGCCTCTTCTGTTGAGAAACATTATGACCTGCTCACCACGCTTCAGCGTTCTGTCAGTTTCAGCAGCAAGCTGTCTCGAGATAAGACTGGTGTTTCCGGCTCTGATCTCTGCTCTCATATCGACTGTTTCAATATGAGGCATAATGCTGCTTCCGATCCGCTCTTTCATTTCGAGTAGCTCATAGACCCCTGACATCGCCCTGCTGTATGAAGCAACAGAAGGAGTCGCACTTCCCAGCACAAGGACTGCTTTATGTGCTGCAGCCCGCTTATAAGCTATATCCACTGTTTCGTATTTTGGATTATGGTCAGACTTATATGTCGATTCGTGCTCCTCATCAATAATGATCGCTCCAATATTGTCAAGAGGAGCAAATACAGAAGTTCTTGCACCGATAACTATCTTAGCTTCGCCCCTTTTTATCCGCATCCACTCACCGAGTTTAGCACTTGTGGTAAGTCTGCTGTGAAGAGTAGCGACCTTCTCGTCTCCGAACCTTTCGATAAATCTCTTCTCTACCTGACGGGACAATGCTATTTCAGGCAGAAGCACTATGACAGATCCGCCCATTCCGAGGACTTCTTCTGCTGTTCTCATATATACTTCTGTCTTACCGCTGTTAGTCACCCCTTTAATAAGAAAAGCACCGAATTTACAGGATCTTACAGAAGAGCATATTCTGTCAGCAGCATGCTTCTGATCATCAGACAACTCATATCCCGGATCAGTTCCCGATCTGGTATACTTCTTCTTTTTAGGCTCCTTTTTCCCCCCGACTGTGAACATTTTGATAGCATCGATGTACTTGACACCGTATCTCTTTCTCATCCACAGAGCAGTGTCTATCATTTCAGATGTGAGAGATCTTTCAGGATCATATGTATTGATCATTTTGATCTTGCTTTTATCAAATGACGGGGCAGGATTTATCCCGACACAGTATGCATCGACCGGTTTCTTCACTCTCGCAAATGGCACAGTAAGACGGGCCCCGGGCCCGACATCGTCAGGAGCTGAATAAGTGAAAAAGCTGTCCGTATTATTGCTTTTGTTGTCAATGACTACATCAATATAGTGCATTCTTATGTCCCTGCATCAACAGTGTATCAAGAAAAAACTCTTCAGCCTTTTCTGAGAAACTGCGAAAAACTGCTGCCCGCCAGCGGGCAGCAGTATGTTTACGATAATTGTATTACAGTAAGAAAATCCTGTTTTCTGCGCATTCTTTATACATACTTTCCGGCCATACAGATACCTGTACTTCGCCTATATGTGCCTTTTTAAGGAAGAACATACACAGTCTGCTCTGTCCTATTCCTCCGCCGATCGTAAGCGGCAGCTCATCATTGATAACACCCTGATGGAACGGCATATCTTTTCTTTCGAGCTTGTTATCAAGTTCCAGCTGTCTGAGCATCGATTCCGCATCTACGCGGATACCCATAGAGCTGATCTCAAAAGCATCTTCAAGAATAGGGTTCCACAGGATGATATCGCCGTTCAGTTCCCAGTCATCATAGTCAGGGGCTCTTCCGTCATGAGGCTTGCCGGATTTCAGCTTGCAGCCTATCCTCTTGATGAAGATCGCACCGAACGCTTTTGCGGCGAGTTTCTCTCTTTCCTTATTGGTTTTGTCAGGATACTGATCTTCGAGATCCTGGGAATCTATGAATGTGATTCTGTCAGGCAGTTCATTCTTGATATCCGGATACAGATCATCAACGTAGTCTGCAAGGTCCTTTAGACATCTGTAAATGTTTCTGACAGTCTGCTCAAGATACTCATTGGTCCTCTGATCAGCAGTGATGACCTTTTCCCAGTCCCACTGGTCTACATATATAGAGTGAATGTTGTCGAGCTCTTCATCTCTTCTGATAGCATTCATGTCTGTATAAAGACCGCGGCCCGGCTTGACCCCGTATCTTCCCAGAGCCATTCTTTTCCACTTTGCCAGAGACTGGACGACTTCTACATTGCATTCGTCCATGTCCTTAATGGTGAATTCTACTCTTCTCTCATATCCGTTAAGGTTGTCATTAAGTCCTGACTCAGGAATAACAAACAGAGGAGCGCTCACTCTGCCGAGGTTGAGCTTATCAGCCAGCTCTCTCTGGAAATGGTCTTTGATTCTCTTGATGGCTCTCTGGGTCTCTGTAGGACCAAGAATTGGATAATAATCTTTTGGAACGTATAACTTGCTCATATTTTTCTCCTTTTCTATACCCTTTATTTACCCTTATCTCTCTGCCTGTTTAGCTGAATATCTGGCGTACTCACATCCGCAGAAATTCTGTCTGTACAGGCCATATTGCCGGCTCATCTGTACGCTCCGGCCAAAACCGTTCTTTTTTTTGAAGTCGACATCCAGAAATCTGGAGCTTGTCTCCTGCTCAAGCGACAGTCCGAGCGTTCTGATTTTGTCGTAATTCTTATGCGGACTGACAGACATCGTGGTCGTAAAATAGCTGATGCCCAATTCTCCCGCTTTGCGCGCAGTCTCGGCAAGTCTCATGGCAAAACACAGATCGCATCTTGCGCCGCCCTCAGGCTCATCAGCAAGCGGACCGCATTTTGCAATGTAACGCTCAGGATCATAATCGCCTTCCAGATAACTGATATGGTAAGTATCCTTGTGTTCTTCATTAAAGGCCCTGATAAACTGCAGCAGTGTGTCACGCCTCAGATAGTATTCTTCCCTGTCTGTTATATTTGGATTATAATAGTAAACGGTGACAGAGTAGTCAGGAGCAAGACGTTCTACACAGGCAGTCGCGCATGGTCCGCAGCATGCATGAAGAAGAATAGATGGTTTACGCTGCTCAGCAGTAATGCCGAACATTTCGGCCTCATTCGTATTCCCGTAGACCGCACCTGTATTAATGAGAACTGCACCTGATGCATCTTCTTTCATGAATCACCTTTACATTTTTTACAAAATACTGGACTATTATAGCACAACACCTGTTCTAATAAAACAAAAACTGCTCGTTTCAGCAATTCATTATCAGGCAATATGCAAGGTGGAGTCAGATACAACTCAATAGGCACTGAGCTGCGAAAGCAGTTCGGACGCAGAACAGTCAAGCTGAGCATTGACGCAGGTTTTACATGTCCTAACAGAGACGGTACCTGCGGGTACGGCGGCTGCGCATTCTGTTCAGGCGGCGGATCCGGCGAGCTCGCCAGCCATATCGAAGCAGACACCCCCTCTCTGAGGCAGTCTGTTTCGGAATCCATATCTGAACAGATAACCTTACTCTCAGATAAGTGGCCGGA
>Ga0256407_10014867_pt1 | contig 10150 bp, 10 predicted proteins | sample RumenRJG_04DNA_FD_193489 | JGI IMG/M metagenome (GOLD analysis project Ga0256407, IMG submission 193489) | Bovine rumen microbial communities from Lethbridge, Alberta, Canada - RJG_04 | ecosystem: Host-associated > Mammals > Digestive system > Stomach > Rumen | place: Canada: Alberta... | reverse complement strand
ATCTTGTCGCACTTCGCCTTTCTGCGACTTGCAATCATAAACTCTGTAAACACGTCAGCATTCTGTGCAATCTTGAATGCTGCTACTGTTGCGACGCCTCCGGCGCCAATCATTAGAACTCTTGCCATAGTATTATTTTGATTTTCGTTTTCGTTATTACGACACTTTGTTCAGCTCTTCTGACTTAATCCCCAGCGCTGCCATCAGCGAGTAACCGAGTATTTCCTGACGGAAATTGCCACTATCCATGGGCTGCATGGTGAAGACAGTGATGTGCTTGTCGGGGTCAGCCTTGCGCAGGGACTCGCGTACCTTATTATATATGTGGTCGCTGTCGCCCACCACCATCAGGCGTTTCACCTCTGCGGCATTGGCAATGATCTGCAGCGAGTCAATGAAAAGGTCGTCCTTGGTAACCATCTCCTCCACCTTTACGCAGCTGATCAGAAACTCACCTAGCGGACCTGTGAAGGCTTGCCCGTCGAGGTCGCTGAACTTGCCAGGTATGAAGTTGTCCATCTGTTGCTTATCCTTCTCGTGAATCAGCACCACCTGAATCGATGTCTGAGGTCTGATGTCTGAAGGCTGAGGTCTCAGTCCTCCATCCAGCGCCACGCACTCCAACCACTGTGCCATGTCGGCCTGTGGTATGCGTCTCTCCAGCATGCGCTCGAAGTTCACTATCATGTCGAATGCCACCTTGTCAACATACTCGGCGTCGACCAGTATCATGTGTTCACTCCATTTTGTGTCGTTCATACGTGCAAAGGTAAACAAAAATATCAAGAAGAGAAAGAATAAAACGATAAAAAATCGTAAAAAACGTGGCTCACAAATTTGCATAATCCAAAAATTCTTCGTACATTTGTACCCAAACAAATAAGATTACTAACTTAAAATCGGAGTACTATGAACAAGGAGGAGAAATTTGTCATAACCATCAGCCGTCAGTTCGGCACTGGTGGACACGAGATTGGAGCTGAGCTTGCACGTAGGCTTGGAGTGAAATTGCTGGACAAGCAGATCCTGAATGCGGTAGCTGGACGCATCAATGCCGTCGAGGATGCCGTAGACAAAATCGAGTCGCGCAATCCTCTGTGGCGCGACGACTTCACCAATTTCTATCGCAACTATATGTCTAATGCAGAGTATAACGGTCAGGAACACGACCAGACCAGTCGTGCGCTGTTCCGTGCACAGTGTGAGGCCATCCGTCAGATTGCTGCTGAGGAGTCGTGCATCATCGTGGGCCGTTGTGGTTTCGACATCTTTGCCGACCATCCCAACGCCCTGAAGATTTTCATCCACTCCACGCTGGACTGCCGCAAGCGCCGTATTGCCGAGAAGTACGACATCAGTGAGTATGATGCTGCCGCCATGATTGTTGACAACGACTACAGTCGTCAGCTCTACACCAAGACCTTCACGGGTCGCGACTGGACGGATGCCACCAACTACGACATCTCCCTCGATGTCCGTCGCTTTGGTGTCAATGGTGCCGTCAACTTCCTGATGAATTGCATAGGGTAGTTACCGTCGCATCACAGAGACACTAAAATACCTTCTGAGTGAAACTGTCGAAGGCTGCCTTGCCGCTGTTTCCGTAACAGAAGATTCCTACGCGGATGCCTTTCCAATAGCCAGCGCGCATTGGGAAGGCATCGCCTGCTTTGATGAAGTGAATGCCATCGGTGCTGTAGGAGAATTGGTGGCGATTAGCCTGACAGTCGTTGTTGATGCGCACCCAGAGCTTTTCATATTTTCCCTTCTGGATGACCTCACGCTTGCCCTGAGACTCAATGAAGATGCCGTCCTTACAGAGGCCGATGCCACGGAAAGTTTTGCCACTGCAGAAGAGTCCGGCAAAGCAGTTGCCCGAGGCGGTGAGTAGGGTGGAGCTCTCGCTCTGATAGCCGATGACCTTTTGCGTGAGCATGTTCCGACAGAGTTTCAGACTGTCTGCAGGCAGCGCTTTCAGCGTGAGCCAGCCTTTGCGCTCCTTCAGACTCCAATGGGTGTCAACAGGGTTGTGGTTCCATTGCCACTGGAGACCCAGTGAGGAAGATGAGAAATCATCATCTGTCTGGGGGAGAAAATGTTGGGATGAAGTGATTGGCTTTTGCCATTCTGATACAGGTTCACCAATACCGTTTCTATCATAATCGACACCCATCAAGGGCCAGCCATTCTGCCAGCGAACGGGTTGCAGATGAACGACGCGTCCTAGGACGGGCGTCTCCTGGAAATGATAGAACCACCAGGTGCCATCGGGAGTATCGACCAAGGCTCCCTGATGAGGACCGTTGATGGAGGTAGAACCCTGTTCGAGCACAATTTTGCGCTCGTAGGGACCATAGATGTTCTTCGCCCTCAGTACGGTCTGCCAGCCTGTGCCTACACCACCTTCGGGGATGATGAGGTAGTAATAGCCATTGCGCTTCATGAACTTCGTGCCCTCGGCGATAGGACCCTCATAGACAGTGGTGCCTTCGTCGAGCAGTTGCTTGCCATCAGCCGACATCCGATGTACGATGATTGGACCTGCGCCGTGTTTGCTGCGCCCTAGGTAGGCTTGTCCGTCCTCATCCCAGAAGGGACAGGGGTCTTCCCATTTGGCCACGCGCTTCACCAGATGCAGGGGCGCCCAAGGACCATGTGGGTCTTTCGCCGTACTCATAAATAGTCCCTCTTCGGGGGTGCAGAAATAGACGTAGTAGAGTCCATCGTGATAGCGAATGGTGGGTGCCCACGAGCCACCGGCATAGTGCTTGTTTTCGTTCCAACCTGGTTCGTCGAAGCGGTTGTATATCTGACTGATATAATGCCAGTTGACCATGTCTTCAGACTCCAGCACCTGCATGCCAAGGAAATGGAAATCGGAGGCTACCATATAGTATTTTTTACCTACGCGGATAACGTCGGGGTCGGAGAAGTCAGCATTGAGCAAAGGGTTCCGGTAGGTGCCGTTGCCCTGATCGCCCCAGCCCTCTGTGTCGCTGCGCACAAAGTCGGGACGGGCATCGGGTTCTTTCGTGCTAATCTGAACATTGTCGAAGTGTATATCTCGTGTATGTCGCAGATAGAAGCCCTTGGCAGGCAGGTTGCCCCACATCGTAGCCTCTGGATAGGCCTTCTCCTTCTCGTTGGCGATGGAATCGTTGATGGCCTTGAGGTCGCTGTCCTTTACACCCCCTTGATGATGGATGGAGATGTTCGAGAGCCACACGTTGCGCACGGGATGGCCAGGAAGACCTAATAGAACAGCCCACAGATCCGGCATTCCGAATCTGGAAGTTGTCCAAATGGATACCATCGATGCGGCCCACGTGGTCAATGGGAATCAGTTCGGTGATGGTATCGTCATTGCCCGTACCACTCAGTCCGCCGTAGGCTCCCCCCTCGCTCTTTGGAGAGGGGGCTAGGGGGTGAGGCTTCAGTTTATAGCCTCGTCCGCGATTACCCAAGCGAATGAAGATAGGCGACTCGGTGCCTTCAATGGTGAAGTCCGATGCACTGACATTCTCCAGTACACCACCATCCACAATCTCCAGCGAGAGAGCCGACGTGCCTATTTTCGAAGAAGCACCAAAGAACTGACTGGATTGGTCGCTGCTGGGCTTCACCACGATACCGCTGATATTGATATTACGGAATCCACCATTGGTCTCTGTGCCCAGTTTCACAGCATTGCAATGGCTGGACAGCACGCAGTCGCTGATGCGGATATTCTCGCAGAGACGTGGCGAGGTGCTCTTCAGCGTGATGCCATCGTCGTCGCTATCGGCCATGATGCCCCTGACGATGACCTCATGACAGCCGTCGATATCCAGCGCGTCGTTATTGTAGTTGTTGCGATTAAACACCTTGATGCCGTCTATTTTCACGCGGTCACAGGCCAAGTAGTGCTGCATCCAGCAACCAGAGTTCTTCAGGGTGATATCCTTGATGATGATATCCTGACTTTGGATGAAGCGGATAAGGTGCGGACGAGTGATGCCCTCGTCGTTCCAGGTGAGTTTCTTGAAGGCGCGTCCTCGTCCATCGATGGTACCAAAGCCATCAATCACCACGTTCTTCACCTTGTCAGCATAGATCAGCTGGATGGTAGATGTCTGCGTGCGCAATGACACGTAGTCAGACTTCATGGGCAGGTAGTCCTTCAGGTCCGTGCTGCCATAGAGCGTAGCCCCTTGTTCCAGGTAGAGGTGCACGTCTGATTTCAGCACGATAGAGCCAATCTTATACTGCCCCGTGGGTACCAGCACTCTGCCGCCACCCGCCTTCGTGCAGTCGTCTATCGCCTGTTGCAGGGCTTTCGTACTAAGCACGGTGGTGTCGGCCTTCGCGCCATACGCCACAATATTGTAATCGCGTGCCTCTGCCGTTCCTGCCCACATCGACAGGACGAGCATTGCCGTCAAAAAAAGATTCCTCATCATCATTGTTTCAGTTTATCCTTTTTCAGACCTCTTTCTCTTCCGTTGCGAAGATGTACTCATGTCTGCAGTTGTAGCACCGTTTGTAGTGACTGTAGACATCTACGGTTTTCGACTTGACCTTCGATGTCCAATAGCCGGGTCTCACATAGTTTGTTATCGTCTTTCTGCCATATATATCATAGTCGGTTTCTGTCTTCACCGTCTGTTCTCTGTGATACTCCTTGACGGTCTCAGTAGTTGTAAATCGTCCCTCATATACGACTCTTGAATCCCAGCGAGTCTGCCTCCTCACCCTCAATGAGCTCCAGCTTGTTCCCTCGCGCCCATCCCTTCTGTCCGCTGCTGTCGGCACGATTAACCATTACCCAGTTGCGAACACTGGTTTGGGAGTAAACTACTTCCCCTTTATTCAGCGTAAACAGCACCGGGGCACTATCGTCCAGTTCGTCATACACTGGAGTATCGTTTTCCAATACTCGATAATATTTCGTACACGACACCATCGTCAGCGCAGCGATGACAGCGAAAATAATCAGTCTTGTTTTCATATATTTCCGTTAGGTTAGTGAATTCTGAATGCAAAGATAGTGAAAAACGAAGGAAATGCAAAATATATCGCATTTTATTTTCATATATCAGGACTGCAGTTGAAGATATTATGTGCACAGGGGGACTGTCCCCGTGTGCACTTTTTTGTTCCTTTGCTTGGTGAGTTGAAAGATTTTTAGTACATTTGCAGAGACTGAAATACGTTATACTATGGCAAGACAAGCAAGGGAAGCCAGTGGTACTGGCATATATCATGTGATGCTACGTGGCATAAACAGGCAGAATATCTTCGAGGACGAGGAGGACTACCGACGTTTTCTGATGATATTGTTCCAGATGGTATGCCCTGTTGACGAGAAAGGCTATCCGCTGCCGTCACGATGTATTTTCTATGCCTATTGTCTGATGCCTAACCACGTTCACCTACTTGTCAGGGAAGCTTCAGACAATTTGCCAGATGTCGTCAAGCGGATAGGCGGGTCTTATGCGCAGTATTTCAACAAAAAATACCAGCATTTCGGGCACCTTTTCCAGGATCGTTTCAAGAGCGAGCCAGTCAACGACAATGCCTATTTCTTCACGCTTTTAAGATACATCCACCAGAATCCTATCGCCGCAGGAATCTGCAGGGATCTTGGCAACTATCCGTGGAGCAGTTGGGGTGAATATGAGCGTACAGGCAACGGCATCCAGGCTATTTGCAGCACCAAGTCGGTATTGGCTCGCATGCCATTAGACGAGCTGCGTGGTCTGGTGTACGAGTTGCTTCCTCAAACGGCATCGATACTCGACTTTGATAGCGGTGGCGCCATTAAGACTGACGAAGAAATAACGGATTTTCTTGTCGGCTCTTATGGACTGAAGCACCCTGCGGACTTGCAAAACTATAGTCGTGAAAGGCGGAATGATATCCTACGTGCTGCGAAAGAATTCGGTGGCAGCATCCGCCAGCTTGTTCGTCTGACGGGTATCAGTTTCGGCATCATCCGTAAAGCCTAAGAGTGCACACGGGGACAGTCCCCCTGTGCACGCTCCAGACGGTGCAGCAGCGAGTACTCCGTGCTGTCTGTCATCATTTATATCGCACCAACTAAACAGGCGCATCAGGAAATAGCCACTCAAAGCACTGCCTTTCTTCACTTTCTTCATCTCCAGTTCGTCCAGGTGCTGCAACAACTTTCGCACGCGCAACACTTGATCTCTGCGCTCTCTTCCCCAAAGAAACAGCTCATCTTTGGAAAGCCCGATATTTTGGGCCTCCGTTGTTGCCCTACAAATGTCGTGAAATAAGTATTGTGGTCTGTGGCGTATTCTTCATTAAACGTTCCCTTCCAATCCTTTAACCGGCCATTTTCCATGATAGCATAGGTATGGCTATTACGAATGGTTGCCGTAAACTGGATAATATCCCATTCCTTTCATTTACGCTGCTGGAGCCCATACACAAAGCGGTCAACAGATGCCTGAGAAAGCGAATCATCAAGCATCAGCAACGTGTCTTCAGTCTTTTCCAGAGTGTTATCTATATCATAGGGAAAAGGAAAATTAGTTCTGGATTTTCATACAGCAAAAATCGAGCCAAAATAAAACTGCCAACACGTGGGTGACATGTTGGCAGAAGTTTATCATAGTGCAACTGGGGCGGTTCCGCTTCTGTGCACTTTATTGTGCACTTTGACCGCTCACCAAATCAGGGAGCCCTTGAAGAAATAGACTATCGAAAGGCGATAGTGATTGTCGTCGTCGCTGGGGGTGCAGAGTTGGCCGTCGCGACCGCTAAGGATTTGCGGCTTCTTCAGGAAGAACTTGTTGCGCACGGTGTCGCTGACCCAGAACGTGGAATTGGGATTGATGTGCATCGAGGCGGCCTGGAATTTCTGCAATAGGTCCTGATTGTTCTCAATGATGTCGAGCACTTTCTTGACATCCTTCGCTGGCGGGAACGGGAAGCTGTAGTAGCGGTGACCAACAAAAAGCTCGTCATGGTCGTCCTTGCTGAAGGGCTCGCCATTCACTATCCCTACCTGGTCGCTGTAAGCCTTGCCCAACACCTTGACCAGGATGCCGCGCTGGCTGTCGGTAGCCTCACGAATGCAGACATAACGCGATGTAATGTATTGCACATAAGTCGTCGAGCCGCTCTGTTTCAAGGGCTTTTCCTGTTTCGGCAGGGTGGCGATTTCGCCTAAACTCCAGTTGTTTTTGTTAGATTCCATATTCTTGTTTTCATTTTGTTTTTGCTCTGTCGTAGAGGCTGTCAGCATCACACTCTGATATAAAAAAAGCGCAATTTGTTAGATTGCGCTGCAAAGGTAGGGATTTTTCCGCAGAATTCTCCTATTTTTCCAAAAAAATATAGTAGAATATTTTTTCACAGCCCCTAGGCATCTGCAGTTTTACGGGTTCAACATTATATTATTTCTTAAACAAGTCGGAATGGGTGCCAGTATTAAGCATTAACAATTCCAACACGTCGTCATACTGTTTCCAAATCAGCAGCCAGTCTGGTTTGATGTGACACTACCATTGACCTTCACGACTACCATGAAGCATGTGGGGGCGGTATTTAGCAGGGAGTTTTCCATCACGTTCCAACAATTTGATGACCTCACGAAAATCATCCATGGGGTAACCACGCTTGATGCAGCGGTTCAGATCCTTCTCAAATTGATGGGTGGTATTAATCTTGTACATCAGATCCCCATCTTCTTAAAGAAATCCTCGCTGCTTTCGTATGAGTTTATTCGTCCTTCCTTGGCATCGAGCAATGACTGCTCGTAACGCGAAAGGTGATGGCGGCGTACTGCTGGCTTAGTAGCAGATTTTGCAGTAGTGACCTTTTCCACTCCCACCAGCGACTTGACAATGCGCCGGATATTGGGGAGATAGGACTGGTCCTTCAGAGTTATCACCAATTGTGTCATAATCTTGCATGTTTTGTTTCGAAGGAGGACGAGGAGCCCGAGCCCTAACCTGTCACCCAGGTGGTTTTAAAACAACCACCTGGGTATTTTATTATATCTCTTTCGGCTCCTCGATGATCTGGCCGCGACAGAAGCGGTGGAGGATCTGGCGGTCGTCGCCCACATAGATGAAACGCTCCAGACGGTGCAGCAGCGAGTACTCGTCAGGATGTAGCACTTCGTCGTCGATGACCAGGGCGTCGAACTCGTAGCCGGGCTCGAAGCTGCCGACTTTGCCAAAGAAGGAGCCTGCCGACTTGGTGGCAATCCAGAAGATTTCGGGTAGGGTGAGGAAGGCCTTGCTCTTGTCGTGCTGGTAGTGCATCTTGCTGACCTGGATGGCATAGACCAGCATGCGGAACATGTTGAGGTCGTGGCCACCGCTGATGTCGCTACCCAGACCGATGGGCAGACCCTCGTCGAGGAATGTGCGGACGGGTGCCAGACCCGACGACAGGTTGAAGTTCGACGTGGGACAGTGGGCCACCATGACGTGGTTCTTCTTCATCAGTTCCAACTCGCTGCCGTCAGTCCATACGCAATGGGCCATGATGGTAGGCGTCTGTCCGAAGAGTCCGTAGCGGTTGTAGGCATCGCCATAGCTGGTGCTCTCCTTCTCCAGTTCAGCCACCCACGCAATCTCGGAGGTGTTCTCTGACAGGTGCGACTGGACAGGCAACCGGTATTTGTTGGCCAACTCGCCACAGGCCTTCAGCAACTCGGGCGTACAGGAAGGTACAAAACGAGGGGTGATGATGGGGCGGACGAGCGCATTAGCATCGCCGAACTCGGCGATGAGCCGTTCTTGGCCTGCAATGTAGGCGTCGACCTCTTCCGTGAGGGTGTCGGGACAGTTGCGGTTCATGCCGACCTTGCCGACCATAGCGCCCATGCCAGCCTCCTGGTAGAGCTTCATGAGCACGCGGGTGCTGTCGGTATGCATGGTGGCGAAGACGACGCTACGCATGGTGCCAAAGAGCCACTGGGTGTGGATGAAGCGGCGATACATGCGCTCGGCATAGTGGACGTCGGCATATTTCGACTCCTCTGGGAAGGTGTAGTTCTGCAGCCACGGCAGCAGTTCCAGGTCCATAGCCACGCCTTGGTTGTGTACCTGTGGCGCATGGACGTGCATGTCGTTCATGGCAGGGATGAGCAGACGGTTGCCAAAGTCTGTCACCTCGGCATCTTCACATCCCAAGTCCTTCAGATTACTTGCCACACCCAGTACGATGCCGTCTTCCACTGCGATATAACCGTTCTCGAAGACCTCGAAATGGTCTTTCTCTTTGGTAAAGAGAATATGTGCTTTATATACCTTTTTCATAGTGTATAGTATTTGATAGGTCAGTTAACGATGCAAAGATAAGAAAAAAAATGGGAAATGCTATGGTTATTCTCAATTTTTTTTTGTACTTTTGCAAGTAGTTAATCAAAAATCGAAAGGATATGGAAAACATCAAAGGACACATTGTTGACGTGATTCGTCGCGAGATATTCGACGGCGAGTTGGTGATTGAGGGTGAGACCATCGTCGAGGTGAGACGCTGTGAACTGCCCGCCAAAGAGACCCCATGGCCCTACATTATGCCTGGTTTTGTGGATGCCCACGTGCACATTGAGAGCAGCATGATAGTGCCCCACAAGTTTGCACGCATCGCCGTCAGTCACGGAACGATAGGCGTCATTGCCGACCCCCACGAGATTGGCAACGTGCTGGGTGTGGAGGGTGTCGACTACATGATACGCTCTGGCAAGGAGGCACAGTTCAACTTCCTGTTTGGTGCCCCCAGCTGTGTGCCTGCCGTGGGTGGCGACATAGAGACCTGTGGTAAGGTCATCGACGTGAAGGACACCGAGGCACTGATGGCCCGCGAGGACATTGGTTTCCTGGGTGAGATGATGAACTATGTGGGTGTGCTGAATGGCGACAAGGACGTGATGGCGAAGATACAGGCCGCCCTGCGCAATGGCAAGCCTGTGGATGGTCATGCCCCTGGCGTGAAAGGTCAGCAGCGCGACCGCTATGCTGCCGCTGGCATCACCACCGACCACGAGTGCTCGACGCTGGACGAGGGTCGTGCATGCATCAGGGCCGGCATGAATGTCATCATCCGCGAGGGTAGTGCCGCCAAGGACTATAAACTGCTGAGTCCGCTGATCAACGAGAGTCCGAACATGGTGATGTTCTGTACGGAC
>Ga0256407_10014866_pt1 | contig 10150 bp, 5 predicted proteins | sample RumenRJG_04DNA_FD_193489 | JGI IMG/M metagenome (GOLD analysis project Ga0256407, IMG submission 193489) | Bovine rumen microbial communities from Lethbridge, Alberta, Canada - RJG_04 | ecosystem: Host-associated > Mammals > Digestive system > Stomach > Rumen | place: Canada: Alberta | collected... | reverse complement strand
AATCCCCAATAAATTGTATTTATAAAAAAAAATTATTATAAATTTAATGGATTTAAAATTATGTATTAAATCCAATATATCATTTCAATAAAAAATATTTATTTTATATAAATTTTAAAATATATTTAACATTAAAGATTTAATTATATAATTATATAAATTATATTTTTTAATTATAAATAAAAATTGTATTAAATTATAAAAATACAAAAATTTAATTAAAAATCATAATGTTAATTATAATATTAACAAGAAATAAGATAAATTTTATCCAATTTGAGATAAACCAATGAAAATAAGAATGATATTTAATCCTTGTGAGAATATTTTTTTTTATAAATGTTTAAAGTGAGGAAAATAAATTATGTTACATATTTCCTTTTTTTTGATTAAATAAATCTTCTTATTTTATAATTATTTTTGTTAGATGAATTTATAATTAAAATTTGATTTTGAATTGATTTTTTTAAATAAACTCTACATATTAAAATTTATTCTTTATTTTATTCTATAAAATTTTTATTAACTGAATAAATACTTTTATATATTATACATGTAAATCTATTATAAATAATAATATGATGAGTGTCTGTTTCAATAATATTTTATCTACTTCATCATATTAATTAAAAAGCTTAAAATCTTGATTTGTCAGAAATTTATTTAATTAAAATTTAATAAGAATTAATGAAATTGATACTACATTCCAATTGATTATTTTAATTTTTATTGTTTTAGAAATGGCATAATTTATTGAAATAATAATTTGAAAAATAGAAATTAAATTAAATATATTTGAATAATCATTAAAGTATATTTTGATTTATCAATTAAAAAATTATAAATAATTTTTCCAATTATTTATTTTAATTTATTTTTTATAATTTATTAATTTATTTATGATTAATTAATAATTATATATTATTTTTCTATGTTGTTAAAACAAAACTTAATAAGATTTTATAAGTATTTTTAAAAACAATTATTAAAAATTATTGAAAAAGAAAATTAATAGCTTCTTCAATATTTCCATTTGCTTTATTTAATGCTTCAATAATTGAACTATCAGGAATACTTTTAAGGTCATAATTTAAACGAATAATTTTAATCATTTTTTGCATATTTTTATTTTGCTCATTTTCTTCATAACTTGAAATTAAATTTGATATTCCAGTTTTAATATTTGAAAACAATTTTTCAAAAGTTCCTTCTTCTTTTTTATTATTAAATTCTTGTCCTCCATTTAATTTAAAAAAATGTTCTCTATTTCTAATTTTATATAAAGCATGTTCATGTTTTATTCCTTCAGTTTTTTCACAATTTTCACAATAAAATAACATACATTCAGTACATTTATATATTATATTTTTAATAGGATATATATGACATTTAGAACAATCAATTGGAAAAATAATTTCATTTAAATTATTATTTCCCATTAATTTTGTTAAAACATCTTTATTTTGATTATTTATTTGACAATTATTTTGATTATTTATTTTACAATTATTTTGATTGTTTATTTTATTATTTTGATTATTTTCATTATAAATTTGATTATTTTTATTGTTTTGAATATTAATTTGATTATTATTATATTTTTCCTTATTATTCACCACATTTTCAGGATTTAATTCAATTTGAATCATATTAACTTCCTTTTTTTGAATTTGTTCTAGAAGTTGTCCATAATCATCTTCGTTTTGAATTGTAATTCTATCACCTTCTTTATCTAAATAAAATATAATAACAGAATTTAATAAATTTTCATCTATTACTAACATATTTGCTATACTTGAACTAAATGTTTCAAAATCTGGAGACATATATACTTTTTTTTCATCATCATAATATTTAATGGTACATAACATTTTTAATTTTTAATTTTTTATATTATATTTTTATATCAAAAATTATTTATATTCATTTAGTATTATAATATTTTTATTTGATTAATTTAAAAATAAATATTATATTTTAAATTATGTTTGATGATTCAAATAAAAAAAAAAATTTAAGCAAATACAAATTAAAAATTGAAATAATTCATATTGAAAATATAGAAAATGAAGATACAAAAAAAATAGAAATAAATGAATTTCAAAGAAGAAAATATTTTTTAGATTTTATTTTAACAAATTCAAATAATTTAAAATCAATATCATTTATAAAAGGGAAAAATAAAATAATAAAATTAGATGATAAAATAATTTATTTTCCTTCTGTATTATCAAATAATAATACATTAAAAATTTTATTATATGAAAAAGAAGATGAGTCTTTACCAAGTGATTCAGAAAATAATAGAATATTAATTGCAACAAGTGAAGAAATAAGTTTAGATTATCAAAAAATGAATTATTATGGTAATTTTGAAATTTCACTTTTTGAAATTAAATTAGAAATTAAATGTACAAGTAAAAAAATTGAAGAGGAATCAATTAAAAATTTAATTTTATATGAAAAAATTAAATTAAAAACACCTAAATTAGAAGAAGTAATTAAAGATAATTTAATTAATTGTTTTTTAATTTGTGGATTACCAGAAAAAAAAATTGAAATTGAAAATTCAGTAAATTATATTTCTCAATGTAAACATGAAGAATGTTATAAAGATAAAATTTCTTATGAATCTGATGTTATATTTTTTTTAAATAAAAAAAATAGTTCAATTAATATAAATTCTCAAACATCTAAATTAATATTTACAAAAGGAATTAAAATTTGTATTTCTGAAAAAAATCAAAATTTAAAATCAAAAATATTTTCAAATGTATTAACAGATGAAGAAAGAAATAAATTTTATATACATTCCTTATTATTTTATATTAAATTTAATAAGGAAGAATTTTCATTTATTTTTTCAGAATTAAAAGAAGATTTTAAAAATTGTAATAGTCAATTTTTTTATATTCCATTTTCATTTAGTATAATAACAAAAATAGATTCAATATCAAATTGTGAAAAAATTTTACATGAACTTTACTATTGTTTTAAAATAAATTTAGACATTGATCATTTAGATAATGAATTAGTACATTTAATATATGAAATTCCTTATCCACAAAATGATAGTTCAATGAGTTTTTATTTACAAAATTATAGAATTGAAATTAAACCTAAATTTTATGATTATGAAATATTTCGTCCTTTAAATTTAAAAGATATTTTATTTAATAATTTCCCAATTGAATTAATTATTAAAATATTTAGTTTTATTTTAACTGAAAAACAACTTATTTTTATTTCTGATAATCAAAATAATTTATTTAATATAATTGAATGTTTTTTTTATTTAATTTTCCCTTTAGAATGGTTAAATACTTATGTTCCAATTTTACCTTGTGATTATATAAATTATATTGAATCTCCTATTCCTTTTATTTATGGAATTGAAAGAGATATTTATAATTCAAATAAAGATAAAATTTTAAATGAAGAAATAAATGATAAAGTGATTATAATTGATATTGATAATAAAATAATTTTACCTGAAAAAAATAATTATATTTTTAATCAAGATAATAATCCTATTTATAATTATATAATTGAAAATTATTCAAATGAATATCAATTTAATAATGAAGATATAAGAAAATTATTTTTAGAAGTAATGGGAATTTTAATAGGGAATTTTGAATCATATACTTCATTAATAGGAAATAATTATATATTTAATCAAGAAACTTTTATAAAAAGTAAAAAAGAAAATGTAAAAGATTTTTATACTCAATTAACAGATACATTACAATTTAAACAATTTATTCAATATTTTAATACAAAAAAAACACAAGGTGAAATTACAGAATTTTTAAAATATTTAGAAAATCCAACAGAAACAAATAATGATGATACATTAGAATTAGAAATGACTCATTTTTATTTATTTCCATATTTCTTTGAACAAGATAAATTTAATTATGATAATTTTCCAACAAAAATAAAAAATTATTATAAAGGAATAAAAAAACCAAAAAAAATAAATTACATTCTTTCAGCAGATTATTATATAAAATTTAAAATAATAATGAAAAACTATATTCCTACATATTTAAAAAAATATCAATTTTACTTAAATAATATTATTGAAGCAGAAAATGATACAAATGTTACGGTTGCAGATGATATATTAAATTTAACTGCAGATTTAACAAATAATCATTGCTCTTTTGGTTTAAAAAAAAATTTAAATGATTCATATGAAAAACCATTAACTTTTAGTGAAGAATATAAAAATATTAATTCTCAAATTAATTTAAATAATAATTCTAAATTAAATACTTTTGAAGATGTTCCCTATAGACAAAATAATTCATTAGTTAATATGATTATACTTAAAAAAAATCCTAATGAGATTATAAAATATCAAGAACAAATTATTGAACTTTTAAGAGATTATATGGGTTCTATTTTAGGAAATGAAAGTAAGATTAATATTCCTTTAAATAAATTTTCATATTTATTTTCTCAAATTTTTGTAAAAAAAGAATTTGCTAATATACTTTTTCAAGATAAATTTAATAGTAATATTGAACATGAATTAATCAGTGCATCTTTTACAGATTTATTTAAAGTTATTTTTTATTGTTTAATTAATATAAAGGATGATAAAAGTGAATTTGAAATTATAAGATTAATTACTAAATCTTTATTTTTTTATTTTTGTGAAATTAACTCAAAAAAATTTTATTTATATGAAGAATTACAGAATAAAGGAATTTTATTTGATTATTTCACTAATTTAGAATTTTGGGAATATTTTTTTAATGAAGAAGAAATAGAAAGACCTTTAATTAGTCATCAACTTCAAATAAAAGATTATATGATAAAATTAGGTATAAATGATGATTTTATAAATTATTGTAATAAAAAAAATTTTAAAAATCTATGATAATTTAAATATTAATTTATAAATGTAAAAAATTATTTAATATATTTAACTTAAATGTTAGAAAACGATGTTAAAAAAGAAAAATATTCAAATGTACTTTTACATGAACCAGGTTCTTTAATAAGTAATTCAAATCAACCTGTTAAAAAGAAAACATATATTTCTAGTGTATTTTTTTATTTTTTTATAATTTTTGTAATTTATTTCTCTTTTTTTATTAATTTTTTAATGACAAAAAATTCCTTTTCAAAAAATAGATATATTACAATTAAACCAGAAATCCTTTGTAATAAATATTCAATAAATTTTAATAAATGTTTAGATGAAAATAAAGATAATAAAGAAAAATGTAATAATGAAGGAAAAGAATTAGAAGGTTGTTATGATAATATAATGTATTTTAATAAAAAATGCCAAGCTTATTTAAGTGAATATGATTTATGTATTCGTGAAAAAAAATATTGTTCACTTATAAAAAGTGATTTAAATCAATGTAGTAAAAGATACAAATATATAAATTATCAAGATATAATAAATGCATTTAATTAAAAAAAAATTAAAAAAAAGAAAAAGAAATAATCTTTTAATAAAATTAAAATAATAATATAAATTAAATTTTAAAAAATTACAAAAAGGAATATTTATAATTATTATTTTTTTATTAAAAAATGGGTAATTATAATGAATCAGACTATACAGAATTTCGTTGGATAAAAAAATTAAAAGAAGAAAAAGTAGAATTTAATAATGAATCATTCCCAATATATACACCAATTCCATTAAGTCAAGCTTCATCAATTGAAAGAGATTTATTAAGATATATTAAAACAAGATCAACAAGTATATTAAATGAAGATGTTCAATTTGATTTACAAAAAAAATCATATTCAGATAGTGAATTAACTGCTTATAGAGTTTCTGCTCCTATAATTAATGAAAAAATATTTAGAAAAAATAGATTAAATAGAAATTGTTTTAAAATTGTTTCTGCAAATAGAATGAATATTTTAGAAGAATTAAAAATTTTTTATTTTGATGAAATTTTTTCTAATTTTGATATTGATGTTGATGATAATTTTATTGTTAAATTTTGTAATCATATTTCATTATTAAATGTACATATAATTTCTATTTTAAAAAATAATTTATTGCCACATTTAAAAAATGAACATAATTTAAATGAGGAAAAATTAACTTTTGCAAAATTAAGAAATATTATGGCAAAAGATTTTATTCAATGTAAAAATCCAATTTTATCTCATTATACTGCATATTATATTAGAAATTTAACAAAAGAATCATTTCAAGAAATTATATCTGAAATTTTATCAGAAGAAGGTGATATTTATATTTTAATAAATCAAATAATTACAAAAAAATTAATTAATAATTATGTTCTATTTTATTTATTATGTTTAATTTATATTTATGATACAGAAGCAAATCAAAAAGAAATGTTAAGATCTTTTAAAAGTATTGATACTTTTAATCCAAATATTTTTAAAGAAGGAAATATAATTTCAAATTATGAATATATGACAACAACAAAAGATGAAGAATATATTATTAATTCAAATAATATAATAGAAATATCATATGAACCAATTAAAAATAAAAATTGGTATTTATCATTTAAAGCTTTAGATTTAGAAAATTTTACTGCTTATAAATCAGCAGATGAAGTTATTATTCAACCAAATTGTATTTTTGAAGTTAGAAAAGTTAATAAAATTAGTGATGATAAATATTATATAAAATTATATTTAAAATCTAATTTATTTAATGACTGTATTGAAATGAATATGTCAACTCGAATGCAAATGAATATTGGAGTTTGTATTGATATTGGAAATGATATTAATGAAATGTATCCTGGATTAGAATTAGAAAAAGTTGTATCTTTAACTATTACTAATAAAAAGAATTTAATTCAAAATAAAACTAATATTGGTTGTATGAAGAATTTAAGAGTTTTTGATATGAGAAATATTGATTTAAATGATGATGATATGATTGATATAATTCCTTATTTTATTAATTTAACTTTTTTATCTTATTTAAATTTAGAATTAAACAATTTAGAACCTAAATCAATGGAAATTTTATCAACAATAATGAATTTAATGCCTTATTTAGAATATTTAAATTTAAATCAAAATAATTTAAGAGATGAAGGAACAGATGAAATAACAAAAGGATTAAAAAATATAAAAAATTTAAGAGGGATAAGTTTAATGTACAATCAAATAAAATGTAAAGGAATAGAAAAATTAAGTACACAATTATCATTATTTTCAAAAATAAAATTGATTAATTTTTCAACAAATTATATATATCAAGAAGAAATGGATAATTTAGTATCAGCAATAGGAAAAATGGAACATTTAATATATTTAAATTTATCAAATAATCAAATTAGTTCAACTGGACTTGCAATTTTAGGAGAAACTTTACCTAATTCAATTCAAAGATTAGATTTTTCAGAAAATGAAATTACTCAAGAAGGTTTTATGGAATTTTCAACAAATATGAAAAGAATACCAAATTTAAAAGCTTTTATTATTTATGGTAATAAAAATGGTCCTTCTGGAATTTCTGCTTTAATTGAAGGATTTAAATATACTCCTTTACTTGAAGAATTAAATTTTGGATGTAATTTATTAGGTGATGCTGATATTTTATTATTAACTCAGAATATTAATTATTTTAAAAATTTAGTTATTTTTAATTTAAGAGAAAATAATATTTCTTCTGATGGAATTGTTTTTTTAAATTCTGGATGTAATACTTTAAAAAGATTAGTTTCTTTAGATTTAAGTTGGAATTCTATTGGAAATGAATATATATATTCTTTAATTGATAGTATTAAAATTTTACCTGATTTTGAAAATTTAAATTTAGAAGATAATCAAATTTCTGATGAAGATTATGTAAAAATATATGAAATGTTAAAAGAAAATGATGAAAAATGGTCTTATGAAAAAGGTGAATATATTAAAAATACAAATTATTTAACAAAAGAAAAATTTGCTGATAATTATATTCAACATAAAACAACTTCAAATAAAGAAGTAATGAGTTTTAATAATTTTAAAGGAGAAGAATTATTAAAAGAATTTGAAAATTTGAAAAAATATAAACATGTAAAAAATTTAATTTTTATTAGACAAAAAGTAGATATTAAAATTATAACAGTATTTTCAGAAAATTTACAATATATTGAACATTTAATGGAATTAGAATTAGGAGGAAATGAAATTGGAGATGATGGATTGATTATTTTAAGTAAAGGATTAATTAATTCTTTAGATTTGGAAATTTTAGATTTAAAAGAAAATAATATTGGTTCAAAGGGAATGAAATCTTTAACAGAGACTTTAAAAAATTTAAAAAATTTAAAAATAATTAATTTAAATTGGAATTCAATTTCTGATGAAGGAATAATATCATTTTCAAAAGTAAAACTTGAATTTTTAAATAATTTATTATTAAAAGAAAATCAAATTCAAGAAGAAGGAATGAAAATTTTTTCTCAAAATTTAAAAAATTTTCCTAAATTACAATATTTAGATATGGGATGGAATCATATTAAAGGAAAAGGATTAAAATATTTTACTGAAAATATGGAAAATTTACCAGAATTAAATTATTTATTTTTAAGCAAAAATGAAATAGATGATGAAGGTTTTATTGATTTTGCAAAAAATATTAATAAATTACCAAATTTGGAAAATATGTATTTTTGGAATAATAAAATTGGAGATGAAGGTGCTGAAGAATTATTAAGTAAAATTAAAAGTTTAAAAAAATTAAAAATTGTTGATATAAGTATTAATGGAGTTAGTGAAGAAGTTAAACAAAAATATAGAGATTTTTCTGAAGTAACTAAAAAAATTTCAATTGATATTTAAAATTTTTCATTTGTTTTTATATAAATAAATTTCCTATTATTTATAATATAAATTCCTGAGTTAATTTTTTTCAAATAATATATTAAATGATTTAATTATTTATTCTATAATATATACAAAAAAAATGAATATAAAATAATAAAACAAAAAATGATATCATATTTTATAATTTTATTAACTTTTTCTTTTTCTTTTTCAAAATATAATGATAATTTAATTGAAGTATTAAAACAAGAAGTTGAAAAATTATATTATAAAGAACCATCAGATTATGATTATTTAATATATAAATTAAAGTCTGAATCAGAATTAATAAATTCAAATGTTAAAATATCAGATATACAAAAATTTTCAGAAGAGCATCAATTTGTTTCAAATATAACAGAAAAATTAATTGAATTTTCAAAAAGTGAAGATGGAAAAATTCAAACATTTTATTATCATAAAAAAACATCATCATCATCATTATTACAAATTATATTTACTGGATATAAAAAAAATGATGAATTAGTATTATATATTTTACAAAGTAAATCTAAAGGTGTTATTCATATTAATAGAGAACATTGTTGGTATATTTTTTGGATTGTTAAAAAATGTAAAAAAAATGAAGCTCCATTTTTAGATGATGATGAAGTAAAACTTGTAAATAAAGTATTAGGTTATTATGGTTATAATAGTTTAAAAGATAAAATAAAAGATTTTTAATTTTTAAAAAAAATTCATAAATACATTTAAAAAATAACAATCTATAAACACTTTTAAAAAATAAATATTAATATTTATATTATATTTGAACCATTAAATTACGAATCTTAAATTATTAAAAATTTATAATTGATAATAATAAAATTTATTTTTTTGCAAAAAAATTTGCCCTAGAATTAACAATTAATATTAAAAAAATATTCTACTTTATTATTATTGTTCTATAAATAATAAAATTTATATAAGAACAAATTTGTTTAATTACTTTTACTTTTTATTAATTTTCTTTTTAAAGGTTTTTCAGATTTAAAATCATTACATAAAGAATGAAGATATTTTAAAGGGATAATAAATTCATTTTTATCTTCTTTTTCTTTTGATATTGTATTAGAATTTAATGAAATTGGATTAGTATCTAATTCACATATTGGTGAATCAAATTGAAATAAATTATTAGAAATAAAATCTTTTTGGAAGATATTACCTTGAAAAAATTCTTTAAACTCAATTTTAAAACTATTTATTAAATGTTTTTTTTTTGATAAACTTTTAAATTCAATCTTATTTTTTTGATTATTAATTTCAGAATTAATTTTTAAAAGTAAAGTGGTTCTAATTTGATTTTCTTTTTCCATTATTT
>Ga0256407_10014864_pt1 | contig 10151 bp, 6 predicted proteins | sample RumenRJG_04DNA_FD_193489 | JGI IMG/M metagenome (GOLD analysis project Ga0256407, IMG submission 193489) | Bovine rumen microbial communities from Lethbridge, Alberta, Canada - RJG_04 | ecosystem: Host-associated > Mammals > Digestive system > Stomach > Rumen | place: Canada: Alberta | collected... | reverse complement strand
AGATTGTGGACAAGCGTGCAGCCTGCATGGAACCAGTAAAACAGCTCAGCGGCTATCAAAACGGTGCCTACTGCTCGCCACGCGACAACGCCACTCACTACTTCTTTGACATGATGCGAAAAGGAAAGCATGTCATAGAGACAGAATACTACATAGACCGTCCTGGAATCTACGAAACAGGCACATGCACCGTTGGCTGTGCCTACGCTCCTGAATATCGTGGAATGACGGGGTCGGTAAAACTTAATGTTGAAAAATAAAGAAGACATGAACAGACTGATAATAGGACTAACAATGCTGCTGCTTCCATTAGGAGCAGCGAAAGGACAGTCACTCGTGGCGACAAAAGACGCCATAGACTGCGGAAGCACAGGCTACAGGATGCCGGCAACAGCCGTATTTGAACTGAAAAACAATGGCTCAAGGCGAATAGTCATCGACGACGTGAAGGCTGACTGCGGATGTACGAAGGTAACACTGGCAAAGAAAGACCTCAATGCTGGCGAGAAATGCGAGATAAAGCTTGTCTATGACGGTCGCATGCTCGGCCATTACCAGAAACAGGCTGCCGTGACCTATCACCAGCGCCATTCAGGCTCACACAACTCACGACAAGCCAACGCGCAACTCTATCTAACCATGACAGGCGTGGTACTGACAGAGGTGAAAGACTACAGCGGCACTTATCCTTTCGCTATGGGCAACCTGCTGGCAGACAAGAACGTGCTTGAGTTCGACGACGTGAACCGTGGCGACCATCCTGAGGATGTCATCAACGTGCTCAACAACAGCCTGAAACCCATGGTGCCAAACATTCAGCACCTGCCACCCTACCTTACAGCTGTAAGCGTGCCAGAGGAGCTTCGTCCCGGACAGGCTGGTAAGGTGTTCGTGACGCTGAACTCAGAGCATATACACGACTTCGGACTTACTCAGACATCAGTATATCTCGCAAGCCATCTTGGCGACAAGATTACGCCTGACAACGAGCTTCCCATCTCCGTGGTTCTTCTCCCCGACCTGAAGAGTTTCGAAGGCAGCAACAAACAGTATGCCCCTCACATGAAGTTCTCAAGTGAGAGCGTCACCATCGGAATCGTCAACGGCAAGAAAGTAAAGAAAGGCGTCATCACCATAACAAATACAGGTCGCACAGCGCTGAACATTTCATCAATGCAGATGTTTACACGTGGACTAGAAGTAACACTTGGCAAGCGACAGCTCAACCCTGGCGAGCGCACCACACTGAAGATAACAGGCGACCGCGAACAGTTGTTGAAGTCGCGCTCAAAACCACGTATCCTAATGATTACCAACGACCCCGACAAGTCAAAGGTCATCATACCAATAAACGTAAAATGATTTTCCACCTAAACCAATAATTCTACATGGAACATCCAGAGAACAGTGCCGAATATGCAGGATTACAAGTAAACAGCGGCGTAGAGCAACAATCGATAGTCAACCCCTATCTGCAAAGAAACAGATACAAGCGTCGTCAGCTGTCAGTAGGCGACATCGTTGAAGGAATCCTCAAAGGCGATGTCACCATACTCTCACAGGCTGTGACACTGGTCGAGAGCGTCAACCCCGACCATCAGAAGCAGGCTCAGGAAGTCATTGAACGACTTCTCCCCTACAGCGGCAACAGCATACGCATAGGCATAAGTGGCGTGCCAGGAGCAGGCAAGTCAACATCCATCGATGAGTTCGGAATGCACGTTCTCAAAGAGAAAGGCGGCAAGCTCGCCGTTCTCGCCATCGACCCCTCATCGGAACGTACCAAAGGAAGCATACTCGGCGATAAGACGCGCATGGAGAAGCTTGCCCTTCATCCCGACTCCTTCATACGTCCCAGCCCATCAGCAGGCTCACTCGGAGGCGTTGCCCGCAAGACACGTGAGACAATAATCCTCTGCGAAGCTGCCGGCTACGACAAGATCTTCGTAGAGACCGTGGGTGTGGGACAGAGTGAGACAGCTTGTCACTCCATGGTCGATTTCTTCCTGCTCATACAGGTTGCGGGAACAGGCGACGAGCTACAGGGCATCAAACGCGGCATCATGGAGATAAGCGACGGTATAGTCATCAACAAGTGCGACGGCGACAATGTTGACCGTTGCCACATGGCTGCCACCAACTTCCGCAACGCCCTTCATTTCTTCCCTAAGCCTGACAGCGGCTGGCTGCCACAGGTGCTCTGCTACAGCGGCTTCTACGGCACAGGCATCAAGGAGATATGGGACATGATATACAGCTACATAGACTTCGTCAAGGACAACGGATATTTCGACTATCGTCGCAACGAACAGGCAAAATACTGGATGTATGAGAGCATCAACGAGCATCTTCGCATGAACTTCTATAACAATCCTCTCATACAACAACAGCTGGAGCAAGCAGAGAGAGTAGTCCTTGCAGGCCAGAAGACATCTTTCGTCGCCGCCCAACAGCTGCTCGACGATTATTATCAACAACTTAAAAAGTGACATCACTAATCTATGTTTCAAATAGAAATCGATAATGGTAGCGGCTTCTGCTTCGGAGTTACCACAGCAATAAAGAAAGCCGAAGAAGAACTACAGAAAGGCAACACACTCTACTGTCTTGGAGACATAGTGCATAACGGCATGGAGTGTGACCGTCTGCGACAGATGGGTCTCATCACCATCAACCACGAGGAGCTGGCAAACCTACAAAATGCGAAAGTACTGTTGCGTGCCCATGGCGAGCCACCTGCCACATACGAGACCGCCCGACGCAACAACATTGAGATTATCGATGCCACATGTCCTGTGGTGCTACAGCTACAGAAGCGCATAAAGGACAAATGGACCAACGACAGCAAAGCCCAGGTAGTAATCTTTGGAAAGAACGGACATGCCGAGGTGCTCGGACTTGTAGGACAGACCAACGGGAAGGCCATTGTCATAGAGAAGTTCGACGATGTGAAAGCCCTCGACTTCACACGTGACATCTACCTCTATTCACAAACCACGAAATCACTCGACGAGTTCCATCGCATCATTGAATATATTCAGGAGCATATCTCACCTGAAGCCAGCTTCCAGAGCTTCGACACCATCTGCCGACAAGTGGCCAACAGGATGCCTAACATATCCCAGTTTGCCACACGCCACGACCTCATACTCTTCGTAAGCGGACGCAAGAGTTCCAACGGCAAGGTGCTCTACAATGAGTGTGTGAGAGTAAATCCCAACAGCTACCTAATCGAGGGGCCTGACGAGATAAAACCAGAATGGCTCAAAGACGTAAAGACCATAGGCATCTGTGGAGCAACTTCCACGCCGAAATGGTTAATGGAACAATGCAGAGACTGGATATTGAAGAGAGATTAGTGGGCAAAACGAAGTGAATGACAATTTTAACAGAAAAAAATCAAAAAACAAAGGAAAAGTTTTGATAATTATAGTTTTTTGCTTACTTTTGCCATACTAATCCGCAAACAAATGAGAAAACATCTCTCAATCATATCACTTTTGACACTTTTCACGCTATTAGCGCCCACACAATTGTGTGCGTTAGGCACTGACAGTGTGACAACAGAATCCATTCCACAAGAATACGCCAGGGAGTACACCGAAGAGCACCCACTTGTCTTTGAAGACGCTTTTGACATCTGGCCCTACGCCTTCAATGATGACAAAGGCACAGCAATGGGATTCAATGTAGAACTTGTTGACATACTACTCAACCAGCTCGGCATACCACATGTCACTAAACTGAAAGTGAGGGCTGACGTGCTAAAAGATATTAAAGACAATCGCGCAGACCTGACTCTTGGCATGCAAGCACCATTCAATGAAAAATACACACTCTTTGGCAAACAAATTGTTTCATTGTTCACCCACAGCGTGGTATGGCCGAAAGGAGAACAGCAGCCCATTACCACCTTCGAAGACATAGAACACCATCAGGTATTCGTACACTACGGTAGTTACAGTCATTACCTCATAGAAAAGCAAGGATGGGGCAACAGCATACGCACGTTTGAAGACATGGAGTCTGCAGTCAAGAAGGTTGCCAGTGAGGGTAAAGGACAAGTACTGTGGAACACCGCTGCCCTGAAGTGGCTAATACGCGCCAACCACCTTAACAAGCTACAGATAGCGCCCGTCACCATGCCTGACGGTGAATACAAGTTCATGTCCAATGACCGTCTGCTGCTGCATAAGCTCGACAGCCTATACTCCAAGCTGCGCAACGATGGACGTGTCGTCACGATTAGGAACAAATGGTTCTATCCCGAAAGACAAAATAGCGGAATACCTACATGGGTATGGAATATTCTTAATACCTTAGTCGTGTTGACAATCTTCCTCACCACAGTAATATTTTACGTTCGCTATCGTGAGAACAAAGCTGATGCTCGCAGCAAGCAGCGAAATAGTCGTCTCGCCCTTATCATGCGGGCAAGCGGCACAAGCATATGGCTTTACAACGTAGCCAAACAATGCTTCATCTGGATAAACAACGAGGGCATACCCACTCACACTTACACGCTTGAGCAATTCACCAGTCGTCTGGATAAGGAAAGTCACGACTTAGTCATAGCCACCCTAAACGAAATAGTAAGCAAAAAGAGTGAAAACATCTCACTGGACATAAACACCCTTGCTGAAAGCGACCCTACCGGAGGTGTACACACCTACGCCATAACATTCTCCGTAGTACGAGAAAAAGAGGGGAAGCCAACAGTGATTATGGCTGTATGCAACGACATAACCGAAAAGAACAAGAATCTGCGCGAAACGAAGGAACGTCTCATCCGCTACCGTTCAATCTTCAACACAGCCATTGTTGACATGATTTATTTCGACCGCGACGGCTACATAGCGAACATGAACGAGCGTGCTCAGGAGACACTTCAGATGTCACTTGACGAGACAATAAGCAACCGCGTAAGCCTGCGTCAGATTATTGACATACCAGATTTCAACTACGACACCTTTGACTACTATAATGTTACACGCTTCATCAACTACAATGGAGTTAACAACAGCATCATATCACGCAAGCTGACGAAACCCATTGTGTATAATCTGCAGATTGTACCTGTTCGAGACAAGGATGGTAATCTCCTGTGTGCCTATGAGACAGGTATGGAGATAACAGAAACTGTTGACACTTATCGTAGAGTACAACGCGGCATCAGAAAAGAAAAGGAAGCGAACAAAGAGCTTATCGACTATATAGACAACATCAACTATGTGATGGAGGTTGGCGGTGTGCGCATAGCGACTTACTCACCTGATACGCATATACTGTCCATAAACAAGTCACACAACATTGTTCAGCACGAGCTGACACAGACCAGAGTTATGTCTCTCACAGCAGATATATCTCAAAAAGCTGTCATGCGCGCATTGAACAACATGGACAACCGCTCGAAGACAACTATTGAAGCAGAGGTATGTACCACACTTAGGGCAGGCGGCAAACCGTTGTTCCTTCTACTGCGCTTCGTCCCGACACTCGACAGCGAAGGAAACGTCATCTCCTATTTCGGAATGTGCCGCGACATCAGTACCATAAAAGCCACCGAGGCAATGCTTGAGAAAGAAACTGTCAAGGCACACGAGATAGAGACGCTGAAGAACTCGTTCCTCAGGAACATGAGCTACGAGATACGTACTCCACTGAACTCCGTTGTAGGTTTCTCGGAACTGTTCGAGCAGCCCCACTCTCCAGAAGACGAGGCTCTTTTCATAAACGAGATAAAGTCAAGCTCAACCTACCTGTTAGACCTCATCAACGACATACTGTTCCTTTCACGTCTTGATGCCCACATGATTGAATACAACGTGCAGCCCACAGACTTCGCTCTGTCATTTGAGGGGCACTGCTACGTAGGATGGGCAAACCAGCAAAAAGAAGGCGTTGAATATATTGTAGAGAATCGCTTTGACAAGATTATTGTCAATATTGACGACACAAACATCGGAAGAGTCATTGAGCAGGTTATAGCAAACGCGACCAAACATACCGATTCCGGATTTGTAAGGGCACACTATGACTATGTGGGCGACAGGCTCTTTATTGTTATTGAAGACACTGGTTCAGGAATAGCTCCCGACGTACTGAAGCACATCTACGAACGTTTTGCATCAGGCAACAACAACGGAACAGGACTGGGACTTCCCATCTGCAAAGAGATTATCGAGCAAATGAACGGAAATATTTACATTTCCACTAAAGAAGGAAAAGGAACGACTGTATGCATCATCATTCCTTGCGAAGCAATAACAATTGAGCGCAAAAAATTATTCTAACTATGCACAAGAGCTTTATTACATACGGAACACGACTGCTTTTCTTCATGCTGTCACTGCTTAGTCTTCCACAGACAGCAGCAGCACAGAAAAGCCTCTCAGAGATATACACCAAGGAGTCGCCGCTGACCATCGTCATTGACTGGGACTTTCCTCCATACGAGTACAATGACACCTATGGAGAGATTACCGGCTTTGACGTAGATATCTTGGAAGCCGTACTCAAGCGCATGTCTGTAGAATACACTATTGAGACATGCGACTGGACTAAAGCAAAAGAGATGTTCAGAAAAGGTGAGGCTGATATGGTCGTTGACCCTTACAATACTTTCAAGGACAGCATATTCCACTATTCCAGCATAGTACTGACAAACTACAACCTCCGCATTGCCCAACACAAGGACAGCCCAACCATCACCGACATCAGTCAACTGAAGTCAGCCGACAGCATACAGGTGCGTTTCAACGATTCCATAACAGTAAAAACATTAAAGGAGCTTCTGCCTAAAACACAAATAAGGTACAGCTCTGTGAAATACGCATTGTCAAGGATTGCAAGCGGACAGGAAAAATACATGTTATGGGGCGGCCAGCCACTGATATGGAAGATAAAAGAGCTCGGAATGGAAGAAGTGCTCAAGGTTAGCGAACTTGTCATACCTGTTGGCGAATTCCGTGTGGTTAGCACAAACGAAGCTCTTGTCGATCAGTTCGACGACACCTTTGCACGCATGGAGCAGGCTGGAGAGCTTCAGCAGATACGCGACAAATGGTTCAACCCTGAGCGTCTGAACCGTAACACGCCCACCATCGTTATCACATACATCGCCATTGTACTTGTCATAGTCGTCATCATCATGATTGCCATTCAGCGCATCCATGTGAACGAAAGAAAACTAAATAACCGTGCAGAGGATATAGAGCACATGATGCGAACTGCGCTCGACATGAACGAGTACACCATCATTGAGCATGATCTAACCACAGGTATCACTATCGACAAGTACGGAACCATGCTTCCTAAAGAAGGTGTTAGCATAGACGAACTATTCTCGCACTTCCATCCCGATGACCGCAACAGGCTAATGTCACAGTTCACTGCTATAAAGAGTGGTGATACAGACAAATGGGACATCAATGCCCAATGGAAGTCATACGTAAGCAATCAGTATGTTTCAATACAAGGCAATGCCGTAGCAGAAAAAGGAGAAGACGGAAAGATTCGCTACATCGTGGGTGCCGTTAAGAACATAACCAATGAAGTAGAGCAGGAACGCCGTGACAACGAGCTTGCCAATCGTTTCGTCAAGATGTTTGACTCCACCCTCGTAGCCATGTCGTTCTATGACAAGGATGGTCATCTTATAGACTTCAACACAAACATGCGTAAGTTGTGTAACATCAATGATGTTGTCGAAGAAGCCTTCCGCAGCACCCTTCTCAAAGACATGCCACTGATTAAAGGTGACTTCGACCCCGATAGCCACGAGCGATTCTTCATATGCCAGCACATGGTGCTTGAACCAGGAGAAATAGATAAATATATTGAGTTTAGTATCACTCCTGCCTATGAGAAAGGTGAACTCATCCATTACCTCATCACCGCCCGTGATGTCACCTATGCACGTGAACTGTATTTCAAGCTAAAACAGCAAAGAGCCGAACTTCATAACACCAACGAACAGATTAAACTATACGAGAGCGAGCTGAACTACCTGTTGGAGAACAGCCAGATGTGGGTATGGAGCTCTGACGTTGCGAGCCAGACCATCAGCTTCTCACGCTCTCTCCAGAAGAAAGAGTTCACACTATCATTCAGCGAATATGTCTCTAACCTCTATGAGGACCAGAAAGAGACAGCAATGAAAGCTTTAGGAGGATTGGCAGGCGAGGATATCAATTTCAACGTGTCGCTTCACTTCCGCAAGTCTCCTGTCAGCGCCGAGCCACAGTGGGTAGCCATAAGTGGCATACCCATGCATGATGGACAGGGTAAAGTGACTGGACACTTTGGCATCGTTCGAGATATCACGAAACTCATGGAGACACAGGATCGCCTGAAGTACGAGACCATGCACTCTGAAGACTCAGGCAAGCTCAAGAGCATCTTCCTCGCTAACATGACCCATGAGATTCGCACTCCGCTGAATGCCATTGTAGGCTTCAGCGACTTGCTCCAGGTTATTGACGATCCCAATGAGCGTAAGGAGTTCATACGTATCATACGTAACAACTGCGACATGCTCATGCGCCTTATCAACGACATCATCGAAGCCTCTAACATGAACCAGGGTCCGCTCGCAATAGAAACTGAGAAAGTGGACTTTGCCATAGTCTTCAATGACATTTGTCAGATACTGGCACAGCGCATCGAGGAACCTGGAGTAGAATTCATCATAGACAATCCATATGCCTCATTTGTCACCCGTATTGACAAGGGACGCCTACAGCAGGTCATCACCAACTTCACTACCAACGCCGTAAAATACACCCATCAAGGACATATCAAGGTGGGCTACCGCAAGGAGGAAAATGTACGCACCGACAATGGAGAGAAGTCGTCTGGTATCTACATGTACTGCGAGGACACAGGCTCAGGCATCCCAATAGACAAGCAGTCAACGGTGTTCGACCGCTTCGTCAAGCTCAACGACTTTGTTCAGGGCACCGGACTCGGCCTTAGCATCTGTAAGAGCATAGCAGAGCGCTGTGGCGGAAAGGTTGGTGTCGATAGCGAAGGTGAAGGAAAGGGCAGCACATTCTGGATATGGATTCCATGCGATATTGACCTGATTGCCTGATTTTTACAAAGCTTACAAAGAGAAAAATAATATAACTACATAAACTAAAGCCAAAAGATATGCAGACAAGTAAATACATGTTAGCCAATGAGCGCGACCTTAAATGGGGGCTTTCAGTCACGACCATAGGCTACGAAGAGATAGCACCCGGTGACCCCTACCCCACCAAGGGCCATGCTGACGGATATTACTTTGACTTGAGCAAGGGACGCACGCTCAATGAATACCAGTTGCTCTATAATCCTGAGGGTGAAGGCATCTTCCATAGCGCCAGCATCAAGGAGGCACGCCTGCGCGAGGGAGACATGTTCCTGCTGTTCCCTGGCGAGTGGCATTCTTACCATCCGTTAAACAACCGCGGCTGGAAGAGCTATTGGATAGGTTTCAAAGGTCCTAACATGGACGAGCGCGTAAAAGCAGGGTTCCTGTCGCCACAGAAGCCTATCTATCACATTGGCTTCTCTGACAGCATAGTGCGCCTCTACAAGCAGGCTTATCAGGCAGCACAGGAAGAGGCAGCCTATTCACAGCAGCTCATGGCAGGCATTGTGAACCATCTCATAGGCATGATGTACTCGCTTGAGCGCAACAACGAGCTGCTATCCCGCAGTCAGGCTCATGTCAACATGATAAACAAAGCATGTCTGCGCATACGTGAATCGCTGGAAAGCTCACTCACCATACAGCAGGTGGCTGAAGAGCTGGGAGTCAGCTACAGCAACTTCCGCAAGCTCTTCAAGGAATATACCGGCTTCTCTCCTGCCGTCTATCAGCAGGACCTGCGCCTGCAGCGCGCCAAGGAGCTGCTCTCCACCACCGACATGAGCATCAAGGAGATAGCCTATCAGCTCAACTTCGAGTCGCCCGACTATTTCTCTGCGAAGTTCAAGATAAAGACCGGACGTCGTCCCAGCGAACTAAGGAACCAGTAATGTATCAAGTTGAGCTTGTGAAACACGCGAAACTAAAATAATGTCAGAAAACATAATTATTGCCGATGCCGACCACATAGACAAGGTGGCATTCGACCTCATAGTAAACTTCGAACGTATGATTG
>Ga0256407_10014862_pt1 | contig 10153 bp, 9 predicted proteins | sample RumenRJG_04DNA_FD_193489 | JGI IMG/M metagenome (GOLD analysis project Ga0256407, IMG submission 193489) | Bovine rumen microbial communities from Lethbridge, Alberta, Canada - RJG_04 | ecosystem: Host-associated > Mammals > Digestive system > Stomach > Rumen | place: Canada: Alberta | collected... | reverse complement strand
TTTACTCAATTTAAGTCAAAATATCGAACGATTTAACTTTTTTCTGATTTAGTCTCATCTTTTGAATCACTTTGGCTTGTTTATCAAGTATTAAAACTTAAAATATTCAGTGATGCGTAACTTCTAAATTTTCCAAATTCAGCCACTCTATGTCCTCAAGGGTGGCTTTCATCTAAATTAAGCTCACTGCTTATTCACCACTAACCTAAGCTCCCCTTTTACATACTCTCGGCTCAAATCAGCAACATCTACCATTGCCTGCACTGGAGCATCTTTGTCTGAATGCACAACAATTTCTTGATACTTACCATCTTTTAAGATTGTCTCAAGCTTGTCTTTAGTAGTCATCTCACCTTGATAGGAGAGCTCTCCATTTTTAGAAATTGCTACCACTAATGAAGTCTTTTGAGCTTCTGTGTTTGCAGTACTTGAAGTTGGTAAATCCACATTGATAACCGGCATCACAAAGCTCATCGTCATAATAAAGAATATGATGAGCATAAAGATGACATCAATCATCGGCGTTAAATCAAGTTTTAAATCATCATCTAAATCATTCATACAAGACCTTTAAAGCTATAAGTTTTTGCTCTTTAACAAAAGCTCATTGCGAAGTGACTTAATGTTAATCAGTAAATAGTAGTGAGCAAGTAAACTTGGAATTGCCAAAGCTAGTCCCATTACTGTAGTTAAAAGTGCCTGCCAAATGCCCCCTGCTAAAACACTTGGATCAGAGATAGTCTTTATAGATAGATTTGAAAAGACGGTTACCATACCCAGTACCGTACCAAACAAACCTAATAATGGGCCAACAGCAGCTGTTAACTTTAAAAACTGCATAGCTTTAAAACCAACCTTTAAATGCTTATCTAAAAGGGCGTTAATTAAGATTAATTTATCTTTGTCATCTAAAGTACTTAAATCGTGCTCAATTTGTTTGATAGCACTATTATCTTGATTTTTCTGTGCTTTAACTAAAGTTATAAACACCACGCCACGCACTAAAGCGAAAAGTGCAATTATTGATAAAAGGATAATTACAAGACCGATAATGCCTGTCTTTTCGTATAAATTGATAAATAACATGTTCTTAATTTCTGATAATTTTCTTTAAAGTTATTGCCTTCAAGTAGAGCATCTTATTTGATCTATTCAAAGGATTTGACAAATTTCTTTTGTGCTCAATCTCATTTTAACGATTTACTAACATCATACTTAATTTGACTTCAAAATTAGGTGCTAAACTTAAAAAAAATAATCTAAATCTTTACTTTAAGTAGCGCTACTACAAGAGGTTAATATGATTGATACTCTAATGGTGGAGTTATCTCGTTGGCAATTTGCCATCACCTCTCTCTACCACTTTATCTTCGTGCCCCTAACTTTGGGTATTTCATGGATAGTTTTCATTATGGAGACTATGTATGTTTTATCTAATAAGACAGTTTATAAAGACATGTGCTTATTCTGGGGTAAGTTATTTGCCATTAACTTTGCCATAGGTGTTGCAACCGGTATTACCATGGAGTTTGAGTTTGGTACTAACTGGTCAAACTACTCTCACTACGTAGGTGATATCTTCGGTGCACCACTTGCAATTGAAGCACTTCTAGCCTTCTTCCTCGAGTCAACCATGATTGGTTTGATGTTCGCAGGCTGGAACCGCTTTGGTAAAAAGACTCATTGGGTAATTACCTTTTTAACTGCATTAGGCTCTAACCTATCTGCTATGTGGATCTTAATTGCTAACGGTTGGATGCAATACCCAGAGTTTGCTCAATTTAGCCCAGAGCATATGCGTATGGAGATGGCAGATTTCTTTGGTCTAGTCTTCTCTCCTGTAGGTCAGGCTAAGTTTACCCATGTAGTATGTGGCGGTTATCTAACTGCAGCCATGTTTGTTGTAAGTATCTCAGCATACTTCATGTTAAAAGGCCGTGATCTTGTATTCGCTAAGCGCTCTATGACTATAGGTCTTGCCTTTGGTTTCTGTGCAATGGGAGGAGCTGCTCTAACTGGTGATATGTCAGCTGTTTTAGTTACCGAGCATCAGCCAGAAAAGCTAGCTGCCATGGAGGCAGAATACGAGACCCAGGAAGCTCCTGCTAGCTGGTCTTTAATTGCTATTCCTAATGAAAAAGAGCTAAAAAATGATTTTTCAATTCAAGTACCTGCGCTCTTAGGTCTGATTGCAACTCACTCTTTTGATCAAAAGGTTTTAGGTTTAAAAGACATCATTGATAATAACGAGAAGCGTATTGTTGATGGCATTAAAGCTCATGTTGCTTTGCAGATGCTACGTAGCAAAAACTACACCGACGAGCAAAAAGCACAAGCTCTAGAAGTTTTCAATCAATACAAAAAGGACTTAGGTTATGGACTACTTTTAGTAGAGCATGCTAAAAATCCTTTATCACCTACTGTAGATGAGATTAAAGCTGCAGCTCGTGCATCTGTTCCTTCTGTTTGGGTAAACTACTTCTCATTTAGAATTATGATTGGTCTATTATCAGCAATTGCTGTGCTAATGCTTGGTGCTGCTTTCTACCTTTGGTACAAAAAAGATCTTTTAAAGCGCGCTTGGCTTTTAAAGCTTTTAATGTTGGCAATTCCTCTACCATTTATTGCTTGTGAGTTTGGTTGGGTCTTAGCTGAAATGGGCCGTCAGCCTTGGGCAATTCAAGGTATTTTACCAACCTATTTAGCAACCTCATCTCTTGATGTAACTGATTTGATGATCTCAATTCCTTTCTTTGTAATTGTCTACACCATCTTCTTAATTATTGAAATGAGATTGATGGTCAAGTCGGTACAAAAAGGACCTTATGGTGAAGAAGTCGTTGAGGCACAAGAGGCTTAGGAGGTCATATGATAGATTATCAAGTTTTACAAATTATCTGGTGGTGCCTCGTAGGTGTGCTTTTAATTGGCTTTGCCCTAACCTCAGGCATGGATATGGCTGTCTCTTCCCTCTTATTTAAATATGGTAAGAACAGTGGCGAGAGAGGCGCTATCATCTCAACTATCATTCCACACTGGGATGGTAATCAGGTGTGGTTAATTACCGCAGGCGGTGCAGTGTTCGCTGCCTGGCCTGAAGTGTACGCTGCCTCATTCTCTGGCTTGTACTTTGCAATGCTTTTAGTGCTCTTTGGTATTTGGTTACGCCCACTTGCCTTTGAGTATCGTCATCACAGCAGCGATGAAGGTTATCTAAAGCGTTGGGATTTAGCACTAGTTGTTGGTTCAACTATTCCCTTAGTGATCTTCGGTGTGGCCTTTGGTAATTTACTTCAAGGTCTACCTTTCTGGGCTGATGATAACTTACGTTGGCATTATGAAGGTTACTTCTTATCAGCATTATTACCACTTCTAAATCCATTTGCGCTTTTATGTGGTGTCATGAGTCTTTTAATGCTCATGACTCATGGTGCGATGTGGGTACAATTACGCTGCCAAGGTGAAATTGTTGAGCGAGCAAATAAAGTGGCCAAAATTACAGCTACTTTGTGCTTAGTAGTATTTGCTGTAGCTGGTATTTGGGCTTATAGCTTTGATGGCTTTAGCTTAGTTAATACACCAGCTGACGGTAGCTACTATGCAATCACCGGTAAGGAAGTCGTCCGTACTGCCCATGGCTTATTTGCAAACTATGAAAAAGCTCCAATTGCGGTGATCTTCCCAATTCTAGCTTTCGGAGGCTTTGCTTTTGCATTATTAAGTGCGATTAAAAAGCGTCCAGGTCGTGGTATTTTAGGCACTATCCTCGGTATTGTAGGTACCATTGCCACACCTGCTGTGGCTTTATTCCCATTTATTCTGCCATCAAGTAAGGACTTGTCATCATCCTTGACCGTCTTTGATGCGACCTCATCACATTTAACTTTGCAAGTGATGTTCATTGTAACTTGTATCTTTGTGCCAATTGCCCTTTCCTATACCATTTGGGCATACGTAAAGATGTGGCATAAAGCACCACTTACCTTAACTGGCAACACTTATGAAGGCTAAGGAGATCATATGTTGTACTTTTTCTGGATTGTAGGTCTATTAGGTGCGGTAGCCTTAACTTGTTTAGTTGCTTATCTAATTGAGAAGTGGGAAAACTTTATCTAATTAGTAAGAGTTAAGGTATTCAATGTCAAAAACTGACACTACGCAATTAAAATCATGGAGGAGGCAAAACTCCTCCTTGTTTTTTCTTTTGCAAGGACTCTATCTTGTAGAAGGAGTGTTAATTCCCTCTTTCTACATGTGTATTACTTTAGCTATAGCTCCTGTAGTAATTTATAAAGATCTAAGTCATCTAAACTTTTTATACCTTGCCCTTGTCATTGCTTTAGTTAGATTTTTAATTAAGCTTTTAATTGCTAGAAAAACCTCGATTTTAGGAAGCAACTTAGAAAGTTTAATTAAAAATGATGTCCTAAACGCCATCTCTTTAAAAGGACCAATTGAGATTGCCAAAATTAAGATCTCGCCTTTAGTTTTAACTGAAGTTATAGATGAGATTGTCCCTTACTTTACGCACTTTTTAACCTCAGTGCGACAGGTGATGATGATACCCATGATCATCTTGATGGCAGTTTTAATTGAAAGTCCTTTGCACGCGCTCTTGCTGTTTTTACTTTCCCCTTTAATTCCTATCTTCATGATCTTAATTGGCAAAGGCATAGATAGATTAAATGAAAAGCAGTGGCTTAAAGTTACCCGATTATCCTTGCACTTTAGCGAGGCTTTAAAAAACTTAAGTTTTATTAAAGTCTTTAATTTAGAGACAAGTGAGCTTTTAAAAGTCGATAAAGAAAACTCTAAGTGGTGTACTGAGACTTTAAAGATCTTAAAACTTGCCTTTTTATCTGCCTTAACTTTAGAGTTTTTAAGTACTATCGGTATTGCTCTTTGCGCAATTACCTTAGGCTTTGCGGTCTATCAAGATGGCTTTTCTTACACTAAAGCATTATTTATCTTATGTTGCGCACCAGAGTTCTTTTTACCACTGCGCCTCATGGGACAGAATTATCATGTCAAAATGAAAGCCATCGGTGCTTTTAGTCAGTTAAATGAGCTTTTACAGCCCCAGATACTTGATAGAAATAATGCAGAAAATTCTCTTATAAATCATCTTACAGGCAATGATCTGACCATTGAGTTTAAAGATGTAGCTTTAACTTATGATGGAGAGCATCAAGTCTTTAGACATCTGTCATTTAAAGCACTGCCAAAAACTATCACCATTTTAAAAGGCAGATCAGGAAGTGGTAAAAGTAGCACATTACAAGCTATCTGTAGCTTTGTAAAAACTACTGATGGGCAAATCTTAATCAATGGTACAGATATTAGAACAGTCCCTTCTCAAGAGCTTTTAAGTAAGATTTGTTATATTCCACAGCTTCCACATTTATTCTATGGAACACTGCGCGACAACTTATCAATTGGTCTTGAAAAGCCTAGTGATGCCATGCTTAAAAAAGCACTTTTTGATATCGGAGCTGACTTTTTGTTAAAGCGCTTTAAAGATGGTCTTGATCATTTCACAGGTCAAGATGGAGATACCCTCTCAGGCGGTGAATTAAGACTTGTAGCTCTTGCCCGTGCGCTGTTACTTAATAGGCCAATTATTCTTTTAGATGAGCCAGGATCTGGTCTTGACGATGACACTTTAGATGTCTTTTTACACAAGTTTTTAGCTCTATGTAAAGATAAGACTGTAATAATTGCAGCTCATCGTGATGAGGTCATAAAACTCTCAGAACTTACAGTAGATTTTGATAAGTTGAATGCTCAAAAATTGGTAAACACAAGTGAGGTTGTAGAACATGCTTCACTTTAAGTACCTAACAGTTGAAGAGAAAAAGGCGATGGTGTTTGCCATTATCATCGCCCTATTATCATCGTTATCTTCAATTGCTTTAATGGCGACAGCGGGCATGTTTTTAACCTTGATGGGGATAGCAGGTGTCAGTGGAACCACGGTAAACTTGTTTATCTACTCTTCATCGATTAGATTTTTCGCGCTCTCAAGAACCGGTCTACGTTATTTAGAGCGCATTATCTCTCATCAAACCACCTTTAAAATTATTGTAAAACTGCGCTCTTTCCTATTTAAAAAGGCTTTAAATTTAGAGTTAAAAGAGGCGCAGCTCTTACGTAACAGTGAGGTTACCCGCTTACTTACTAAGAACACCGAAACCATTGAATTAAGCTTTATAAGACAAGTTCAACCTATCTTTGTCGCTTTAATTACGGTACTGCTTGTAAATGCCTACATGGCGTATTTTGATGTTAAATTTGCACTCATCAATCTTATTTTATGTATTTGCAGTGGTGTTCTAGTTCCCTATCTTATCTATAAAGTTTTACTTAAAAATCTTAAAGCACAAGACACTCTTTTACAAAACTTAAATAACCTAGCTTTTGATTTAGTAAATGGCTTATTTGATTTAAAGCTAACTCATGCTTTTGATAAGTTTAAAGAGCTTTTTGTAAGTGAAAGCCATAAATTACAAAGCCTCCATCAAAGACAATTATTCACAGAAGGCATATGCTTAGCCTTTACTGTGCTTTGCTCAAATCTTGCAATGATTGCTGTACTTTATGTAGGCTCATCATTAGTTGTAAATGCAAGTTTAAATGGGGCCGTGCTTATCATGCTGTCTCTTACTACTTTGTCTTTATATGAAGTACTCTTGCCACTTAATACTGCCTTTAACTACTCACCAAAAGTGAAGCTATCTAAAGCAAAACTTCAAAGCTTTATAGATAAAAAAGATGAGATAAACCTTGGTATTAATGAGCTCATTGAAAGTCTTGAGACCATTGATTTTAAAGATGCAAGCTTTAGTTACCACGCTGACAGAGTAATTTTAGATAAACTAAATCTGCACTTTGATAAACACCACAACTACCTATTAAAAGGACCTTCAGGAATTGGTAAATCTACCCTCTTTAAGCTTATAGAAGGGCTAATTGATTTAGATGAAGGCAAGCTTTTATATAATCAAATTGAAAGTACAGCTTTTAATAAACACTCTATCCGAGAGCATATCTCATACTGCATGCAGGATTTATCTATCTTTTCCGGCACGATTAAAGATCTCTTTACTATGGTTAAACCTAATGCTACCGATGATGAGATCTTTGAAGTACTAAAAGAAGTTGAACTTGATGATTTAATTAAGTCACTACCAAATGGACTTTATGAGTGGATTGGATCAACTGGTCTACAAATTTCAGGAGGTCAAGCCCGTCGCCTTACACTTGCTAGAAGCTTAATTTGTGATAGAGATTTTCTTCTTGTAGATGAACCTACTCAAGGACTTGATGTAGTGCAAGAAAACAGAATTTTAAACAAGCTTTTACAAAAGAAAAAAGGCATTATTTTAGTAAGTCATCATCACTTGATAATTCAAAGTCAAATTACACTTGTGGAGCTTAAATAATAAGAACAAGCAAGCCTCCACTTAGGAGCAAAAATGTTTTTTACAGGTATTATTATTGCCTTAGCTACCTTTTTAATCATCGGTCTTTTTCATCCTATTGTGATTAAAACTCAATACCACAGTGGAACCTCTTTGTGGTGGTTGTTTGCAGTATTAGGTATGATCTGCATTATCATCGCGCTCTTTATCGAAAATGTCATTGTTTCTTCAATTATGGGCGTGCTCGGAGCTTCATTTTTATGGTCAGTTAAAGAGCTTTTTGAACAAGAAAAGCGTGTTGAAAAAGGTTGGTTTCCTAAAAATCCGAATCGCGATTAGCTAAATAATCTCAGCAAAGTCTCACTTTCAATTAAGTTGCAAAAAGCTTAATTTGCAGCTTTGTATTTCTACTTTTCACAAAAATGTGTAAAACACTACACCATTTTCTTCTAAAAATGTGTAATTATTACTAATAATTTTCTATAATTATGTGTAAGAAATAGAATAAATTACGCCTAAAAATGTGTAATTAGGAGTCTTACCATGTATAGAAATGCAATCGAAAAGCTAAAACTTTGGAAAGAAGATATCGAGCGCAAACCATTGATTTTAAAAGGCGCAAGACAAGTTGGTAAGACCTATTTGTTAAAAGAATTTGCTAAAAACTACTACAAAAACTTTGTCTATATTAACTTTGATACTGAAGAACAAATCAAAGACATTTTTAAAAAAAGTAAAGATCCGCAAAGGATCATCACCGAACTCTCATTAGTTAAAGATCTAAAAATTGAGCCAAAGCATACTCTAATCATCTTTGATGAAGTACAAGAATGCCCAGAGGCATTAAACTCTTTAAAATACTTTTATGAAGAGGCTAATCAATACCATATTACAGCAGCAGGTAGTCTTTTAGGTACCTTACTTGCAAAACCAAAATCCTATCCTGTAGGCATGGTTGATATTCTCCATGTTTATCCACTGACCTTTGATGAGTTTTTAAGAGCAAGTGATGAAAGTCTTTTTAAATACTATTCTATGATAAGTGTTAACGATGACATCATCGAGATCATGCATCAAAAGTTGCTAGATGCATTCAATCAATACCTAATCATTGGCGGTATGCCTCAAGTTGTAAACTCATGGCTTAATACTCGCGATCCAATTCGTATCAGCAATTTGCAAAATACCATTCTCGAGATCTATGAGAATGATTTTTCTAAACATAATGGCTCAGTTAACAGTGGCAGAATTTTGCTGGCTTTTAGAAGTTTGGTACCACAGCTATCAAAAGAAAATGAAAAGTTTATTTATGGTGTGATAAGGCAAGGTGCGCGTGCTCGTGAATTTGAAGAAGCTGTTGAATGGATTGTAAGTGCGGGCATTGTCAACCGTGTGTATAACGTATCACAAGCTCAAATGCCACTTAAAGCATATGACATCTTAAATTGCTTTAAACTTTTTAGCTTTGACACGGGGCTTTTAAAGCAAATGGCAGGTATTCCCAATCAAGCCATCATTCTTGATGAACCATTTCAATTTAAAGGTCCACTTATTGAGAACTTCGTACTGCAACAGTTAAATTCACAATTTGATTTTCCTCCAAGATATTTTGCAGACAACAATAGCGAGATTGATTTTCTTATTCAAAATCAAGGACAGATCATCCCAATTGAAGTTAAAGCCGGAACCGATAAAAGTGCCCCTAGCTTTAAAAGATTTATCGACAAGAATAATGCAAAACTAGGCATTAGATTCTCAAAGCGTAATTTAAAACAAGACGGAGCTATCCTAAATGTACCTTTGTATTTAGCACCAAGACTTCAAGATCTCTTGAAAAATCACCTTGTTTAAAGTCTAAATCACGGTAATTTAGCCACAACTTTGATAAGATTAAGAAAAACTTGAGTTATTAGACCTATGAAGATCAATCGCAAACTACTACCATTTATCATTCCTGTAACCGCTGGCATTATTGTCGGTTCTGCTGTGTTATTGATTAAACCATCAACAGGTAAAAAAATTGGTGATTTAATCTATTCTCAATCAGTCTCGGTTGAAGGCTACTCTTATGCTGTAAACAAAGCAGCCCCAAGTGTAGTTAATATCTATGTTGCTGATTTAAACGAGGATTACACTAAGCCTAATACTGACTCAATTACCTCCTCAGCGTCAGGCGTGATCATGGATAGATCAGGTATTGTGGTTACCAACTATCACGTGGTGCCATCAGGCAATGAGCCTAATAAAGCAATCTGGGTACAAACTCGTGATGGTCAAGTAGTACAAGGCTTTGTAGTAGGTTGTGATAGACGCACCGATATTGCAGTTTTAAAAATTGATGCGCATAAGCTAGTTGCTGCAACCCCGGTTACTCGTGAAGTAAACGTAGGTGATATCGTGCTAGCAATTGGCAACCCAAATAACCTAGGTCAAACTGTAACGCATGGTATTATCTCAGCTCTAGCAAGATCTGGTACTGGTCTTTTAACTAAAGATAAGATGACCATTCGTCAAGGCGTGCAAGATCTAATTCAAACTGATGCTCCTATCAATTTAGGTAACTCTGGTGGCGCTTTAGTTGATACCCAAGGAAATTTAATTGGTATTAACACCGCCTCATTTAGCACAGAAACAACCTATGGTATTGGCTTTACCATTCCGGTATCTCTTGTTCAAAAGGTCATGAATGAGATCATCACTCACGGTAAGGTTGAACGTGGCTATTTAGGTAT
>Ga0256407_10014858_pt1 | contig 10154 bp, 10 predicted proteins | sample RumenRJG_04DNA_FD_193489 | JGI IMG/M metagenome (GOLD analysis project Ga0256407, IMG submission 193489) | Bovine rumen microbial communities from Lethbridge, Alberta, Canada - RJG_04 | ecosystem: Host-associated > Mammals > Digestive system > Stomach > Rumen | place: Canada: Alberta... | reverse complement strand
GGTAAGCCGCCTATGCTCTGCCCGGGCTGCCCGCACCGCAGCTCCTTCGCCGTGCTCAAGGAACTCGACTGCATCGTCTCCGGTGACATCGGCTGCTACACGCTCGCCGCTCTCCCGCCGATTAGTGCCATGGACTACATGATTGATATGGGTGCCGCTATCGGTATGGGTATTGGCCTCCGTAACGTGCTCCCGCGCGAACAGGCCAAGAGAGTCGTCTCCGTCATCGGTGACTCTACGTTTGTCCACAGCGGTATCACGGGCCTTGTTGAAGCTGGTTACAACCGCCCGGAAACTGGCCACGTCGTCATCATTCTCGACAACAGCATTACCGCTATGACCGGTCAGCAGGAACACCCGGGTACGGGCCGTCACCTCGACCACAGCCCGGCCTACAAGATTGACTACAAGGAAGTCGCAAAGGTCGCCGGTTTCGACAACGTCTATGAAGTCAACCAGGTCAAGGAACCGGAAGAATTCAAACGCCTCGTGAAGGAATCCCTCGAAAAGGATGAACTCACTTTAATCGTTGCTAAGAGCCCCTGCATTCTCGCCCTCAAGAGCATCCTTGCCTGGGACAAGGCAAACAAGGAAAAGGCCGAAAAGGCTTTGGCCGAAGCAGAAGCCGCTGCCAAGAAGAACAATAACTTTTAATAGAGAGGTTGAATAATTATGAGCGTAATGAACGTTAAATTTGCAGGCCTCGGTGGCACAGGCGTTATCAAGGCTAGTGACGTGATGGCCGAACTCGTTTTCGAACAAGGTTACGACGTGAAGAAAGCCGAAGTCCATGGCATGAGCCAGCGCGGCGGCTCCATCGCCTCTGACGTTCGCTTTGCAAAAGGTGAAGAAGTGCAGTCCCCGATGATCCCGTGCGGCGAAGCTGACTACCTCGTCGTCTTTGACGAGACGCAGGTTGTCGTGAACGAAGCCTACATGAAGCAGGGTGGTGTGCTCCTCACGCCGGCTGACATCGATGTTTCCAAGCTCGAAAACGTGAAGGCTTTGAACGTCGCCATGCTCGGCAAGCTCTCCAAGCACTTCGACTTCACCGTGGACCAGTGGCTCGTCGCTTTGAACAAGCTCTTTGCCGAAAAGTTCCACGAAGGCAACAAGAAGGCATTCATGCTCGGCCGCGAAGGGTAATTAGCGTTGTCATCCAGGCGCTTCGCACATTCGTCATCCTGAACGAAGTGAAGGATCCAGTAACAATTCAAAAGGACTGCCCCCGCGCAGTCCTTTTTTCTGTATAGAGCCATCTCCCCAAGAAAATCGCCCAATTCCCCTCAAATTTCTACGAAAATCCTAAATAACGCGCTTTTATATTTGTAATTTGTACTCGTGGCACAGTTTTTGCAGAACATTCAGAATATGCTTACACCAGCTTCTCGCTTTTGGGGCGTTTTTGCGTGTGCCATTTTGGCCGCATTTTTGCTCGGCTGCGAAGAAATCGAGGAACCCAAGCCCTGGATTCGCGTCGAGCGCCCGCAGATGCTCTTTACCGATACGACGCTTCTCGACAGCTACGACAAGGGCGTACTCAACTGGCGCCTGAAAACCGCTTATTTGGAACGCTGGGCCGATAAGGAAATCGTGACGGTACGTCCGGTGTTCGTGGACATTTACGATTCCATTGGCGAGCGTGTAGCGTTCTTGCGCGCGGACTCCGGCAGTCTTGATATGACGTTCACGTACGTTTACGCTTACGGTCACGTTTATGCGCTGACTCCCAAGGGCGCCTCGGTTCGTGCCGATTCGCTTCTCTGGAACAAGAAGGATAATTTGGTCAGAACCGCAAGCTATGTGCGCGTTGTCTCTGAAGATGGCGATGTGTTGCAGGGCGTTGGTTTTGAAAGCGATGCGCAGTTCGACAACTGGAAAATCCTTTCGAACGTGACGGGCATTTTCCAGGATGCGGCAAAGCGCATGAAGGATGAAGACAAACGACAGGCTGAGGCGGAACGTCTCAATAATCCTCCTTCTTCGTCTTCTCGGGCGGCACCAGCGTCAAAGCCGGTTTCGTCGTCTTCTTTGGCAAAGCCTCGTAAAGGTGGTTTAGCCGGGTTGCCTTTTATGCAAAATAAAGCGGGGAAGCCGTGATGAATTTCCGCGCATTTCTCTCCATCGCCTCGTTGGTTTTGGCGTCTACTCTCGCGTTTGCGCAGTCTTCTCCGCTTATTATGTACCATGCTGATAACCTTGAAGTGTCTCGCAAGCGTGGTACGCTTTTGCTGTACGGAAATGTCCATTTCGTACATGATAGCGTCGCGTTCAAGACGCAGCGCGCTTCCTGGAACCGCAATACCGAAACAGTTGAGTGCAATGGCGGTTTTCTCTTCACGCATCCGTCTGGCTTTGTCCGGGCGAAAAACGGCTCTTATCAGAAGCGCAGTGAAATTGCAATTGCTTCTGGCGAAGTAAGTGCCGGTGATTCTGCGGGCAACTATTTAATGACGGGCCAGTATTTAAAGTATGACCGCAAAGAAGACATTGTTTCAATCCCGATGTCGCCACGCCTTTATCAGTACGACAAGCAGAAAAACGGAAAAATCGATACGGTAACGATTGAATCCCGTTCCCTTATTTACGATAAAAAGAATAGCTTTGCACAAGCTTATCAAGACGTGAAGCTCACGCAGAAAGATCTTGTGGTCACTTGCGATACGGGTTACTTTAATCGCAAAGACAACTGGCTTAGCATGAAGGGCCACCCGACGTGCGACATGAAAAACTACCATCTTACGGGAGATTCCATTTTTCTCGTGCTTGATGAAACGGGCAAAATGCTCAAGTCGGCCCTTGTCATTCGTAATGCTCATGGCATCCAGCATGAATCCCCGAAACACGGCAACCCTGGCAACGTGACTGAAGCTTTTGGCGATACGCTTTACTGCGAATTCAAGAAGGGAAAAATTGAGCGTCTTTACGTGAACTTGAATGCAAAGGGATTTTTCTACGAAACGGACTTGAAGGATTATCGTAACTTGATGGACGGCGACCGTCTAGATTTGTATTTTAAAAAGGGGCGCATGGATCGCGCTGTTGTTTCGGGCAAGGCGCAGAGCACCTACTTCTACGTGAAAAAGGATAGGACAGTCTCTGGCAAGAACGAGGCGACGGGCGACACGATTCATATTTTGTTCGATGCCCAGAAGAATGCGGTAAAGTCGCTCAAGCTCATGGGCCGTAAGACTAACGCTAGTGGGCGATTTATCGATCTGGAAAAGGAAAACCGCAATAAGGAAAAGGCAAGGCAGGATTCTTTGGCGAAGCTTGATTCTCTTTCGGGGAATGCTTCAAAAAAGGTTTATACTGCAGCCGATACGGCCAGGTTTGAAAAGGCTTTTGGCGGTAAGAATTTTAAGGGCCTTTTCGATCGACGGAGAAGAAAAGCGAAACAGGACGGCGAAACTGCGACAACGGAGGACGCACAGTGAAAAATTTGGTTAGCACGATACGCACCGACAAGCTGCGCAAGATTTATGGTCACCGCCAGGTGGTGAGCGATGTCTCCATTCAAGTTTCGCAGGGGGAAATCGTCGGGCTGCTGGGCCCGAACGGTGCCGGAAAGACGACTACGTTCTACATGATTGTGGGCATGGTCCGCCCGGATGCCGGCCACATCTTTTTGGACGATATCGAGATGACGGACAAGCCGATGTACAAGCGCGCCCGCCTTGGAGTAGGCTACCTCCCGCAAGAAGCTTCCATCTTCCGCAAGCTCTCCGTTGAAGACAACATCATGGCGATTCTCGAAACGCAGGACATGAAGCGTGCCGAGCGAAAAAAGAAGCTGGAACAGCTCCTTGAAGAATTCAAGATCACGCACATCCGCAAGACAAAATCCATGAGCTGCTCCGGTGGTGAACGCCGCCGTCTTGAAATTGCACGTGCGCTTGCAAGCGACCCCTCGTTCCTTTTGCTCGACGAACCGTTTGCGGGTATTGACCCGATTGCCGTTGCCGATATCCAGTCCATCATTTCGGAACTCAAGGACCGCGGCATGGGCGTACTCATCACGGACCACAACGTGCGCGAAACGCTTTCGATTACGGACCGCGCTTACATCATGTACAAGAGTCAGGTGCTCACGGAAGGTTCTTCGGAACATCTGGCCAAAGACCCAGAAGCGCGCCGCATTTATCTCGGTGATTCTTTCCGCTTGGATTAGGAGTTTTTATGAATCTTGGGATGCAGGCAAATATCGGACAGACGCAGGAGCAGACGCTATCTCCTGCGCTTCTCCAGTCTGTGAAGATGCTCCAGAAAACATCGCAGGAACTGGAAACCGCTATCAAGGAAGAAGTCGAAGTCAACCCGCTTTTGGAAGTGGACGATGGCGACTTTGACGATCAGGAAGTTCCCGTGGACAAGGACCCGGAAGAACTCGATCCGCGCGCAAATGATTCCGATGAATTTCCCGATGATATCGAGGATATGGCTCGCGGCTCCCTGGACGATACCGCCGATGTCGATAGCAGTTATCTCGACGGCGATTCTACGGATGTGAATTGGGATAGCTATTTGGGCGATGGCACATCGTACGATGATGCTCCGTTTAACGATTTGAATTCTGGCGCGAAGGACCCGGACGAAGATTGGGACCGCCCGATCAAGGACGTGGGCAAGAGCTTGCAGGAACAGCTCGAAGACCAGCTCCGCCTCTGGAACGGCACCCGTGAATTGCAGGAACAGCTCCAGGAAAATGGCGTTACCGAAGAGCATTTCCGCAAGCTGGTCCAGTACCTCATCAACTCCATTAACGACGATGGATTCCTTTGCGATGTAAGTCGCGACAATGAATCCGAGGCGATGGTCGTCCAGTCGGACGACAAGTACATTGACGAGATTGAGCGCGTACTCCGCGGGGAACTCAAGCTCGAAGACGCAAGCCTCCCGGTGCGCGAGGCGGTTCACGTTTTGCAGTCCTTCAAGCCGAGCGGCATTGGTGCCCGCGACCAGCGCGAATGCTTCCTGATCCAGGCGTACGCAATTCCGAATTTCCCGAGCCTTGCCATCAGGATTCTCGAAAAGGAATACGAGAACCTCTTGCAGCTCCGCTACGCAAAAATCGCGAAGGCGCTGAACGTCTCCGCCGATGAAGTCAAGACCGCTGTCGCAAGCCTTTCCCGTTTGCGCCCGCATCCGGGCTTTCAGCTTTCGCATTCGTATTCGCACATCATCAATGCAGACTTGAAGGTTGTCGAAAAGAAGGGCTGTTACGAGGTCATCTGCTTCAAGACCAAGATGCAGAAGTCGCTTCGCATCAACCAGACGTACAAGGCTATTCTCACGGACCCGTCTGCATCTAAGCAGGACAAGGAATACGTGAAGGCGCAGCTTGCGAAGGCGACAGACCTCATCAAGGCGGTCGATAACCGCTTTTCGACGATCGAGCTTGTGATGCGGGCGATTGTCAAGCGCCAGCGCGGATTCTTTGAAAACGGCCCTGCATTCCTCAAGCCGATGATCCTCCAGGATGTCGCCGACGATGTCCATTTGGCGGTGAGCACGGTGCAGCGCGCGACCGACCAGAAGTACGTGGAAACGCCTTACGGCATGTACGAACTTAAACAATTCTTTACGTCCGGTGTCAAGCAGGGCTCTGCTCCGGATGCCGAAGAAGTGGGTTCTGCGCAGATTATCGATGCCATCAAGACGCTCATTGACGAAGAGGACAAGTCCTCTCCGCTCTCCGATCAGGACATCAGCGACGAGCTTTTGAAGCAGGGAATCAAGGTAGCGCGCCGTACAGTCGCCAAATATCGCGAAAAAGAACTCAAAATATTGCCTAAAAATCAAAGAAAACGGTAAAAAAGGCGTTTTTTGGGCGGTTCGCCATAGCAAATATTCCAAGATGGAACGATTTTTTTTGCAAAATCCAATTTAGTTGTGGATTTTTGAAAAAAAAAGATGTATATACTTTAATTGCGGAACGGAAGTTCCAAACTGTTTTATTTCGTTAAAATATCTTAACATTAACATACGGAGGTTCATTATGGATATTCAGTTTTCTGCTCGTCATTTTAACGCATCTGCAGGTCTTCAGGACCGTATTCAGGAAGAAATGGATAAGTTGGCCAAATTTTACCCGAATATCACTAGCGCCTCTGTAATTCTTGACCATGAAGTCGAACACCAGCGTCATTGCGAAATTTCTGTCAATATTACAGGTTCTGTCATTGTCGCTTCTGCCGACGAGGAGAACATGGGCAAGGCAGTCGATGTGACGCTTGAACGTATCAAGGTCCAGCTCAAGAAGGCCAACGACAAGCAGAACGATCATAGGGCTCAGCCGGTTTCCGAACTCACGTAATGGCTGATAGATTGAAAGATATCAAGATCCTGCACCGGGAACGCTTCCCGGTGCGGGACTTTTTTATCCGCTATGGCAAGGACTTGCAGTTGGTACAGCACTGTCCCGACGAAGACATGGAATCTTGCATTGAAGAAAGCGGAATCCACCGCCCTGGCCTTGCCATGGCTGGTTATACGAAAGTTTATAGTTCGCAGCAGATTCAGGTGATTGGCCACACGGAGTGGAATTACCTGGAATCGGTCGGTCCTGAAGCGCGAGCGAAGATTTTTGAAAATTTGTCTGTGTTCCGTGCCCCCATGTGGGTCGTGACGCATGCGCAGACTCCGCACGATGAACTTAAGAATATGTGCAACCGATTGCACATCCCGCTGTTCTCAACAACGCTCCACACGTTTGAATTTTTCAAGATGAGCCAGAGAATCCTCGACGAGTTCTTTGCGCCTCATGCCATTATTCACGGAAGCCTTGTGGACGTCTATGGCGTGGGCATGCTCTACGTGGGCGACAGTAACGTCGGTAAGTCTGAATGTGTCCTGGATCTTGTCGAAAGCGGACACCGTATGGTGGCCGATGACGTTGTCCACATCAGTCACGTGGGTAAGTCTATTATTGGCCGTCCGGACCCCTTGATTCGCCATCACATGGAAATTCGCGGTGTCGGTATTCTGGATATCCGCTCGATGTTCGGTATCCACGCGATTCGAAAAGTCAAGAAAATCGAAATGATTGTTGAACTCCAGCCGTGGCGCCAGGATGTTTCTTATGAACGTACTGGACTCAACGAAATGGAAGAAAACATCATGGGCGTGAACATCCCGAAAGTCGTGTTGCCTGTGGCTCCCGGCAAGAACATGACCGTGATTTCAGAAGTCATTGCGATGAACGCTCTCATGAAAATGAGCGGACAGAACGTGGCTCAGGATTTTAACGAGTCTTTATTGCAAAAGATCAAAGCTAAGGCAAAGGGCGAGTTTACCGATGATTTGCTAGATTTTAATCCGCAGAACTGGTCTTTCTATGAATAGTTTGCTGTTTAAAATCAAGAAAAACTTTGTCGCAAGTCTCATCTTTGTCGTTATCGTGGTTTCGTGTGGGCTTTTGGCCTATTTTTTCCATCCGGCAAGCCCGTATCACGAACGCTATACGTTTGTGGTGAAATACGGGACCATAGGTACGCTTTCTCCAGGCAACCTTGTACGCGTCCGTGGCATTGCTATGGGCGAAATCGTCGATGTCAAGCTCACTGAAGAAGCGGTCTATGTTTCTGCTCGAGTGCTTGCTGAAGCTCGAATCCCTGTGAACTCTGAATTCCGTCTCGTGACGGCGGGACTCATGGGCGAACGCGAAATGAGCATTATTACCGGGAACTCAAGCAAGCTCGTTGCCGAAGGCGATACCGTGAAAGGCCTTTATGACGAAGGCACTGCGGGCATCACGAAGAACCTTGCAGAGGTTTTCAAGGATATTGGCGATGTCAAGCAGACGCTTACGGATTTCTATGATTCAATGACTGTCGGTGAGACGGGCAAGCGGATGGACCGTGTGGCGAAAAAAGCGACAAGGCTTGTTCGCGTGACGAAGGCCGATATCCGCAAGTGGAAATCCCTCGTAGACGAATTGCTCGACGGTTATCATGAAGCGGGTGAAAAGATTGAATCTTCCTTGCGGGAGCTTTCGGACCGTGGTGGCGAGACTGCTGCAAAGGCGAGCGAAGCCTTGGACCGTGTCCGTAACTTGATGGACCGAATTGATGTTTCAAAGAACGCAGCTCTTGCCGTTGTTTCAAAATTTGATGAAAGCGAAGGTACTGTCAGTCAGTTCCGCGATGAGACCTCTAAGCTGAATAAAGATCTTGATAACCTAAAAAAGGATTTTGAAGAGATGCTCGGTGGCGTCAAAAAAGACGGTCTCAAGCTGAATGTGGACATTTTTTAGTAGACGGTAAATCGATTTATCAACATTTTTTTTTGAAAAATAATATTTTAATTGTTCTTTTTTGTAAAAAAAAGATAATTTAAAGCGGTGCTTATCACAGTGTAACTCACAAAGAAGGAGTTTAAAATGGCTGAGAAGAAACCCGTAAAGATGAGCGATGCTGATCTTAAGTTTTTTGAAGAAATGCTTTTGGAGAAAAGGCGCGAGCTTGTGACTGCCCAAAGTGAGTCCGAAAAAGCTAACGTATTCCAGGGCCAAAAATCCCAGTCCGGTGACGGTGGCGATTCTGATGGCGCTGATTCCGCGACGGACTACAATTCACTTGAGACTAATTTCTCGTTGGCCGCCCGCGAAGGCAAGTACCTCGTTTACCTTGAAGAAGCTCTCAAGCGCATCAAGAACGGGACGTTTGGCGTTTGCAAAATTTGTGGACAGCTGATCCCGAAAGCAAGGCTTATGGCTGTGCCGACCGCTACCAAGTGCGTGAACTGCAAGGAAGAAACCAAGAAAAAGGAAATCCTTGACAACCGCATGGAAATGGCCAAGATGTTCGCTGAAGCCCAGCGCAAGGAAATGCTCCGCAAGGCCTCCGGCCGCTAATGTGTCATCCTGAGCGAAGTCGAAGGATCTATCGATTGTAGAACTTGTCAAGCCCGCCACCGAGCGGGCTTCTCCTTTTATCCAGAAATCGCGCCGAAGAATGCGTCGGCGAGCGTTGCTCGGAATGCATGAATCCTGTCGGCGTTCGGTTCGCGGTGCGGATAAGTGAAGTTGCTGAGGAGAATGATGGCGCCTCCCTTGTCCGGGTCGGCGACGATGCTTGCGCCCGTGAAACCTGTCTTGCCGAATGCATGCGGCGAGACCTTTGTGCCCATGAACTTGCTTGCGTTCAGCTCCCAGCCAAGGGCGGTTTCTGCTCCGACGCTATCGGCGAGGGCGTTGTGGCTCACGATGTCCAGGATTCCGGCAGGGGCGATTTGCTTGCCTTCGAATTTGCCGTCCATCAGAATCATCTTTACGAACTTCAGAAGGTCGGGGACGCAGCTGAACATGCCGGCGCTCCCGACAGGGAACAGCTTTTGCAATACCCAGGCGCTCTCGTCGTGGACTTCTCCCTGGATTTCGCGGTGGCGGAATTCGCAAAGCTCGGTCGCCGCAATTTCTGATTTCGGAACGCGTGTGAGCGGATTGTAGCCCGAACGCGTCATGCCGAGCGGCGTAAAGAATCGTTCGTTACCTTGTTCCTGCAAGTTCTTGCCTGTGAGTCTCTGCAACAGAATGCCGAGCAGTACGCTTGCGGGATTCCCGTAATTGAATATGGTACCTGGCGCGGCATCAAACTGGTACGTATAAAGTGCGTTGAGAATCCCTTCGGGAGAGAGCGTTCGCAATGTCTTCATCGGGACTCGGTAATCGAGACTGTGCGTGAGCAGGTGCGAAACGTAAATCTCGTCGCGGTAGTTTGTCTTGAGTTCCGGGATGAAGTCGATGACTTTTGCGTCGATGGAAAGCTTGCCTTCGAGAATGTACGAGAGCGCAAGCGTCGATGTGGGGCAGACCTTCGTGAGCGACGCAATGTCGAAAACCGTGTCTTCGGGAGTGTTGAGCGTGACAGTGTGGCTTGTGCCGTCCGGGAGCAAATAGCCTACGACGGCCTTGTCAAAAATATCTTCGGATTCTGCGTTCTCTAAAAGTTCAAGTAGTTTTTCGGAGATCTCCATTTTTGCCCCGGCAAATTTTGCCACAAATAAAAAAGGGGCATCTCCTACGGTGCGAACACTCGAAACTACTATTTTACAATGATAGCAGCGCCTCGGGGATTTGTTTTTCGCGTCGATGCGCGCCTAAACTGAACCACAAGAGCAACGAGCTGATTTATTCCTGTTAGATCGGGTGTAAA
>Ga0256407_10014857_pt1 | contig 10154 bp, 5 predicted proteins | sample RumenRJG_04DNA_FD_193489 | JGI IMG/M metagenome (GOLD analysis project Ga0256407, IMG submission 193489) | Bovine rumen microbial communities from Lethbridge, Alberta, Canada - RJG_04 | ecosystem: Host-associated > Mammals > Digestive system > Stomach > Rumen | place: Canada: Alberta | collected... | reverse complement strand
TTTTTTTAAATTATTTTTTTTTTTTGGTTTTATTTTTTTTTTTTTTTTTTTTTTTTTTTTTAGTTTTTTAAAAATAAGTTTTTTTTTTTATATTTTTTTTTAAATTCTTTTTAAATATTTTATATTCTTTTGTTAATTATTTTTAAATAATAATAAATGGGAAATAAATTTTGTTCTTGTGATAATTTTTTTAATAATAAAAATGAATCTATTTCTTTGGCTTATCAAAGTAATAAGGATATATTAGAAAAACCAAATTCTTCTTTTAGAAAATCAATGATTCCTGTCACTAATGAACAAAAAAAAATTGATTCTAATAAAACTAATGATGTTATTAAAGAAAATTTAGATCATGATATGAAAAAAAATAGTTCTGAAAAAACAAATATTGGTTTTAATACTAATGAAACAGTTCAAAAAAATTTTCAAAATCATAATATTGAAAAAATGATTGATAATAAGGAAGATGAAGATTATAATAATAAATATATTGATTTGGAAAATGAAAAAAAATTAAATTATGAAAATGGTAATGTAAATAAATATAATTTAAATAGTCCTGAATTAAATAATAATTTAATTCATGAAAATATAATTGAAGAAAATTTAGAAAAAGAAAATAATAATGGATTAAATAAAAATAAGATAGAAAATTATAATAATAAAATAACATTTGATGATTTAATTGAAGTAATTAATTCAAATAATAAAAATGAAAATAATGACTATAATAATATAAATAATAATGATTATCAAAGTAATCAATATAAAAATGAAAATGAAAGTCAAAATAATGAATATGACAGTGAAAAATTATATCAAAACCAAAAAGAAAATAACATTTTTTCTCTATGTGATGAAGATTGAATAAATATTTTTATTATAATTAATATAAAATAATATATAAAAAATTTCATATATTTTTAATTTGAAAAAATTATTAATTTAAATAATATATTTCCAAAAAAAATATTAATTAATGAGAAATAAAGAAAATTTCACTTCAAACTCTCAAACAGATAATATAAAAGAATGTGTTCAAAATTTATATATATATACTGAAACTGGAAACTCTAAAAAATTAAAAGAATTAACAGATAATAAAGAATACTCAGTTCAAACTTTAAATATAGCATTTCGTAAATTAATACCAAAATTTGTAGCAAATGAAGAATATGAAAAATGCATTTCAATATTAATGTCTTTAAACTTTAATGTAAATTATAAATTAACTAATGATAATTCAAGTACAATTTTAATGCGTATTTTAGGAAAAGGAGATATTTTATTATTAAAAACTTTTTTAAATAATGAATCTAAAAAAATTAATTTTAATCAAAGAGATGCAAATAATAGAAATGCAATTCATCATTTATTTATAAAAAATTCACTTGAAACTGATGTAATTGATATAATAAATTATTTACTGAATGATTATTGTAAAAATGATAAAAATTTATATGATACTATAATTTCTTTATTAGAAACTTGTGATTTAGATGGGAATGTTCCTTTAGGAATTTGTTTACTTAAAGGTTGGTATAATATGACTTTAATATTAATTAAATTAGTTAAAGAACATAGACATGAAAATAATAAAAAAAATAATTTTATTCATTTATGTGTTTTAGGAAATAGAAATTCAATTTTGTGTTTAAAAATTATATTATATTATTGTAAAATTGAAGATTTAAAATCTAAAAATTGTGATGGATTAACACCTTATCAATTAGCTTATAAAAATGGTTATGTTCATTTAGGTAAATTTATTGATGAATATGAAAAAAATTTTAATAATGAAATTTATAAAAAATCTTTTTATAATGAATTTGAAAGATATTTTCAAAATGGATATAATGATTTAATTTCAAATACTTTAAATTATTTTATTAATGGTGAATATGAATATTGTATTGCTAATTTAAAAAATTGTCAATATTATCATAATTACATTAAATCAGGAGATGATGATGGAAAAATTAATAATTGTTCTATTGAATGGAATTATCTTTTATCTGAATATAAATTACTTTTAGAATCTGGGGAAAAAAATATTAAAAAAGAAAAAAATAAGGATAGTTCAAAAAAAAATAAGGACAATAATAATAATAATAATATAAATCAAAAAAATAATTATTGTTTTCCAAATCAAGATAAATTTAAAAATTTTTTTGATAAAAATTTACAGAATATTAATATTTGGGAATCAAATAATGTATATATTGAAAATAATGAAGAAATAATGCATAAGTTATCAAAAAAACATTTTCTATTATATAATAAAGTAATCTTTTATTTAAAAAGTGGAAATCTTGATTCTGTTTTTTCAACAATTAATTTATATTTAACAAATGTTTTCCCAAATAATAATATAATATTATATAAATGGGTAATTTATGTGAGTTCAACTTTAATGTTAATTGAAATTTTTATTTATTTAGATTATTTTGAAATTGCTGAAATGATTTTAAATTCAATAGAAAAAACTTTATTTACACATAATAAATATTATATAAATAATCTTTATTCTTTAGATGAAGAAAAAATATTTGAGTATTTAAATAAAAATGAAATTATGAATCAATTTTCTAAAACTTGGGATGAAGTTTTTTGTTATTTTAACTTATTAAAAATGATGATAAATGTTAAAAATTCAAAAAAATATACTACACAATATAAAAAACTAATTAATAATTGTCAATATATAAATGAATTAAAAATTTTTAAAAGATTAAAAATGTTATATATTTGTTTAACAGTTTATAAGAATTATTATTTAAATTTTCAAAATTGTTTTAAAAAATTAAAATTTTTAGAAGAAGAAGATGATATGAGTATTTTTTATCATAATTCATTAGGGATTTTAAATTTAAAATTAAAAAATTATTTTATTGCAGAATTCCATTTTAGAGAAGCTTTGAATATTTATAAAAATCATTTAAAAAAAAATGAAAAGAAAAATAATATAGATTTCAATATTTATTATATTTGCTCAATAGAATATAATATTTCACTTTCATATTTTTATCAAGGAAAATATATTGAAGCCAGGAAAATTTTATTAAAATTATCAAATATTAATATAATGAAAAATAATTATAAAACTTGGTTTCGTTTAGGATTATGCTCAAAAGAAATTGAATTAAGTAAATATAATTTTAATTCAAATATTCATTCATCAATTATTAATACTAAAGGATATAATTTTGATGAAAAAAAAAATGAAATTAATACAAATCAAAATAAAAATAATAATACTGAGAACAATAATGAAAATGAGGATTTGAAAAAAGATGATTCATTAGATGAATTATATAACGAATTTTTAAAAGAATATAAAAATGAATATGAAGAAAATAAAAATGCTAATGAAGAAAATTTAAATCATAAAGAAAATATTCCATTTAAAAGAATAATATTAAAATGTACACATAATTCAAATAATTCTTTTAAAAATTCTATATATTTAGATGAGTCAATTAATTCTTTTAAAAAAGTAATTTTTCTTTCTAAAAAAAATTTATATAATCAAAAATCAATAAAAAATATAATTGAAATATATTACAATGAAATTGAAAAAGATAATGAAGAATTTTCTTATAATTACAAACTAAGAATCAATATTAATATTTTATGCGAATCATATTTAAATTTAATTTTCTGTCTCTCATTCAAAGAAGAATGGAATGAAATAATAATTATAATAAGTGAATTTAGAAAAAGAAATTTAAGCTTTTCAGAAGATATATATATAAAAATAGAGCAATATGAGATTGAGGCATATATAAATTTAAAATATTATGATAAGGCAAAAATTTGTATAATGAATTGTCTAAATAAACATAGTGAAATATTTCAACATTTAAATTTAGATTATCTTTCTAAAAGAAATTTAGAAAATATTAATGGAATATATTATAAGATAAACTTATTTTATGGATTAGCAATAATAAATATTAAAAATAGGAATTATAAAGATGCTGAGGGAAATATTATGAAAATTTATAACTTTATTTCCAAGAAAAATGATTTACCAAATTTTTTTATTGATTTGATTATATATTTTAATTTAATTAAATTAAATGATTCAAATTTAAAAAAAGAAGATTATATTAGAATTAAAAATAATATTTTAAATATGATAAAAATTAGAAAAAATAATTTAAATAAAACTATCAATGATTATTAATTTATTTTCTTAATTTATATTTAATTTAAAAAAAAAAATAATTCTAATATATAAAATGATATATGAGATTTTCTATATGAATGATTTCTTTTCAAAATATTTTATGATTGATAATCTTTATTTATTATATCTAACATGTTTTAAATAAATAATTTTTATTTACTCCATACTATAAAATTGAAATTTATTTTATTTTCATCTTCATTATAATATTAAATACAAGTTTTTTTTCCATTTTTTTATGATTAATTATTATTAATACAATTTTTTCTTATAAAATTTAATCTTAATTAAATAAATATAATTTAAAATATAATATTTTATTTGTTTAATGATGAGAAAAAATATTTTTTAATTTCATATTTAAAATTTTTTTACAGAAATATTTTAATAATAATAAATAAAAAAAATTTTATTTATACTTAAAAAACCATTTTTTCTTTTTTATATCATAAGTATGTATCCCATGATTTTTATTATTATTATTACTATTTTTCCAATCAATAGCAATAACCTTATCTTGATAAACACTTCCTCCAAATTTAAAATTAGCAGAAATTAAAATATCCTTTCCTCTATAAACAGTTTTATTATCAGTATTTAAAATAAAAGAATGATGAAATAATTTTCCATTTCTATCTCTTCCTCCAAAAATTAATATTTGATTTTCACTGATAGTAATAGCCAAAGATGAATCACAACCAAACCAAGAAAAACCAGGATCAAAAGGTTTAAATAAAATCCAAGAATCCATATTTTTAATATTAATAAATTCAATAGAATCAATAGATTCAATTTTATTTGTTCCTCTAATAGCATATAAATAATTATTATTATAAATACATAATGAAGGATTTAATCTTGAAATATTTAAATTTGGCATTTTTTCCCATTTTTTATTAGTAATATGAAAACAATAACAATCAATTAAATAATTATTTTTTTCTCCCATTCCACCAATTAAATATAAATTATTATTAAAAAAAATTGATGAATGAAATGCTATTTTTTGAGGTATTTTATCTATAAATTCTATTTTCATTGATGACCATCTAAATGATAATAATAAATTACTTGAATCATAATTTGCAAAGTCAATTCCTCCTGATATGAAAAATAAGTCAAAATCATCAAAAATTACTGAAATTGAATGATTTAATGATGGAAAACCTTTTAAAGTTTCTCTGAAATCTTTTGTTGATAATTTTTCTAAATGAGTATCATATAAACTTATTATTGTTGTATTTTCTATGTAACTTAATAAATATCTTTTATATGATTGATGATAGTTATATGTTATATCTTTTAGTAAAAGACAATAATCTGATACTATTTTAGGATTTATTATTTTTAAATTTGAATTTATTTCATTTATTAATAATGAATTTGTTGTTGAGTATTCATTTGAATATTTATTTATTTTATTTAATATGTCTTTTATTTTATTAAAATTTTTTATTATTTTATTCATTGATTGAATTTCATTTTCTTTTTTTAAATTTGATTTGTTTTTATTATTATTATTAAAATTATTATTTTCATATAAATTATTATTTTGATAACTTAAATCAATTGAATTTGAATATTCATTATCAATATTTATTTTTTGAATATCTTGATTATTTAAATAAGTTTGATTTTGTGAATAAAATATATTCCTTTTTTTAATGAAATTTAATTTTTTTTCTCCATTTGGATATATTTTTAATGAATTTTCTTGATTTAAATTATCAAAATTATTATTACTAGTAAAATCTGTATTAATACTTTGTGATAATAAATTTAAATTATTATTAAAATTAAAACTTTTTTGTGAAGAATGATGAATTTTCTTATTATCTGAATAAATTTTAACTCCATCAATTCCAACTATAATTTTATTGACTTTAGGTTCATCAATTTCATCTAAAAAATTTTGGAAATCAAAAATATTTTTATTTTGTAAATTTAAATTTCTTGATTTATTATTTATTTCTTCAGTTAAAACTTTATTATATTCATTATATTCATCATCATAATTTATTGTTATTTCTTCATTATCTTCATCTTTTTTTTCAGAATTATGATTTTCAAATATTTTCCTTTTTGTTTTTTTTATTAATGTAGATTTATTTCTATTTTTTGATAAATTTTTTTCGTTCTCTAAAATTAAATATTTATTTATTTTATTTTTTTGAAATAAATTATTATATGAAAATAATAAATTATTTAATTCATTTAAATCAATATTATTAAATAATTTAGGATTATCTTTACATATTTCTAAAAATTTCATAATTTCTTTTTTTGAATTTTCAATATTAATTTGAGTAATATTTGATAAAAATAATTTTTCAATAAAATTTGAATATCCCAAAAGAAATTTTTCTTTCATTTTATTAATAGAAAAATGAATTGATTCATAAATTTCATTTTTACAATTTGATAAAATAAATTTATAATGATTAATATATTTAATTATACTAAAACATTCTTCACATAATTTTTTAATTCCTGATAACATTTCATTTGTATTTGTAAAATATTTTTGATCACATTTATCAGAATGTTCAGTCCAAGTATAAATTTTATTACATTTTTTACATAATATAATTTTAGATTTCAAAATTTTCAAAACTAAATTTAAAAAAGCATAATTGACTTGAAAATTTGATTTATCATTTTTATTAAAAGCAGTTTTACATATTGGACAAAATGTTTTTTTTATTTTTATTAAATTATCAATACAATGAAGACATAAATTATGATTACAAGGAAGTAAATAAGGTTTTGTTAAAGATGAAAAAAAATAAGAACAAACTCTACAACGAATTTCTTCATCTTCTTGATGTTCTTCATTATATGAAATATTAGAATTCATTATTTTTTTATTTTTTTTTTTTACATTATTTTTATTTGAAATTTAAAATTTTGCATTTGAATAATTTTTAAATAATATAATTATTTTAAAATTTAATTAGAGATTAAGTTTTAATATAAAAAAATATATTTTTTTTGAAAAATAAATAAAATAATATTTTTTATTTTATTTATATTTTTTTATCTCCAATTGAAGCAATAACTGACCAAATATTTAAACAATCTCCTATAGTTGGATATAATTTTTCTGAAAATTCTTGTAAATTTTTAATAAAAATTTCACAATATTTATTAGTTAATTTCCTTAATTCATCAATATTATTTCTATTTGCATAACAAAATTGTTTTCTTAAATTTTCACAAATTAAAGTTTCATGAGTACACATTTTTGAATATGCATAATTTTTATCTTTCATTAATAATATTCTATCTATTTTTTCAATATCTTCTGTAATTTCCCATTTTGTAATATCCATTGTTCCAAATAATTTATCTTTTTTTTGATTTAATCTATTATTTTCATATATAAATTTATTTTTTATTTCATCTCTACTTATAATTAATTCATTATATGATTTACCTTCCATTTTAACATATTTAAAAAAGTATTTAATATTATCTTTTATAATTTCATTTTGATTAAATAAAATTTTTTTCCAATTTTTAAAAAAAATTCCTAATTTTTCATAAGTTTTAATAATTTCTTCTTTCATTTGAACTTTATTATTAAGTAAATTAAGTAATTCAAAATCTTTTTGTACATCTTCTAAAGAAATTACAGCTTCATTAATTTGATCATAAAAATTTCTTAAACTATAATTTAATCTATCAAGTAATTGATCTTGAATATTAAAATAATTAGTAATATTAGTAAAATATTTTTCATTATTAATATCATTTTTACTTATAATTAACTTACCATTTAAAGTTCTATTATCTTCAATAATATTTGAAGGAATATATGAAGATAATTCTCTCATTTTCATTTCAAATTGATTTCTATCTAAATTTGATAAAAAAGAAACTAATGCCTCAGAAGATTTAAAAGTTTCATTTAAAATTAAATCTTGTAGAAATTTATTTAAAAAAAACATTCTCTTATCAATAAAATCAACTTCAAATCTTCTTGTACCAATTTTTTTTCCTGGAATAGGTGGAATAAATAATCTAGGAAAATAATTTCTTAATACTTGTCTTAATAAAATAAAATCTGAATATCTTCTAAATACAGTCCAATTTAATTCTGGTGTAATTTCAGTATTTATTTCATATAAAATATAATTACTAGAAAAAAAACCTGTTTCAATTACTTTTGGATTTTTAATTGTAATTTTAATATTTTTATCATTTAATATACTTTTTTCTAATAATTTACATTTTATTTCTTGAATATTATGAAAATTATTATTATTTATTTTTACAGGTGGTGGTATTGATTGCATATTTAATTCTATTGATTCTACTAAATTTTCATTTTTTTTATATTCATTTTCTTTTATATTTTTAATTGATATTTTTTCATTTTCTTCTTTAATAAATGATTCTATTACTTTTTTTAGCTCTTCAATTGACCAATTTGATAAATTATCTCCTTTACTTCCTTCTATATTCATACAATATGAAAAAAATAAATTTTTGTCATAATTTTTATCAATTATTTCAGATTTTATTAAGTTTTGCTTTTCTAAAAGTCCATAATCTATGTTTAAGGAATTTGATAATGAAGAGTTTGATTCTTTCATTTTGAAAATAGAATTTAATAAAATTTATCTAGAAATTATATTATGTATTTGTAATTTAAAAATAATTTTTTTTTCATTTATTTTAATATAAATTAATAATAATTTTAATATTTTAAATAATGAATAATTATTTTATTATAAAATTATTTCTAATAAAAATTAATAAAAATTTTAATTGTAAATCAAATAGTTATAAGATTTAAATATATTAAATAAAATGACATTTAATTTCCTCTGTACTTCAAATAATTCATCATATTTAAACGAATTTTCTTTCATATCAGAATTAACATTACAGCCTTTAAACTTAACATATCAGACATCATCTCAATTATTAAAGAAAAATAAACCAAAAGATACAAACTTTCAAAAAATAGAAATATATACAAAATATAATAAAAATAATATCCCAAATTTTATAAATTTAAATTTTTTTTCAATTAAAATTTCATCAAAAACTGAATCAACAATAATTTTTTTAGTAAACGAATCTCAAAAAGAGAAAAAAAAATCGATATTATATATTCAAGAAAATAATTGTGATATTGGTACACAATTACCTTTTTTAATTGATTTATCAATTCAATTAAAATTAGATATTATATCATTTGATTATACAAATAGAGGAAAAAAAATAAATATTAAAAATCTTTATAATGATATTGATTCAGTTATGGAATTTATAAATAAACAATTAAATATAAAACCCGAAAATTTAATTATTTTTAGTAATGGAATTGGTGCAATTCCAGCATGTTATATTTCAAGTAAAGAAGAATATTTAAATTTATTTAGATTAATTTTAATATCTCCTTTATTTGATCAAAAAACAATTAAATTATTAAAAGAAATTAATTGTAATACTTATTTAATTCAAGAAAAAAAAAATAAAAAAATCAATCATATTCACATATCAAAATATTGTCATTTAATTAAAAATATTTATGAATGGTTTCCTAAAGAAGAAAATTTCCAAAAAGTTTTAGAAAATAAAAGATGTAAATTTTATTGTAAAATAAAAAATTTTATATTTAATTCTCCTAAATCTTCTCATTTAAATTTAAGTTATAATTTGTCAAATGAATCAAATCAAACTCTTTGTTCTAGTCCTCATACGTTAGTAAAAATTGATGAGGATAAGGATGAAGAAGGTGATTTTTATTTGAATCAATCTATATATGCTTATCAAAAATCAAATGTTTTTTCAGATGAAGAAGATGTAGATTGTAATGAATAATCAATTTAAATATTCTTTTTTTTATTATTAGATTTTGATTTAGATTTTTTTAAGAATATTTAATTTGTGAATTATAGTATATATATTTAATTATAAATTAATCCAGATTATGAAAAATAAATGAATT
>Ga0256407_10014853_pt1 | contig 10156 bp, 9 predicted proteins | sample RumenRJG_04DNA_FD_193489 | JGI IMG/M metagenome (GOLD analysis project Ga0256407, IMG submission 193489) | Bovine rumen microbial communities from Lethbridge, Alberta, Canada - RJG_04 | ecosystem: Host-associated > Mammals > Digestive system > Stomach > Rumen | place: Canada: Alberta | collected... | reverse complement strand
GCATGGCTCCATCGAGCAGTTCTATCACAACGTCGACACGGTCGGTGCTGGCGCCGATTTCAAGGCTCGTGTTGATGTCGTCTCGGTTGAGGAAACCGTGGCTGTGGTGCGCGTGCTCGAGGAGAAGTGGGGCGGGCGCATCGACTTCACCGACTACTTGTTGTTGATGAAAATGAATGGCGAGTGGAAGTGCGTGGCCAAGGCTTACAACCAAAACTCTGACACCATCAAGAAGTAGTAGTCTGGCGGCACTGTTCGATTAAGTCTTCGAGCATTGTGTGCCAGTCGCCGCCATTGTCGGGTTGCAGCGTGTGCATGCCCAGTGCTGCTGCAGCCTTGACATTGTGCGCGCTGTCGTCAATAAATAAGGTCTCGTCGGGCACTGCATGCTCAGCCTCTAGCAACATCTCAAAGATGCGCCTGTCGGGTTTCATGACACGCATCTCGTAACTGAGATATAGCGCGTCGAAGTAGTGCCCGATGCCATGGCCATGACCGTCGAACGCATCGCTACGCACCCACTGCATCATGAAGGGGTTGGTGTTACTCAGTAGGCTCAGTCTGAATCCACGGCGTCGCAGTTCAACGAGTTTGTCCAGGTTGCGCTGTGGCAGTTCGACAAAGTAGCCTTGCCAGCCACGGGCGCAGTCTTCCATGGTCATCGGCTTGCCAGCCAACTGGCTCAAGCGGGCGCAAATCAAGAGCCTCGGCTCGTGGTTGCTCTATCATGTGAATCAGGGCCGCATTGCAAGTGGCGAAGCCATTGATGAGCAACTGGCCTCGATGGGTATCAAGCCGAGCGCTCTCGACTATGTGTTGCTCACACACCTCGACTGCGACCACGCCAACGGCCTGCGTGCGGTCAAGGATGCCAAGCATGTCGTGTGTGCCGCCGAGGAACTGGAGTGTGCCCGCAAGAATGGCTTGATTCGCTATAAAAAGAAGTGGTGGGAAGGCATCGACATGCAGATCATCGGGTGGAATGGCACCGAAGGTCCTGTAGGCAAGTCGTTTGACCTCTTCGGCGACGGTTCGATGGTGATGGTCAACATTCCCGGCCATTGCGATGGATTATGTGCTGTCAAACTCACCAATGCTGATGGCAAGTTTGTGCTCCTCTTTGCCGATGGAGGCTATGCCACCAAGTCGTGGAGTGAGATGATCACCAGCGGTGTGTCGCTCGACAAGAAGTTGCAGCGCCAGTCGCTGCAGTGGATACGTGAGCAGTCGCTTGACCCCAACTGCATCGAGTCGCTGGCCACTCACGACACCGACATCACCCCCCACATCATCGAACTGTAAGAACTCACGCAGATCACGCCAATTAATTTTTTAAAAGAAAACAACTCAAACAACTTAAAACAACTTTTTAAACGTGGGTTCGACGAACAATTTTCATCGAACCCACGTTAATAACATCTACAAGGAGAAATTGCTGCGGATGCTGTATGCCGTGTTTTTGGTCGATATGCAGAATGTACAGGAGAAGGCCATTGCCCATCGGCAAGTGCCGCAGCGTGTCGAGGAAATCTTCATCGAATTCAACCGACTCTTGCCCAGGCACTTCATCGAGCATCGCGATATCGCCTTCTATGCCGGCAAGTTGTGCATCACCAACGACTATCTGTCGCGCATCGTCAAGCGTGTGTCGGGCCGTACAGTTGTTGATTTAATCAACCAGATGCTGCTGATGGAGGCGTCCTATCTGCTGCGTGCATCGTCATTGAACATCAGTGAGATTGCCGAGCGGCTGCACTTTGCCGAGCCGGCTGCCTTCACCCACTTCTTCACCCGCCTCAAGGGCATGTCGCCACGCGACTTCCGAAAGTCTGTATGATTAATGGCAGGGCTCCAGGTTATGTTTGTTGACCCGTTGGCGGAATTAATTTAGGGAGTTATATACGAGTTGTCCCCCAATTAGTATTTTATTTTTTTGTGAGGAAGCAGCGTCACCGAAGGTGACAATCTGAGTAACCGAGGGTGTCGCAAGCTCCACCCACGGTTACTCAACTCAGTCGCTTTCAGCGACAAAGCATACCCTGGGGACAACTGGTATATAGTTGCCTTTATAGAACTCGAATATCACGAAATAGTAGTTTCTTTAATTCTTACAATTCTTGATAATAATTAAAATCGTGACTTTTATAGATGGTCTGACAAGCTAATTCCGCTAATGAGTGTTTGTTAGTCGTGTTCTTGAGGTGACTGATGGCCTCGCGTCAGTTCGATGGCCTCCTTGCCTGTGAGGTGCTCGATGTCGAGTTGTAGCATGGCGACATGATTCAGCGACTTGTCAATTTCGTGTTGCAATCCAGGCTCATCGTTGGGCGAATATTTCCTTCCCAATAGACGCAGTGCCTGCAACTTCTCGGTCTCGTCTGCGATGATGTGAATCTGACCGAAGGCGATCACACTCCTGAAGTGTGTCGTGAATGTCTCGGGCTTGACATCGTCGCGCTCGATGACACAGAATGAACACTTGCTGTCGTTGCCGATGGCATCGATCTTGTGGCCTTGGAGTGCCGAGTGGAAAATAATCGCCCCATCGGTGTAAACGTAACTTAGTGGCACGGCATAGGGGTAGCCGCCATCGCCTGTGAGGGCGAGGACACCCGAGGTGCAGTGTCTCAGTATCCGCTCGCATTCGTCGGTTGATAATTGCTGCCGATGGCGGCGCATGGGTCTGAATGCTGTCATGCCGAGATCATTTTAAGTCCGATAACAGATGTGATGAGGGTGGTGATGAAGAACAGTCGCCAGAAGGTGGCAGGCTCGTTGAAGAAAAAGATGCCCACAAGCACGGTGCCGACAGCACCAATGCCGGTCCACACGGGATAGGCAGTGCCGATGGGCAGGGTCTCGGTAGCCTTGGCGAGCAACACCATGCTCGCCACCGAGAAGATAACAAATCCTCCAATCCAGAGCCACCATTCAGTGCCCGTAACTAGCTTTGCACGACCCAGACAGAAGGTGAAACCCACCTCGCATAGTCCTGCAACAATCAAGATTAACCAATTCATCAGATTACTAATGGATTGCCTGTTTGAGGGCTGCAGAACTATTCCGGCGTCTCCTTCTAAGGCGCTGCAAAGTTACAACATTTCTTGCAAAGTCAACATGAATGGTCAAGATTCTGTCTAAATCAAGGAAACTATATACCTGTTGTCCCCGATTACTGTAATATCGCTGAAAGCGATTGATTTGAATAACCGGGGGTGGAACGTAGTGACACCCTCGGATAGAATGCTGTCAATTATCCTCGCTGAAAGCGAGCATTTGGTTGCGCTGCAAGGTGCTCGCTTGCAGCGAGGTAGTTTGTTTACCAGTAGCCGAAGGTGTCGCTTCGCTCCACCCTCGGTTACTTAAATTGTCGCCTCCGGCGACGATACTCTATGCGGTTAACAAACCTATTTTTATCTACTGGGGACATCAGGTATATAGTTCCCTAAATCAATGCAACCTACTGATTACGGGTTCGATTCCGTAATTTTTTGCTTGCACGAGGTGTATAAATCATTTCAAAATGTCTTCAAAAACGAAATTATGTGAGCATTGATATGTAAAACTCAAGAAAAAGGTGTAATTTTGCAGTCATGAAATTGAAAAATATAAATATGATGTGTAGCATACCCGTACGATCGCTGCTGGTGCTGCTAGTGGCGCTGCTGGGCTACTTGCCAGTATGCGCGCAAACTGTGGCGAATGACAGTGTGGGCGACCGCAAGAAGGTTGCTGTTGTGCTGAGTGGTGGAGGCGCTTTTGGGGCCATCCATGTCGGGGCGCTCAAGGTCATTGAGGAAGTCGGTATCCCGGTCGATATGGTAGTAGGCACAAGCATGGGCAGCATTGTGGGAGCCCTGTACAGTGTGGGCTATGATAGTGACGACATCGCCACGATGTTTCGCACGATGGACTGGACCGAACTCTTCCTTGACCGCGAAAACTACCGCAGGCTCTCGCTCGCCGATCGTGATGCACGCAACTCCTATATCTATGAGCGCGATTTCTATGTGCGTGGGGGCATTGACCCCCAGCCGGGAGGATTGATCAGGGGCAATCGGGTAGAGGGCGCCTTTGCCTATTACTTGCAGGGCCATACCGATAGTATTGACTTCTTGCGCGACCTGCCTCGCCAGTTTGCATGTGTGGCGACCGACCTTGTCGAGGACGAGGAGGTGGTTTTGACACACGGCAGGCTAGTTGAGAGCATGCGCGCCAGTATGTCAATCCCTGGTGTGTTCACCCCTGTGCACATGGGCGACCTGGTGCTGGTTGACGGTGGCGCTAAGAACAACTTTGCTGCCGATGTGGCGCGTCGACTGGGTGCCGACATCGTCATTGGTGTCAAGTTTGATCTGGAATTGGGCACCGACAAGCAGTATCGCACACTCATCGATGTGATGGAGCGCTCGGCTGGCAGCGATGTGAGCCGACGAGCACGAGAGAACGAGAAATATTGCGACTTGCTTATCAAGGTGCCGGTGCGAGGCTACACCAGTGGCAGTTTCACCAAGGGGGCAATCAATGCACTGCTCGAACGGGGCGAGAAATACGCGCGCGAGAAGATGGACTCGCTGATGCTGCTCAAGTCGCAGATAGGGTTGCGCCAGGGCGAGAACAACGCGATGCATCTGCGCGAAATCAACAACCTGCAGCCAATCGATGATGGCAAGGGGGGACTCATCAAGTCGCATGAGGCGAGCACCATTCAGGCTGGCTTGGGATTGCGCTTTGACAACGAGGACATCATGGCAGCCAAACTTGGGGGGCGGTACTTCATTGGCGACAAGGCGGACAAGGAATTGGACTTGACCCTACGGTTAGGCTTGCGCTCGATGTTGCGACTTGGCTTCGACTACGAACCTTCGCCGTGGAAGAAGATGGGTCTGAGTTATGAAATCTGGTACAAATACATTGACCTGTTCACTCGTGGCAAGCGGAGCAACAATCTGTCGTTCATGTACCAGCATGCCAATGTCAAGCTGTTCTCGTTCGAGGCCATGTGTTTTGATTGCGAGATTGGGGTGGGATGGGAGCACTATCACATCTTCAGTGACCTGTGGAACAATAATAGCACCATGACATTCAAGCGCAACGAGCATTTCTTCAACTATCATGCGCAATTGCGCTATGACAGCGAGGATAAGCACTACTTTGCCACTCGTGGCACTCGTGCCGAGGCTCGTTATGCTTATTATACCGACAACTTTGCCCAGTGGAACGGGCACAGTGGCATCAGTGCGGTGTCGGCCATGTGGCAGACCACGATCTCGTTGACTAGCAAGACACAACTGCGGCCCAGTGTGTATGGACGACTGCTCTTTGGCGACGACCTGCCGGTGCTCATGGGCAATGTGGCTGGAGGCGCGACCTATGGCAAGTTCTTCGACCAGCAGGTGCCCATGGTGGGTGGGGGGCATGCCGAGTTTTTTGACTCCAAGTTGATTGCCGCCTCGTTGCGGCTGCAGCAGCGACTCAAGGGGCATCACTATGTGCTGCTAGATGCCGGGGTTGCCGAGCATAACAATGACTTGGACCGCATCTTCGACCGGCGGCTCATGTGGGGCACACGCCTTGCCTATTACTATAACAGTGGCATCGTTGGACCGTTGGGGGTGTCGTTGGGATGGAACAATCACACGCATCGTCTGAACTTGTTGGTCTCGCTGGGCTATGACTTCTGACCCCATTTCGCGCTCTATTGAGCTTGGTACAAGCTGGTTGAAAGCCGAAGGTTTTGTGCCGATATGAACAAGAATGAGCAAATATGGTGTTTAATTTCAAAAAAAATCTTATCTTTGCGGTCTGAAAAAGTGACAATTATCTGAATGTTTATGAATGTATGGAAAATCCTTTGTCTGGTTGTAGCCATTTCTATGGCATGGCCAGGCAGAGCACAGATTACTGAAATCGGTGACACGGACAAACTGAATGCCGATAGCATTCTCAGTGATTTTGACAACCGTCCCTTCTTCGGGCTGTTCAAGGACAACTATTTTGCGCTAGGAACAGCACTGAACCAGCGCCCCACCGAGTTTAACAGTGATGTGAAGTTTCAAATCAGTTTCCAGCAGCGCCTCACCCGCAGTGTGTTGCCATGGCATTCACACTTGTTCTTGTCTTATTCGCAGAAGGCCATGTGGAATATCTTTGAGGAGTCATTGCCATTCCATGACCTGAACTTCAATCCAGGCATTGGTATTTCTAAACTTCTCATACTCAAGGGGAAACTAGTCGGTAAGGCGACCCTTATGCTCGAGCATGAGTCTAATGGTCGTGATGGCGAGGCATCGCGCAGTTGGAACAAGATTTCGCTCAGTGCATCGGCGTTTATCTTGCCCGAACTGATGGTGCACGCCAAGGGGTGGATTCCCATCATCGACGGACAGCAGAACAAGGACATCCTCAAGTACAGCGGCATCTACCAGATGGGTATGCAATTTGTCTCGACCAACAAGCGTTGGGTCTTCGATGTCACGCTGATTAAGCGCAAGGGATGGAACCTGAACTACAACACCATCTTGAATGTCGGATTCCGCCTGCGCAAGAAGGATAATCAGTTCTTGATGTTGCATTTCTATGACGGATATGGCGAGAACTTGCTTGACTATAACAAGTATCATTGCCGTCTGCGCTTGGGATTGCTCATCCGGCCCACGTTCTTTAGCGACTTTTAATAATCAATTAACCTAATAATTAACTAATTATGAAGAAAATATTATGTGCTGTCGTCCTTGTGGCGACGATGATGGCTGGTGGATGCCGGCAGAGTGCTACCGAGGTTGCCACAGGGAGCAATGACACGGTTGCGTGGTATGACAATGACTCGGCACTGATGGCCGATCTCAAGGCAGCCATTGAGGATGCCAAGGTGCTTGATACGACTAAGATCTCTAACGACTTAATGCCCATCCGCAAGGGCTATCCCGGCGAGGAGTGGGCTACCTTCGATGGTCATGATATGGTTCTGGTGGTTACGCTGGTCGACTCGAGCCGTCTGAAGAAGTTCTTCGGTCAGGACGGTGTCTATCGCATCGACCGTGAGATGGGTACTTGGGTATCGTTGCCAGCCGATTGGGCCAAGCGTGCCGCTGCCTTTGAGGGCTTGGATAGTGTTGCGGCTCACATGCGGCTCATCCAGATGTATGGATTGGATCCTACGTGCGACTATGACATCATGGTCAGTTTCTATGCCGACCCTGCAACGATGTTCCGTCCCGCACACGATCCCGACATCACTACGACATCGGTCGGGCTTGAATTCCCCGACTATGCCAACGAGAGTTATAAGGTTGGCGAGACTAACTTCCGCGAGTGGTACCGCTATAGCGTTGAAGCCGCCTACGAGGACGACAGCCCGCTGCCCTGGACGCAACTGGGCTACACCTACGACTGGCACCATGGTGCCGACAAGCATGGCGTGTCGGAGTATATCGTGGGCCACAACTCGCTCATCAAGGTCAAGTCGGCTCAGACTGCATGGCAGTTTGTCCAGAGCTTGAAGCGATAATGCACTGTCTCGTTTGTTGACTGGGGGCACCTCTTGGTGCTCATCATGTCTACCCTGAAGGGCAAGCTGTTAATCTGACCACAACATGACCATTTCAGGCCACAAAAATTCTTAATTCTTAATTCTTAATTCTTAATTATTTAAATAATGTGGCAAAATCGTTGGCAGATAGACAGAAAATGACTACCTTTGCCCGAATTTTTTACAAGTTATCAAAAATTATATGTTTACACCTACTAAAAAAACCATCACTCTGGCCGATGGACGCGAGATTACTCTCGAGACCGGAAAATTGGCCAAGCAAGCTGATGGAGCCGTCGAATTGAGACTGGGCAACACGATGATCCTTGCCACAGTCACCTCGGCCAAGGAGGCCGACGAGGGGGTTGACTTTATGCCCCTCACTGTTGAATACAAAGAGAAATTTTCGGCTTATGGCCGTTTCCCTGGTGGCTTCACCAAGCGTGAAGGCCGTGCCAGCGACTACGAAATCTTGACCGCACGCTTGGTCGATCGCGTGTTGCGTCCGTTGTTCCCATCTAACTATCACGCCAACACCATCGTGCACATTATTATGTTCTCGAGCGACGGTGTTGACGCACCCGATGCTCTGGCAGGTTTGGCTGCTTCGGCTGCCATCGCCGTGAGTGATGTCCCCTTCGAGGAGCCCATCTCCGAGGTGCGTGTGGCACGTGTTGACGGACAGTTTGTTATCGACCCGACCTTTGAGCAGATTGAAAAAGCAGACATGGAATTGATGGTAGGTGCAACTTACGATAACATCATGATGGTCGAGGGCGAGATGAACGAGGTCAGCGAGGACGAACTCATTGCAGCACTCAAGGCCGCACACGAGGCAATCAAGCCCATGTGCTTGGCACAAAAGGAACTGGCTGCCGAGCTCGGTGTCACCAAGCGTGAGTATTGCCACGAGGTTGACGACGAGGACATCAAGGCTCGTTTGCGTGAGGAGGTCTATCCCAAGTGCTATGCAGTGGCCAAGGCTGGCTGCGCCGACAAGCAGTGGCGCAACGAGCAGTTCGATAAGGCCTACGAGGAGTTCATGGAGACGATTCCCGAGGAGGAGCGCGAGGAGAAGAAGCCGATGATTGATCGCTACTTCCACGATGTGCAGCGCGACGCCGTGCGTCGTTGCATCCTCGACGAGCACATCCGTCTGGATGGCCGTCGCACCGATGAGATTCGTCCCATCAGTTGTGAGCCCGACTATCTGCCTTATCCCCACGGTTCGGCTCTGTTCACCCGTGGCGAGACTCAGGCTTTGGCTACTGTCACCCTGGGTACCAAACTTGATGAGAAACTGGTCGACGACGCCCTGCGTCACGAGAACGAGCGCTTCTTGCTCCACTACAACTTCCCCTCATTCTCGACTGGTGAGGCACGTGCTCCACGTGGCGTGAGCCGCCGCGAGATTGGTCATGGTAATCTGGCCCACCGCGCACTCAAGCGTATGATTCCCGATGATTTCCCCTACACCATGCGCATCGTCAGCGACATCCTCGAGAGCAATGGCTCATCGTCGATGGCTACGGTCTGTGCCGGCTGCATGGCCATGCTCGACGCTGGTGTCAAGATGAAGAAGCCGGTGGCTGGCATCGCTATGGGTCTGATCACCGATGAGGGCAATGTCAAGCACGCTGTGCTGAGCGACATTCTGGGCGACGAGGATCACCTGGGCGACATGGACTTCAAGGTGACAGGTACCGTTGATGGTATCACTGCTACACAGATGGATATCAAGTGCGATGGACTGCCCTACGAGGTGCTTGAGCAGGCTTTGCGTCAGGCTCGTGACGGCCGCTTGCACATTCTCAACCTCATCAACCAAGCTATCCCTGCACCGCGCGAGGATTACAAGCCTCACGTGCCGCGCATTGTTGCCATGACTGTCGACAAGGAGTTCATTGGCGCTATCATCGGCAAGGGTGGCGAGGTCATCCAAGGCATCCAGGAGCAGACAGGTGCTGTCATCACGATTGACGAGATTGACGGCAAGGGCGAGATTGAAATCTCGGCTGCTAACGTCGATAGCATTAACGCCGCTGTCGAGCGCATCAAGGCCATTATCGCTGTGCCCGAGGAGGGAACAGTCTACACGGGCAAGGTCGTTTCGATTTTGGAGTTTGGAGCATTTGTTGAGTTCATGCCGGGTCGCGATGGTCTGCTGCACATCAGCGAGATCAGCTGGGATCGCCTCGACAACATGGAGGCTAGCGGCCTGCACGAGGGCGATGAGGTCACTGTCAAGCTCATTGAGATTGACAAGAAGACCGGTAAGTTCCGCCTGTCGATGCGTGCACTGCAGGAGAAGCCCGAAGGCTATGAGGAGCGTCGCCGTGAGAACCGTGGTCCCCGTCGTGAGGGTGGCAACGGTGGCGGTCAGCGTCGTGAAGGTAATGGTGGTGGCAACCGTGGCCCTCGCCGCGAGGGTGGCAACGGTGGCAATGGCGGTAACAACAACCGTGGTCCGCGCCGCTAAACCAATGGCATAATTCGTCATGCACACAGAGAGCCGCTCGCCTGATGTGAACTGCACCCCAAAAGTTAGACAAAAAACTTTTGGGGTGCATTATGTATCGAAAACATTCATTTGAAGAGAAACTTAATCTCGTTAACCAAGTATTA
>Ga0256407_10014850_pt1 | contig 10157 bp, 10 predicted proteins | sample RumenRJG_04DNA_FD_193489 | JGI IMG/M metagenome (GOLD analysis project Ga0256407, IMG submission 193489) | Bovine rumen microbial communities from Lethbridge, Alberta, Canada - RJG_04 | ecosystem: Host-associated > Mammals > Digestive system > Stomach > Rumen | place: Canada: Alberta... | reverse complement strand
CTAGTCGCTACAGTTGCAACCCATAAGGATCCGGAAAGGTATGTAAAACCAAGCAATTTTAAGATTTAAAGAGCTTCCTTTCGTTTAAAGAGTCTAATCGTCGGGGGTCAGGCCACTTTTTTTCATTGCCCCTTTGCGTTCACCTTCGTTGACGCTCGTTTTCTGAGGCGTTATAATACTCGTGTATTTACTGTAAGGGCAGGCGCACAGGATCCCCAAATGGTCGTTTGTGCGTGCAGTTTATGATGGAATTGGATGGTGAAATTTTAATATGAAAGTCACGAAAAAAGATCTCGAGAACGTGGCGGTTCTTTCGCGTCTCTCAATCCCTGAAGCCGAACAGAAAAAATATATCGAGCAGATGGATGCAATTCTGACTTACATGGATAATCTCTCAGCCGTTGATACGGAGAATGTCAATCCTACGACGTATGCCTTGCCAATGGCAAATGTGTTCCGTGAAGATATTGTCAAGTCATCCTTGGCACGCGACGCGGCCCTGAGCAACGCACCAGTGAAAGAGAATGGTTATTTCAAGGTGCCGAAGGTACTCGAGGACTAAGGGAGGAATGACTGTGAGATATTTTGCTCAGCCGGGGCATGTCCTTCATGACATGCTCGTCAAAAAGGAGATCAGCGCGACGGAACTTACCAAGGATGTTCTCGCACGAATCGAAGAAGTGGAAGGGACGATCGGTGCTTATCTGACATTGACTAAGGAGACTGCTCTAAAAGAGGCCGCGGCAGTTGATGAGAAAATTGCACGAGGGGAAAGGACGACATTCCTCGAGGGACTCCCGGGGGCCATCAAGGATAATATTTGCACGTGCGGCGTCAAGACGACGTGTGCGTCGAAGATCCTTGAGCATTTCGTTCCGCCTTACGATGCAACCGTTATGAAAAAAATCAAGGCAGTCTCACCTGTTCTGCTTGGCAAGACGAATCTCGACGAGTTTGCTATGGGGGGCTCGACGGAAAACTCAGCTTATCATGTGACGCGCAATCCGTGGAATCCGGACTGCGTACCGGGAGGATCGTCCGGTGGCAGTGCGGCAGCTGTTGCTGCCGGCATGGCAATCTGGGCACTTGGATCGGATACTGGCGGTTCGATTCGCCAGCCAGCCTCTTTCTGTGGCGTTGTAGGTCTCAAGCCGACGTATGGCCGTGTCTCCCGTTACGGCCTCGTTGCCTATGCTTCCTCGTTGGATCAGATTGGGCCGCTTGCCCGCGATGTCACGGATGCGGCGAACCTCCTGAATATCATTTCAGGTCATGATGAGATGGATGCGACCTCTTCTGCTGCGAAAGTGCCGGATTTTACAGCAGCACTTCGTGAAGATGTCAAAGGAATGAAAATCGGTCTGCCGAAAGAATATTTCACTGAAGGTATGGATCCTGATGTGGAGAAAGCTGTGCGTGAGGCCATTGAGACATATCGATCTCTGGGCGCAGAGATTATCGAGATTTCCCTGCCGCATACGAGCTATGCGATTTCGACGTATTATCTCATCGCACCGGCAGAGGCGGCGACGAATCTGCAGCGCTATGATGGCGTAAGCTATGGCGAGCGCGTCGATGGCAGCGATCTCGTTGAGATGATGACCAATACGCGCACGGAGAAGTTCGGCGAAGAGGTCAAACGCCGTATCATGATTGGCAACTATGCGCTTTCCGCTGGTTACTATGATGCCTATTACCTCAAAGCGCTGAAAGTCAGGACGCTCATCCAGCAGGATTATACGGCCGCTTTTGAAAACGTCGATGTCATCATGTGCCCGACTGCGCCGACGCCAGCATATCCCATTGGTTCGATGATTTCTGATCCCTTGCAGATGTATCTGCAGGATATCTGCACTGTGCCGCTCAATCTGGCCGGTCTCCCCGGCATCTCGATTCCCTGCGGCACGAGCAGCAAGGGAATGCCCATCGGCTTGCAGATCATCGGCAAGGCGCTCGATGAAGAAACCATCCTGCGCGCTGCCTATACGTATGAACAGAGTCAGGATTACCATAAAGAACTGGCACCGCTGGGAGGGACGAACTGATGAACTATGAAGCCGTCATCGGCCTTGAGATTCACTGCGAGCTGAAAACGAAGACGAAGATTTTTTGTGGTTGCGCGACAGGATTCGGCGCTGAGCAGAATACGCATGTTTGCCCGGTCTGCCTTGGCTTGCCAGGCGTGCTGCCGACCATCAACAAGCGCGTCGTCGAGTTTGCCATCAAGGCAGGCCTGGCCACGAATTGTGAAATCAACAAATATAGCAAATTTGACCGCAAAAATTATTATTATCCAGATTTGCCGAAAAATTGGCAGACGAGCCAGTATGATCTGCCCATCTGTATCAATGGCTGGGTGGACATCGATGTCGAGGGCCAGAAAAAACGCATCCGTCTTACACGAATCCACATGGAAGAAGATGCCGGCAAGCTCGTTCACTCTGGAACAACAATCAAGGACTCTATTTCCAGTGATGTAGATTACAACCGTACAGGCGTACCGCTTCTCGAAATCGTCTCGGAACCGGATATGCGCTCGGCCGCAGAAGCGCGCGCTTACATGGAAAAAATCAAGGCCATCATGGAATACATCGATGTGTCGAATTGCCGCATGGAGGAAGGTAATCTGCGTGCTGACATCAACGTTTCCCTGCGTCCCGAGGGCAGTGAAGAACTCGGCACACGTACAGAGATGAAAAATATCAACTCCTTCAAGAGTCTTGAGGATGCCATCAATTACGAAATCGAGCGTCAGACCGAGGTGCTCGAAGATGGTGGCCATGTAGTACAGGAAACGCGCACGTTTGATCCAGCTCGTGGCATCACACTTTCGATGCGCAGCAAAGAAAATGCGCATGACTATCGTTATATGCCTGAGCCAGACTTGCCGCCCATTATTACGAGCGACGAAACCATCGAAAAGTATCGTGCCGAACTTCCTGAGTTGCCGGATGCACGCCGCGCGCGTCTCGAGAAAGATTATGGACTCTCTGATTACGATGCGGGCATCATCACGAGCACGCGCGCAATGGCGGAATACTTCGATGCTGTTGTCAAGACAGGGGCAGATGCCAAACTCGCAGCCAATTGGATCATGGGGGATCTTGCCAATGCGCTCAATGAAGACAGCGTAGATATCGCCAAATCTCCAGTAGAGGCGCAGCGGCTTGGTGCGATGATTCTGCTCATCATGAAAAACACCATTTCCGGCAAGATTGCCAAAAAAGTATTCAAAGAAATGTGGACGAACCCTGATGCACCGGAAAAAATCGTCAAAGACAAAGGATTGGTGCAGATTACGGATACAGGCGCAATCGAAAAAGCAGTGGATGCTGCCATCGCCGCGAGCCCCAAGGCTGTCGAAGAGTATAAAGGCGGCAAGAAAAAGGCGCTCGGGGCGCTTGTCGGCCAAGTCATGAAGGCGACCAAGGGAAAGGCGAATCCCCAGATGGTCAACCAAATGCTGGTGGCAAAGCTCGGCAATTGAGATGAATACTCTGAGGAGAGTGCTGGTCAGGTATCTTGCCTCATATTCCTTTTGATGCAATGAACAGATCAGGCGTTCCCCGGATAGACACGAAAACCTTCCCGCAAGGGGAGGTTTTTTCAAAGGAGCATCACAATGAATTTTCAAGCTGCGATTTTCGATCTCGATGGTACCCTCATCAACTCACTGGAAGATCTTGCAGATAGCGCAAATGCTATGCTCGCCTCCTATGGCTTTCCCACGCATCCGCTAGATCCTTATCGTTATTTTGTCGGCAATGGTTCTAGAAAACTGATTGAGCGCTGCCTGCCCAAAGAGAAGGCTGCTGATCCGGACTTCGTAGAGGAAGCGCTTCAGCGCTATAAGGAAATCTATGCGCATCATACAGAAGATAAGACTCGGCCTTATGTCGGCATCTTGTCCGCACTGCAGATGCTCCAGCAACAGGGAATTCCCATGGGAATCTGCACAAATAAGCACCAGTCTGCTGCCGATGAAATCGTTGCACACATGTTTCCTCAAGGCTTGTTCCGTACAATCTCAGGAGATCGCCCTGGACTTCCACGCAAGCCACATCCGCAGAAAGTCCTAAAAATGGCAGAGGATTTTGGTGTGGCCCCGAGGCGCGTTGCTTACTTTGGCGATACGAGCGTCGATATGGATACCGCGCACAATGCGGGATTCTATGCGGTGGGTGTCCTTTGGGGATTTCGCCCCCAGGAGGAACTGGTCGCGCATGGTGCAGATATTCTGCTGGCGTCACCGGAGGAAATCACGATTAAGCTATCTTTTGCAAGGAAATAACCACATGACATTGCAGAAATTTGATGATTTTTTGATGAATACAGCACGCTGGCCTTATGTGCCAGATTCGTTTAGTCTCTGCCAATTGAAGGATTCTGCGGAATATGAACAACGAGGCGGAAAGCGAGAAGAACACGCATGAACAAAAAAATACCAGTGGAAAAGGGAAAAAGCTATGAGCTTGTCATCCATACGCTTGGAACCAATGGTGAAGGCGTTGGCCGTATAGAGAACTTCACCGTTTTTGTCCCACATGCGCTTCCGGGAGAGCGCGTGCGAGTAAAGTTGAACGAAGTAAAGAAAACCTATGCGTCTGCCCACATTGAGGAACTCCTGGTTCGAAGTCATGATCGTGTAGAGCCGCGATGTGCTGTGTACTGGCAATGCGGCGGCTGCCAGCTGCAGCATCTTGCCTATGATGCGCAGCTACGCGTGAAACGTCAGCAAGTCATCGACGCAGTGACACGCATCGGTAAACTGCAGAACCTTTTCGTTGCACCAACTATAGGGGCTGTCACCCCTTGGAATTACCGCAATAAGATGCAGTTCCCTGTGGGCATGGAAAAAGGCCATGTCGTCATTGGCTGTTATGCCCGTAATACACATCACATCATCTCTACGGAAAGCTGTCATATACAGGCAGAAGGGAATAATGAGATTGTTCGTGTCGTTGGTGAAATTATAGAACGGCTCCAAATCCCTGTCTACAACGAGGATCGTCATATCGGTGTCTTGCGCCATATCATCGGCCGTGTCGGCGTGGACGGTGAGCTCATGGTTGTCATCGTTACGGCTACGAGAAATCTCCCGCGTGAAAAAGAGTTTGTACGCTTGCTTCGCTCCAAACTTCCCCAACTGGTTAGCATACATCAGAACATCCAGACCTATCGGAATAACGTCATCATGGGGCGGGAGACACGTCTCCTCTGGGGGCAGCCAACCATCCGTGATGCCTTTGGTCAGTTATCCTTCCATATCTCACCACGCTCGTTTTTCCAGGTCAATACGGCGCAGGCAAATGTCCTTTACAGTATGGCACTAGAATATGCTCAGCTTACTGGTAACGAAACCGTCATCGATGCCTACTGCGGTACGGGAACGATAACCTTGTTCTTAGCGAGAAAAGCACGGAAGGTGTATGGTATTGAAATTGTCAAGCCGGCAATTCTTGATGCAAGGAGAAACGCAAGGGATAACCATATAAAAAATGCCGAATTCATTGTTGGCGATGCCACGGAAGTCATGCCTCGCCTATATAAGCAAGGCATACGTGCCGACGTTATTGTCGTAGATCCGCCACGTGCCGGCTGCACGCCGACAGTCCTTCAGACTTTCGCAAACATGCACCCCCGCCGTATTGTCTACGTCTCCTGCAATCCTGCAAGTCTAGCCCGCGATCTCTCTATTTTACAGACGCTTGGGTATGTGGCAGAGAAAGCTCAGCCCGTTGATATGTTTCCTATGACGAGACACGTTGAGACGGTATGTTTGATGTCACGGAATATATAGTGGTTCTTATATTTATAAACCACAATATATTGTGGAAAGCCTTTAAATACTACTGTTTACTAGGTTGAGGCTATGGGAGGAACTATTTCGATTAAAGCCCATATGCTGAAATGCGTGGAAAAGATCGCGTTTGCGAAGAATGGATAGGAAGGCATGGGCCTTGGATCTTGAAGCCATTAATTAGATGACAGATAAGAGGTCGAGAATCTAACTTAGATGTTTTTGTATGTCGAGTATGCAAGATAGACGTTAGAAAAACGAATAGCATAGAACAAGAGCAGGTGTTCCCGTTTTGGCGGGTACCTGCTCTTATTTATTGTGAGTGCCAACAACCCGCCATATAGAGCCAATCTTTTTCATATCCTGCCTTGATTTCCTCCAGTAACTATCTTATAATGATAGTTACTGGAGGAAATATTATGATACAGACAACAGAGGCTTTGCTGTTTCAATTAGGGCAGCAAGGCTATCGCAATCCGCAGACTAAAATTCAGCGGCTCGTCCGTGAGAAGAAACTGATTCCTGTTCGGCGGGGGCTTTATGAAACGAATCTGCATGTTGAACCGTATTTGCTGGCAGGCGTGCTCTATGGGCCGTCTTATATTTCATTTGCCTCGGCGCTCTCGATGTACGGCATGATTCCAGAGCGGGTCTATGCTTGTACCTCTGCCACGCAGAACAAGAACCGTCGCAAGGAATATCATACGCCATTTGGAATCTTTCTTTATCAGGATGTCCCTGCATCTGTATATCCATATGGTGTGCTCTGGAAGACGGATGGGAAGGCGTACAGTTACCAGATTGCCACTCCCGAAAAGGCCCTTTGCGATATGCTCTATATCCAGAAACCTCCAGTTTATTCTGTGAAGGATTTGGAGTACCTGCTGTTTGCCGACCTGCGGATTGATGAGGAAGGTTTCTCCAAACTGAATCGGAAAGACTTGCAGTTCCTTTGTCCGAAATATCATAAAGCGACATTGACGCAGCTTTCCTTGTTTTTGAATCGGGAAGGACAATGAACATGATGAGCAGCATACAGTCGATGATGGAACGCTACCAGCCCCAAAACGCAGAGGCATACCGCAATGCCCTGAAGGAAATCGTGCAGGAAATTGCTTTGTACGGTATGAGTAAGAGCGGATTCTTTCAAGAAGGCGCATTTTACGGGGGAACTGCCTTGAGAATTTTCTACGGACTGCATCGTTTTTCGGAAGACATGGACTTCTCTTTAGTACATCCGAATCCATCGTTTGCATTATCTGACTATCTGCCAGCCGTTGAAGAAGAATTATCTGCAGTTGGTCTTAAAATGCGGGTGGAGCAAAAAAATAAAACGAAGGTGACAGATATCCAGTCTGCCTTCATCAAGGGCGGTACCTTAATTCAGATTATCAGCATTCAGCAAACGGATGAGGTGCTGATTCCTGGCATTCATAAACAGGAACAGTTGAAGATCAAACTGGAAGTTGACACGAATCCGCCACCAGGAGCGGGATTTGAGCTTCGGTATGCATTGCGCCCCGTTCCCTACGTCGTCCGTCTCTATGATAAGCCGTCGCTTTTTGCCGGAAAGATTCATGCGGTACTCTGTCGGAATTGGGCGCGGCGAATTAAGGGACGAGATCTTTATGATTACGTCTGGTATTTATCGCAGGATACACCAGTCAACTTGTTCCATTTGCAGAAGCGTCTGGAGCAGTCGGATCGGTGGGATTCGTCCAAACAATTGGCGCTGCAGGACACGAAAGATATGCTCAAAGAGCGTTTTTCTCAATTGGATTTTGAAGCAGCAAAGAAGGATGTCATTCCTTTTTTGTCGGATGCGTCTGAATTAGATCTTTGGAATGCAGGCTTCTTTCAAGCAATCACGGAGAATTTGACGGCAAATATGCCAAGGAAACAAGAGCGGACACGTTAATTAAAATGGCTGTAAGAATCCCGATAGGCAGTGTTGCTAGGCGCTTACTATTCGTTTATGTCTATGCTTATGCCGGACTTGAATTTAATCGCAAAGTGATCTGGAAATACATGAATGCTTTTGATGAGTTTGCGTACCAGAGATTCATCAAATTCCGTCAGATTGGATGACTGCTTTTTGATGAAGTCCTGCAATTCTTTGATGCGGTCTAGCCTTCTTTCTGGCCACGCAGATTTGCTTCGGCTTTTTCTTTTTGCTCCCGTAAACGGAAAATTTCATTGGCGATGGCATCGTAGGCTTGGCGTCTATTCGTTTTCGCGATGAGCTCCTGCTGTAATTCTTCCAGTCGTTTCTGGATGACTGCTGGGGAAGGCGTGTCAGATTGAGCAATGGCTTTGGCTAGATTTTCCTGCATCTGCTGAATGAAGGAATTGCTGTCCGAGAGAATTTCATTCATTGCTTTGACAGAAATTTCTTTGAGCAGTTCCTCATTTACGGTGCGATTCGTGCAGGTCGTATCTGCCGAAGATGGCTCCAGTCTTGTAATGCAGCGCCACACGATAGATTTGTGACCGTGATTGTTCCAATGGACGCGTCGGTAAAGATCTCCGCATTCACCGCAGTAAATAATCTGAGAAAAACAGGTGTTGCTGGAAAAATTGCGCCTTTTCCCCGAAGGGCTAGTGTGAACGACACGGCGGCGGACTAGTTCAGCTTGGACCTGCATAAAAATATCTTTGGGAATAATGGCCTCGTGGTCATTTTCTACATAGTATTGGGGGACGATTCCGCTATTCTTGACGCGCGTTTTTGTCAAAAAATCAGTCGTATAAGTTTTCTGTAACAGCGCGTCTCCCATGTATTTTTCGTTTCGCAGGATTTTGTTGACGCTGCTTTCATACCATTTTGTTTTACCAGCACCCGTGAGGATTCCGTCTTTCTCCAAATGCTGTGCAATCTTTTTGGTGCTGTATCCTTCCAGGTACTCCCGGTAGATGCGCTTGACAACCTCGGCTTGCTCAGGATCAATAATGAGATTACCATTTTCGTCTTTCGTGTAGCCTAGAAAATGGTTGTGGTTGATTTGTACTTTCCCTTGCTGGTAGCGATACTGAAGGCCGATCTTCACATTCTGAGAAAGTGATTGTGATTCCTGTTGGGCGAGACTCGCCATGATGGTAATCAATACTTCGCCTTTAGCATCCATGGTGTTGATGCTTTCTTTTTCGAAGAAGACCGGGATGTTCTTATCTTTCAATTTTCGTATATATTTTAAGCAGTCCAGGGTGTTACGTGCGAATCGACTGATGGATTTTGTGATGACCATATCAATATTTCCAGCCATACATTCGCTAATCATGCGATTGAATTCTTCACGTTTTTTGGTGTTCGTGCCTGAAATTCCGTCATCGGCAAAAATGCCAGCAAGAACCCATTCGGGATGATTGTGGATATATTCTTTGTAGTGAGAAACCTGCGTTTCATAGCTGGTTTCCTGCTCATCAGAATCTGTGCTGACGCGGCAGTAGGCTGCAACGCGCAGCTTTTTTTCTTCCGGCTTTTTTATGGTATTGCCCATCTGTTTTTTTGCCGGAATGATCATGACAGTTGCCATTATTAGCCCTCACTTTCAATCAGGCTGTAAAGATATTCAGCCTGTAACTTTGGATCTTTATACTGCTTGATAATTTTGGCCATCACAAAGGAAGTCGGTACGGAAGGAGGCTTTATCTTTGCTTTGCGACGCAATCTCCCCAGCAAAGAGGCACGTCGCAGAAATTCTGCGGAAGCCTTATCAAATGTGTCCTGGTCTATGATAGCAGGATAGAAGTTATCTCCCAGGTAGTGTTTATTTTGCATCAGCCGCTTGGCCGAGCTGTGAGATGTTTCCATTCCAGCTTCAGTGGCAGCTTTTTTCAGCGACATGCCGGAAAGATAGTTTTTATAGAGCTTTTTGATTTGCGCAGACTGTCCTTCTTCAATGATTGCTTTGCCGTCTTTTATGGTGTACCCATAAGGTGTATGTCCCATATCATTGCCTCCTTTCCGTCAGGGTAAGGCCGCATTTTAATACATAGCAGATTTCGTCGCGAGAACGAATGAGGATGGAGTCCACGAATTGCTCGAAGAGTGTTTCATTGAATGCTGTTAACGGTGAGGATTTTTCAGCAAAGTGCAAAAGCCTCGTGGTTTCTGATACATGATTCATACTGTCGGAAATGGAATGCTTCAAAGCATTCATCTCCTTTTGATACGTATCGTATTGGGAAAGGAGTTCGTTTAATCCTTTATTGTAGATGACAGGACCAATCACACCTTGCGACAAAAGTTTCGCTAACGTTTCCCTTTTTTCACTGTTCTGAGTGATGAGTGTATGGAGCTTTTGAATCCTTTTCAGTGAATCATCATCAGGGGCTCTTTTTAGCGCTTGTAGATAAG
>Ga0256407_10014848_pt1 | contig 10158 bp, 8 predicted proteins | sample RumenRJG_04DNA_FD_193489 | JGI IMG/M metagenome (GOLD analysis project Ga0256407, IMG submission 193489) | Bovine rumen microbial communities from Lethbridge, Alberta, Canada - RJG_04 | ecosystem: Host-associated > Mammals > Digestive system > Stomach > Rumen | place: Canada: Alberta | collected... | reverse complement strand
TTTTAAATTTAAAATAGGTTTCATATTTTTTATGATTTAATGAGAAAAAATGAGGAATATAACTTTCTAATTGTTCAAATGATGATTCTGGAATTAAAGGTTCTGCAATAATTAATGACAATAAAGAAATGGTTATAAAAATAATATCACATTTATGATTTTTCATATATAAATTTTCTATATTTAAAAAAATAATTAAATTACTTCTATTTACTTTTTAATATTAATTTTTTAATATATAAATCATATATGAGTAATGTAAAAACTAATATTAAAAAATTTAGATTTCATTCCTTGATGAAGAAGCCTTTGAAAAAATTAAAAATTTAAAAGAAAAATATTTAAATCTAAAAAAAGATTTAAGTTCTTTAAATGAAATAGTTAATTGTTCAGATGAAGAATTACCTCATATTCAAGGAAAATATGAAAAACTTAAACAAACAATATCATCAAATTTTGATTTAATATTGAATTTATTAAATGATTTAAATATTGGTTCAAGGCGTTCAACATTTATAGAGGTATAATCAATTTAATGATTTATTAGATGGAAATGAATAAATTATATAAAATTATAGATAAAAAAAAATTATCTGAAAAAAAAAAGGAATATAATCAAAAAATAAATCAAATTGATTCAAGATTATCTACTTCTGTTCCTTTATTTAATAATGATAATGATAATTTAAAAAATAATAATTTAGATTCTCAATTTAAAATAAAAGAATATTATTCTAATGGTGAAATATTAAAAAAAAGAACTGAAGAATTAATTAGTGTTAAAAAAATTTCTTCTCAAGTTGCTTCAATTTCTAATGATATAAGAATGGAAATGAATGAACAAGGGATTATGTTAGATGATATTGAAGAAAATGTTAGAAATGTTGATGAAAATACTAATAAAGGGTCAAATGAACTTAAAGAAATTGAGCAAATGAATAGGGAAAGTAAAAAATATTTATATTCTATGTGCATTGTAATAATTGTTTTATTATTTTTAATATTTTTTCTGGGTTATAGGATTTTAAAATAATATTTATTTAATTTAATATAATAAAATTTAATTTAATATTTTAAATATAATATTATAATATAATATTATCAAATGAAATATTAATATTTATTTTAATCAGATGAAATAAAAAAAGAAAAAATATTTATATTTTAAAACATTTTATTCTAATACAATATATTCAAAATTCTGAACTAAATCAATTAATGAAATTTTTTCTTTTCCTTTACTAACATATTTAATAAATGTTTCAGCTAATGATTTTGATGAAATCTCAGCTTCAATATTCATTTCTTTTATTAAATAATTAAATAAATTTGATATATAATCAATTAAATCATCAGAATCAAATAATCCATTTTCATCAATTTCATATATATTAAAAATACTTCTTATTTTTTCAATTGTAGTTCCAGTAAACATTAAAAGAAATAACGAATGTAAATTTGTAATATCAATTAATTCATTTTGAGAAAAATCAAAATATTTTTCAATAAATGAAAAAATATCATTTTTAACTTTAATTCTTTCTTTTGATTTTACTTCCCCAAATTTCCAATTTAAAAGAACATCTAATAAACTAGATAATTGAAAATTATTTATTTGACCTAATAAAGAATGATTTAATAATTCTTGAGTAACATCAATTATAGAAATTCCTTCTAATTCATTAGAAAAAATTTTTTTAGCAGTTAAAAATCTTTCATTAAGTGCTTTTAATGCTTCAGTTTTAGTTTCTGAAAAATTTTGAATATATGCATCATTAATATCATCCTCAAAAATACTATCTTGAAAATTACTATTATCATCATTTTTATCATCTTTAAAAATCCAAGTTATTAATTCATGAGTATTTTTTAATGCTTTATCTGCACATAAATCAACAAAAATATTACTTAATATATTATAATCTTTTATTATATCAGAGTTTAAGTATAATGATAATGCTCCACAAATAATTAGAGATAATTCATTTTTTGAATAATTAAAAAATTCTGATAATCTTTCTTCATTTGTTGCTTTTGTTAAGAAAATTAATGCTCCCATTGTTTCATAGTATGTTATTTTATTATTATGATTAATATCTATTATTTGAAATAACATACTTAATGCTAATTTTTGTACTGAATTTTTAAAAATGTTTGATGTCTTTTTTTTAATTATGTCAAGGATTACATTTATAAATTTCATTTTATCAAATATTTCATTTTTATATTTTGAAAATTCTAAAATAAATTCTTTTAATGTTAAATCATATAAAAATGAAGTTAATTTTATTTGATTTACTAAATTTTCTTTTCTTTTATCAAAAATTATATCTTCAATTGTCATATTTAAATTTTCTGTATCATCAATATTAATATTATTATAATTTATTTGATTATCATTATTAAAATTATAAACTGTAATTTGATTAGTTTTCTTTTTCTCTGAATTTTGATTAGCAATTTGACTATTATTATCAGTTTCACTATTTTTATCAATTGAATTTTTTTTTTTATAACTATTTTTCTCTGAATTATCATTATTCTCATCTTCATTTTTAAATAAAAGATATGATTTTTCAATTTTTTTATTTATAATTTCTTCAGCAGAGTTAAATAAATTAATAATAGAAACATCAAATTCTCCTTGACCTAAATTTCTTTTTGTAATTTTTTTTCCTTCAAAACTTTCTTGAAAATCACTCCAATCATATCTATTATTTGAAAAATCTTCAAAACTTGAAATTAAAACTTCAACATCAGAATAATCAATATAACCTTTATCATCTTTATCTAATATTTTAAATAAAATTTCATCATTTAATTCATCACATATTGAAATTCCTTTTAAAAATGCATATAATTCAAATAAATAAAGAAAATTAACATTTGTTAATTTATTATAAATTTCATTACTTAAAGTATCAAATTTTTCTTCATCATCATCATCTGCTTGAGCAAGAGAAGAATTTGCAGAAATAAAACTTTCTTTTGATATTGTATTTTCTTCTTCTATAAAATTATTAAAATAAATAAATAATTCTATATAATGATATGGAGGTAAATGAAATGTTTCTTTCATTTTTTCACATAATGGTTTTAAAGATGTTGTTAAATTTTCCATTTCTTTTTCCATTTCTGACATTTTTTATTTAAATTATTTTTTTTTCTTTATATAATTTTCTAATGTATTTATTTTATTATGTCTTCAGAAATGATAATAGAAGAACAAATAAAAAAATTAAATAATAGAATTAATATTGAAAAAAAAGAAATTGAAGAAATAGAAAATATTATAAAAGAAATTCCAGAGGAAATGATTCAAGAATATTCATCTAATAAAGAAAATGAGGATGAATCATTAGAAACTTTAGAAGAAACTTTATTAATAATGAAACAAATTGATAAAATAAAAAATATAAATGATATTGATGAAATATTAGATTCTCTTAATATAATTATGAATTCAGAAATAATTGATTATTCATTTAAAAAAGATATTTTAAAAGATACAATAAAAAATGACTTTTATACTAAAATTGAAAGTGGATTAATTTCAATTAAATTCCCAATTTTTGATGGGCAATTATTAATTGGAATTTTTGAAAATATAAAACAAAATAATTATTATAATTTAATTAAAAAATATATTTCTGTAATATCTTCAATCTCTCAAAATTATAAAGAAGAAGCAAATTATGGAAATATCAAAAAAATAGAAAAAAAAGAAGGAGATATTATTTCTGAACTAATATTTAAAAGAATGATAACATCAATATTAAATAAAGAAAATTTGAAAGATAATAAAAAAAATAAAGAAAGTCTTATTGATTTATTAGATACAATAATTTCTTATTTATCTAAATGTCTATCTAATTCTTCTGAATTGTTTAATTTAATATCTACAAATGATTCTGAAAATTTTGATATTTTATCTATAATAAAATATATTTCAAATAATTTATTTTCAAAAATTGTATTATTATTTATTTCAAATGAAAATTTTCAATTATCTAATTTAAATTATATTGAAAAAATCAAAGTAATTCAAAAAATAACTGAATTTAATGAAGAATTATTAACAAGTTATCATTATGATTCACTTAAGAATATTTCATTATATGACTGGATTAAAGATAATATTGAAAATGAAATAAATGAGATTAATGAGAATCAAAAAAGATTTAGTAATTATATGGTAGATAAAATTAAAGAAAAAATTAATAATGAAATTGAAAAAAAAACATATGAAATAGAAGAAGTAATGGATTTAATAAAAATGATTATAAAAGATAACCAAAATCTTTATATTTGTATTCGAAATTATAAAGTAATGGAAAATATAATAATTCCTTCAATAGGAGATATAATTAAAGTTTTTAGAATATTTTATAATAATGATGTAAATATTTTTAATTTTAGAAAAAATGAAATGTCAAAAGAAAATATTTTATTTATTGCAAATATATTATCTCATTTTATGAATTTTATAAATGGTTTTTTTTCAAATTTTTACGAACGAACATCATTATTTGATATATCATTTAATGAAAAAACAAGTGAACTTTCCATAATCTCATTAAAAGAAATAACTGAACTACAAGAATTATATTCAAAATTAATGTCAAAATTAAATATAACAATGGAATAAAAAAAAATTTTATTATTTTAATTAAAAAATTTTATTATTTTAATTAAAAAATTTTATTATAATCTAATTATAATAAAATATATCATAATTTAAAAATTTTATATGAGATTATTCAAAATCAACTTGATAACATTCAACATCACTAATATTAAAATCAAATTGTTTCAAAGTCAACTCTCTTGAATTTGCATATTCCCCATAAGAACAAGGGAAATTACTATAACTTCCATGTAATCCCATATAATTATCACATAAAAATAAATCAAATCCTTCTCCAAAAGCAGGTCCAAAATTTCCTTTACAATAAATAGCAAAAGCTGCATTTTTTCTAATATCATATTTTCTTTTAATATCTAAATTAAATAAAAATGCATTTTCATCTTTTTTACATTCTTCATCACAATTCCATGTTTTTGTAGTATAACCTCCAAATCTTATTCCTTTATCAGTTTTTATTATTATTATTGTTGGTGAATGGTCATCACATTTTGAATGAAATGAATTTGCAAAATCTGAGTCAATTGTTGCTTTATATATTAAGGATAATTTTATTTTTCCTGTTGGATTTATCCAATAACGAAATAATTCATTTTCTTCATCCCAATTTAATATTAAATTATTTGACATTACTGTTTGAACTCTCTTGAAAAATTGATCATCGTTATGTATATTTAATGACATTGAATTTATTTTGTTTAACTTTATTGTTAGTTGTTCAATTTTCTTATTAGAATCTGCTAATTGGTTTTGGGTTACTTGGTTGTTTTCTAGTTGTTTTATTTTTTCAGTTAATTTATTTATTTCTGATGACATTTTTATTATTGTTGAATATAAATTGGAAATTATGGAATCTTTATCTTGTTCTACTAATGGAATTATAATATTTATTGGTTCGTCTAAATTTTTTGGAATTAATGTTAATTTGAATTTTGATAAGTCATCAATTATTGATACTGAATAATTTTTTTCTTTTATTTGTTTTATTATAAAATCATATATGTCATCTATTTGAATGAATTCTTTAAAATATGGAACTAATGATGATAGTTCTTCATGATTCATTTCTATTTTGTATTCAATCGGGACAATGGAATGAACTTTTTGAAATGAGATTAATAATTTTTTGTTTTTTATTGAGGTTATTTCTGTTTTGTAGAATTCTGAATTGATTTCACAAATTATTGGTTCATTTTGTTCCATTCCCAATTTGATAAAAAATTAGTTTTATTATTTTTTTATATATGAAAAACGTAATAAAGTTAGATTAAAATAATTATTATATTATTTTTATTTTTTATTATAAAATTTTATTATAATTCTTTTTTTTTAATTTTATTTAATTTAAATGGGAAAAAAACAAAAAAAAAAGAAAATAAAAGAAATAAGTGACAATGAAAATAATGAAGAAGATGAAAAAATATTTAAATTATTTGGATTTAAAAATTTTAGTTCTTCAAAAAATAAATCACATACTGATTCAGATTTATCAGGAGCATTTTTTGGTAAATATGTTAAAAGAATATATTCTCAATATATGAATAAAGGTATAAATCCAAAAAAGAAAATAGCACTTATACTACAAAATAGTACAACCCAAGTAAATAATAATAATTCATTACCAAATCAAAAAAATGAATAAAAATAATTTATTTTTCCCTATCAAAACAAAAATAAAAGAAATAAATATAATATTAATATAATAAAAATAATTAATATATATTATAAAAAAATAATAAAAAAAGTAATTAAAAAAAACTTTCCATAAAAAAAAAGAATAAAAAAAATGGAAACAGGAGATCTCTTATTTGAAGATACAAATTTAGCAATGTTAGGTTCAATCTATGAAAAAGCCCTTCGTCTCCAGCGAGCAGAAGGAGAGCCTCAATGGAAAACAATAAAAAAAGAGCCTTCCTTCTACATATGGCGTATAGAAAAATTTAATGTAGTCCCATGGCCAAAAGATCAATATGGTACTTTTTATCAAGGTGATACTTTCATAATATTATCAATAGTAAAAGACCCAGATACTGAATCACTTGATTATAATGCTCATATGTGGGTAGGTCAAGATACAACTTGTGATGAAAGTGGTACAGGTGCATATAAAATAGTTGAATTAAATGATTATTTTAATGGAGAAATGACTTTAATTTATGAAGAACAAGGTTTTGAATCACCTTTATTTATATCATATTTTGAAAATATTAATATTTTACAAGGAGGAATTGAAACTGGTTTTAAAAAAATTGGTGCTGAAAAATATGCTTCAAAATTACTTCATGTTAGAGGAGTTGGGAAATGTATTGAAGCTAATGAAGTACCATTTGTAAGAGAAAGTATGAATGATGAAGATGTTTTTATTTTTGATTTAGGATTAAGATTAATTAATTGGAGAGGAAGTAAAAGTAATGGATTTGAAAAATTTCATGGTTCTTCACTTTGTAATAAAATTAAACAAGATAGAGGAGGGAAACCTTCAATTGAAGAAATTGAAGAAGGTGAAAAAGAAGATGAAATTAATAAAATTTTTGAACAGAATAAACCACAGAAATTAAAAAGTAGAAATCCAAGATCGAGATTAAGGACCAAAGCTAGTCAAGTTGGTATGGATAAAGGATGTCATAATAAAATGATGAAATTAAGTGAAAATGATGGGAAATTTGATATGAGTGAAGTTCCATTTGAAAAAGGAAGTTTGAAAAGTGATGATATTTATCTTATTGATAGAGGAGATTGTATTATTATTTGGACTGGGAAAAATGCTTCTAATCATGAAAAAAAGTTTGGGATTGTTTTTGCTAGGAAATATCAAAATGATGAAAATAGAAATAGACATTTACCTATTTTACAAGTTAGGGAAGGGAAAATGCAAAAAGAGGTTGATGCTTGTTTTCAATAAAAAATGTTTTTTTTAAAATGAAAAAATTATATTAAATTAGTTAATTTCTTTTATTTTATTTTGGGTGATTTTTTAATAAATTATATTGTATTTTTTTTTATTTTTTTTAATTTTTTTTATAAAATTTATTAACAAATTGTATGATAATTCTAAAAAATTATAAATCATATTTCTATTATAAGTATTTTTTTTTATAATTAATTTTGTTATTCATTTTTTTTTCTTTTGATTATTTCATTATATTCATTTTAGAATAACATTTACAACTTCTAATTTTTAATTCATCATATACTTATTTAAAAATTAAATAACATTTTTTTTTTATTTCAAAAAAACATAAATATATAATAATATCAATTCCTTTCCCTATTTTTATTATTGTATTAGAATAAATAAAAAAAATTAAAAAGTAAAATAAATTAATTTTTTATTCATTTTTTCTCAATACATATTTCTTACATCTTCATTTAAATTTATAAAAAAAATATAAAGTAAGCCCTGTTTTATATTATTATCTCTATAAAAATTCATTTTTTTCACAACAATAAACCATAAAATTTTTATATCTTTTATTTCCAATTATTCAAGTATATTTAACTTAACATAAATAATTTGATAATAAAATTAATGTTTGAATAAATCATATCTACTTCAACATAATTATCATCTGTTTCTTTATTTAAAATAGTAGGAAATAATATACATAAATTACAAATAATTTTCTTCATTTTTTTAAAAAAATATATATTCTTCATATACAATTGGATTTTGAAAATTTGATGTAAAGATATTCAAAAAACGGAGTTTTATTGAAAAATATAATGATAAAAATCATCAAATAATAAAAAAATGTTAATTATGCAATGAAAATTTTAAAAGAATAGAAAAAAAATCATGGAAAAATATAAAATTAATTAATATTTTAAAAAAATGAAAAACTATTTTTTACCTTATTTTAATTTATTATTATTTATATATCATTTCTTCTATAAAAAAATATATAAGCATCAGAAGAAATATGCTCAATATTTTTTAATTTAACAACTTTTGCATCATTAAATTCATACCAATCACTTATAATTTTAATATAAGCATAATAATGTCCATAATCTATTGTCCCAGAATGATTTGCAATTGCATATAAGTAATAATAATAATTTTGAGTATTATTACATTTTTTATCAATAAAATGTTTCATTTTTAATTTTTCTTCAAATTTAATTTGAATTGTGTTCTTCCTATTAGTCCTTTGATTTAGTCTTTGTAATGATAAAATTAAAATTTCTGGAAGTTGAGTAAATTTTTTTTGATTTATCATATTTTTATTGGAACAATTTTTACATTTTAAAGCAACATGTTCTTCCTCAAAATATGATTCAATTAATTCATTTAAATCTTCCATTTTTTTATCATTAGGAATTAATAAAGGAATATCAAAAGTTTTTTGAAAAGAAAAATCTTTAAAAGAACATTTACAAGTAAAAATATTTATAATTTGACCATAAAAAGAATCAATTACAATAGAATCATCTTTTTGTTTATATAAAATATCATATTCTTCATTACATTGTTTTCTACTTTTATTTAATGTTTCAAATTCTATATATGGAGTTTTTTTTTTAATATTATTTAATTCTAAATTTATATCTTCTAAAAAAATTCGACAAAATTCTTGTGTATCATTTTGTTTTTTACCTGAAAAATTTGAATGTCTCTTACAAAATATTTTAAAAAATTGTTTTGGAGATAATGAATTTTTATTTAAATTGAATTGTTCAACTAATTCATAAAAATATTTAGATATTGGAGTTAAATAATCAATTTTATTTAAATTTTGATAAAATCTATTTATAAAATTAGGAGTATGAATTATTATTTGAAGACAAGTATTCATATAACATGAATTTCCTAAATTCTGTAATCCAATTTTAGAATTTATAATAAAAATTATTTTTTCTTCATATTTTAAGTCATCAAAAATTATATTATCTTCCTTTTTGTTATTATTTTCTTTATTTTTATCTTCCCAATTTATTTTATTATTTTTTAAATCATCTATTTTTTTATCGATATGATTTTTTGTTTTATCAATATTATTTTTAACTTGTTTATTTTCATCATTAATTTTATTTGAGTTTTTATAAATATTTGTAAATGGAACCTGAATTTCTTTTAATTCATTATTAATTGGATTTAATCTATCAAAATCATATTGTTGTTGATTTCCTTTCCTTTGTTCAAAAAATCTTCTTGTACTTTGATTAGTATAACGATATTGATCATTCATTTGGAAAAAATTTAATTTTCTTTTTTCCTCAATATTATTTGAAAGATTGTTTAATTTTGATAATAATTGTGAATTTGGTGAAATATTCATTTTTTTATTAATTTTTTTTTTCTAAATTTAAATAAATATTATTTATTTATCTAAAATTAATTTAAATAAATTCAAAATTCAAAAACAAGATTTTTAAATATTAAATTAAAAAACTCAAAACTAATATTTAATTATCAACATCAGTTAAAACTCCATCGATAAAGAAAGAATTAATATTTTCTTGAACTTTATCGATATTAATATTAGTTTTCTTAGTTAATCCTTTTTCAATAA
>Ga0256407_10014846_pt1 | contig 10159 bp, 7 predicted proteins | sample RumenRJG_04DNA_FD_193489 | JGI IMG/M metagenome (GOLD analysis project Ga0256407, IMG submission 193489) | Bovine rumen microbial communities from Lethbridge, Alberta, Canada - RJG_04 | ecosystem: Host-associated > Mammals > Digestive system > Stomach > Rumen | place: Canada: Alberta | collected... | reverse complement strand
AAAGGACAGTTCCCTTTACATAAGGCAACTGCTTATGAAGGGCCATCTTTGCAGGCAACTGGTGGATCTTGGGATTGTTCGGATCGGCAAATTTCACCGTACGTTCCACATCCTCACCGATGATCAACGGACGACTACCGGCATACTGGTTCCACCACTTAATCAAAGTTTCATAGTCAGCAGCCTTGTTGCCGATCTCCCAATATATCTGAGGAACGCAATAGTCAAGCCAACCGTTGTTCACCCATAACAGCACATCCGCGTAAAGGTCATCATAATTCTGTAAGCCATTGGTATTGCTTCCAATAGAAGAACTCTTCTTATTTCTGTAGATACCAAACGGAGAGATACCTACCTTCACCCAAGGTTTGGTCTCATGGACGGTCTTATAAAACTGTTCAATAAACAGGTTTACATTATAACGACGCCAGTCATTCTGATCCTTGATACCATTAGAGTGTTCCCTAAACAGTTCATCATCAGGGATGCTCTCTCCCTTGACAGGATAGGGATAGAAATAATCATCCATATGGATGCCGTCCACGTCATAACGGCTCACAATATCCTTCGCTACCTCACAGATATAATCACGATTCTCCGCTATTCCAGGATTCAAGATAAAGAGTTCGTCGTATGCGAAACAACTCATCGGTTTCCTGACAGCAATATGATTGCTGGCCAGTTGACGGGTTCCCTTGGTCTTTGCCCTGTAGGGATTGATCCATGCATGAAGTTCCATTCCACGTTTGTGACATTCGGTAATCATCCACTGCAGGGGATCCCAATAAGGCTTTGGGGCAACTCCCTGCTTACCTGTCAGGAAACGGCTCCAAGGCTCAATCTTACTCTCATAAAGTGCATCACATTCCGGACGGACCTGAAAGATAATCACGTTCACACCATCTTTCTGCAACTCGTCGAGTTGATAAGTCAGCGTCTGTTGCATCTTTGCAGTACCCATTCCTTGGAACTGTCCGTTGACACACTGGATCCATGCACCACGCATTTCGCGTTTCTGTGCTCCTGCCGTCATCACCAGTAGAAGCATCATCGATAAAAGGAGTATTATTTTCTTCATCATTCGAATAAGTTTTTCTTTTGTTTCTTTGCTTCCTCATAGGAAAGAAGTTCTATCTGTTGCTGCTGATAATCCTCACGCAGATGTTCGTACTTCTCAGAAAGTTCCTGTTCCATCTGGTTCTGATTACTCATCAGTCGGGCTGCCACAAGGGCATTCTGCGAGGCATCTTTCATCCAAACCACAGGACCTGCATAGACAGGTGCGATCTTCAATGCCACATGCAACTCGCTTGTAGTCGCACCTCCGATCATAATAGGAATATCAAGACCTGCCCGTTGCAATTCCTTCGCCACATTCACCATTTCTTCAAGACTTGGTGTGATCAAGCCGCTAAGTCCAATGATATCCACATGCTCTTCAATGGCTTTCTTCACAATCTGCTCTGCGGGCACCATCACACCCATATCAATAATCTCATAGTTATTGCAAGCCATCACCACTCCGACTATGTTCTTACCAATATCATGGACATCACCTTTAACTGTAGCCAACAACACCTTTCCTGCACAGGTAGAACCTTCGGTCTTCTCTGCTTCAATATAAGGTTGAAGGATACTAACAGCCTGTTTCATGGTACGAGCAGTCTTCACGACTTGTGGCAGGAACATCTTTCCTTCACCAAAACGTTGTCCGACCGTATTCATACCGGCCATCAAGGGTCCTTCGATGATATCCACAGCATGCGGATAATGTTGTAAGGCTTCCTTCAAATCGTCTTCCAAATAATCGCCAATACCCTTTACCAGAGCCTCTATCAGTCGTTCTTCTATAGAGAGGGATCTCCTGAACGTCTCAGCATCCTCAGATAATCCAGACTGACCAGAAACACCTGTTTCATTCTGCTCGGTAGAGAGACTACTTGCTAAAGCAATCAATCGCTCTGATGCATCAGCACATCGATTCAGAATAACATCTTCAATGATATCAAGTTGTACTTGAGGTATATCCGCATATGTCACTTTCGATGAAGGATTTACGATACCGAAGTCCATACCATTCTTAATGGCATGATACAAAAAAACGGCATGCATCGCTTCACGGATATAGTTATTGCCACGGAATGAGAAACTCAGGTTGCTTACACCACCGCTAATATGAGCCCCAGGTAAATTCTGCTTGATCCATCCCGTAGCCTTGATAAAGTCTGCCGCATAACTATCATGCTCAGCCATACCAGTAGCCACAGCCAGAACATTGGGATCAAAGATGATATCAAGCGGATTCATGCCTACCTGTTCTGTCAACAGACGATAGGCTCGTTTTGCAATCTCAATACGACGTTCATAACTGGTGGCCTGGCCTTGTTCGTCGAAACACATCACCACGACAGCCGCACCATAGCGTTTCACGTCACGGGCATGCTCCAGAAACTTGGTTTCACCTTCTTTTAAGGAAATGGAGTTGACAATACTCTTACCCTGCACACACTTCAAACCAGCCTTGATAACCTCCCAGTCTGAGGAGTCTATCATTACAGGTACTTTGGAGATATCTGGCTCAGCAGCAATACGGTTCAGAAAATTCACCATCTCCGTCTTGGCTTCAAGCAGACCGTCGTCCATATTAATATCTATCACAAGGGCACCATCAGCCACCTGCTTTCGAGCAATGCTCAGGGCCTCGTCATAATTCTTCTCCTTGATGAGTCGTAGGAACTTTCGTGAACCAGCCACGTTACAACGTTCGCCTACATTCACGAACTGAACCTCTGGTGTAACATTAAGCAATTCAAGACCAGAAAGCCACATCGTTGAAGATTTCTCCACAGGCACATGTGGCTTTTTTCCTATCACCAACGGACAATAGGCAGCGATAAACGTCTCGTCTGTACCACAGCAGCCTCCAATGATGTTTACCAGTCCTTCATCCACCAATTCGCCCATCTTAGGAGCCATCGTCTCTGCAGTCTCATCATAGAGTCCAAGAGAATTAGGTAAGCCAGCATTCGGATAGGCTGAGATATAATACGGTGCACGCCTTGCCAATTCTTTCAGGAACGGCTTCATCTGCGTGGCACCGAAAGAGCAGTTTAGTCCGATAGAAAAGATCGGATAACTGCTGACACTCGCCAGGAAGGCATCAAGCGTCTGACCACTAAGGGTACGACCTGCCAGGTCACTGACGGTTACGGACAGCATGATAGGAATCTCACGTTGACGTTTTGCCATCACCTGCATGGCTGCATCAATAGCCACTTTTGCATTCAGCGTATCAAAAATAGTCTCGATGAGGATAGCATCCACCCCACCCTCCATCAGGGCATCCATCTGCTCTTGATAAGCATCCAACAGTTCATCATAAGTCAGATCTCGCGCTGCTGGATCACTGACATCGGGTGACATAGAACAAGTCTTATTAGTCGGCCCTACAGAACCAGCAACAAAACGAGGTTTCTCCTCTGTACTATACTGATCTGCAGCAGTTCGGGCCAACTTTGCACCCGACAGTGCCATTTCATAAGCCTGATCCTCCAGACTATAGTCAGCCTGAGAGATCCGCTGGCTACTGAACGTGTTGGTAGCGATGATATCTGCACCTGCCTCCAAATACTGACAGTGAATGGCAGAGATAACGTCGGGACGTGTGATGGAGAGCACATCATTATTTCCCTTCAACTGTCCTACTAAATGCGTAAAACGGTCACCACGGAAATCCGCTTCCGTGAGACCGTAAGTCTGTATCTTCGTACCCATCGCTCCATCGAGGATGAGTATCCTTTCTTTGATGATATCGTCTAGTTGCTTCATTTGTATACTTTCATCGCTCTGTCCATTTCCCTGCGATCCTCTTTCTCCTTCAGGGTCTGGCGCTTATCAAATTCCTTCTTACCCTTACAAAGGGCTATATCCATCTTGGCGCGACCTTTGTTATCGATAAACACAAGCAGCGGAACAATTGTATATCCCGTTTGTTTGGTGGCGCTCTCTAAGGCTCGGATTTCCTTCTTAGTCAACAATAGTTTCCTGTCGCGTTTCATTTCGTGATTGTTATAGGAACCATAGAAATAAGGACTGATATTCATGCCTTTTACCCATAACTCGCCATTCATCACGACACAATAGGTATCAACCAGACTAGCCTTACCGAGTCGGATACTTTTGATCTCCGTACCTGTTAGGACTATGCCGGCTGTATAGGTCTCTATGAAGAAGTATTCAAACGAGGCCTTTTTATTCTTAATCTGTACAGGACTTTTTTTCCTGAGTTGTTCCTGTTCCTTATTCATTGAATCGTTGCAAATTTCTCCAGATGATCATCGATATAGTGAGCGATATCTTCTGTCCATTTCTCCTCATTCTCCACAAACTGATCATCAAGATTATCAAAATCTGGAAACTGTTCGAAGAGCGCCATAAACTCCTCGTCACTACACTCTTTCTCTATCTCCTCACGGTGTTTGAGCCACAGGTTATGGGCATCGTAAATCAGTTTGGAAGGACCGCGCATCTCCCACAGGCGAAGTGCTTTAGCCAATGGATTCTTGAAGATGAACGGACCATAACCATTGTGAATCAGTTGTACGAAACCACCATCCATCAACTCCTGATGCAGAATATCCCATGCCAGAAGTGTCATCTGGTCCGCATTCAACTCTGCCATCGTTTCCGGTGTCAGTTCTCCACCAATCGTATCATATATGGCTTTGACAAACACGTTAACAAAGGCATCCATTCCTTCCATAGCTGCCTGCTGCAGATCAGCATCTTTAACGATCACTTCCTTCATTGTCTTTTCCTTTAAGTCAGTTCATAAACACCTGATGGCAACTGACGACGCAGCACCTCCAGTTCCATATCTTTTCCTGGTATAATACCATAACTTCTGAGAATTGCTTCAACCGTCTTTCGAGCCAACTCAGGATGGTTATTCTCCTCGCTGAGATGACAAAGCCAGACATGTTTCAGATTTTCCGTCATGTTATTTGCCAACACCTCGCCACAGTCCTTGTTCGACAAATGGCCTGTAGGACTAAGGATACGCTTCTTCAGATACTCCGGGTAAGGACCACTAACCAACATCTCTTCGTCGTGGTTGGCCTCTATCACCAGATAGTTGGCATGTGAGATACTCTCACGGATGTCATCTGTTATACTGCCGACATCGGTAATCACAACGAACGTGATATCTTCCACCTGAATCTCATAACCTACATTTTCACTGGCATCATGTGGCACGGGGAAAGGCCTTACCAGAAAGTCTCCCATCTGGATGGGCTCCCCCATCATAACCTCCTTTTTTAACTCATCAGCCACTTTTCTTGTCACACAATAGTTGTGATCGATACCCTTATGCACTCTCTCCGTTGCATATACGGGCACCTTGTATTCGTAACTGAAAGAACCCACAGACTTGATATGATCTGCATGGTCATGGGTTATCAGCACCCGATGTACCTTCGAGAGTTGTATGCCATACTCCTTGCAGGACTTCTTCAGTGAGCGTATACCTACGCCGATATCTATAATCAAGCCGTCGGTTGCAGTACCAAGATAATAGCAATTACCGCTGCTACCACTTCCAAACGATATGAATTTCAACATGTCAATTTTGATATTTTCGTGCAAAGGTACAAAAAAATATGTGAATAGTGTTGGCTTTTCACATAAATTATATCTTAGAATGGCATTCCCACTGCGAAATGGAATGCAAAATCACGACTGAAATCTGGATGAATCAACGGATAATGGGCTTCTTCCTCTGTCTGATAAGCAGGATTGATAGCCTTCATACCAAAGTCGAAGCGTAATACGAAGAAGTCGAAATTCAGACGCAGACCAAGACCGTAACTCACAGCGAGATCCGTTATCAAACCTCTCCAGGTGAACTTTCCACCAGGTTGTTCTTCATAATCCCGGAGTGTCCAAATATTACCTGCATCCAAAAAAGCAGCGCCATTGAACTTCCAGAATAGATGGGTACGATACTCCAAGTTCAGGTCTAACTTCAGGTCACCGGTCTGTGTTATGAAATTAATACGACCGTCTTTATCCTTATAACGTCCTGGCCCCAGACTTCTTACTGTCCAACCTCTTACACTGTTTGCGCCACCAGAGAAGTAGCGTTTCTCAAAAGGCAGCACGGTAGAGTTACCATAGGGATAAGCCACACCGAGTCCGATATGGAACACCAACTGATCTTTTGTCCTACGCCCCAACAGATTACTAGAAAAATCCACATCTCCCTTCACATACTGGGCATAGGCAATGTCAAAGACCTTATACTGTCCGTTACTATTCTTCGATCCACCAAAGATGGCTGTACCTAATCCCAACAAGTTACCAGCGGTTTCTATATTCGTTTTCAAAGCCAGTCTTCCATTATTGTAGGTATAACCAAAGCCCATCTTCATGATGAACAGGTCTTCATAGTTATAACGAAGGATGGCATTCGAGTTCGTCGTATTATCAAGATACTCCTTCCTAAATGTATCACTGATCCATGGCATAAACACATAGTTCAGATCGAGCACATCGAAGCGATAACTTACAGGGCGATTCTGCCTTCTCCACTTGTACCCCCAACCTGCTGAAAGTACACGACGATGGAATTCTGGACGATCCTGAGAGTCATACATCACAAAGACCTCACTCGTAGCATTATTCCGTTTGCGACTCTCGGCACTCAAGAAAGGAACGATGAAACGAGGGAAGGTCAGACGTCCCTCAATACTATATTCGATAAAGTCCTGGTTGCTATAACCTTCCAAGCCACGGATTGCTTCATAGGCACCACGCACCTTCATCGTGAAAGTCTCTGAGCCATGAAAGATATTCCGGTTCTGATAAGTCAACGAGATTGCGGCACCAAGGTCACCAGACGTATTTGTTCCCTCAGGTTGAAAACTGATAGTCGACGGTTTATTGGTTTGAATCTGAATCTTCGTATCCAATAATGTCGTGTCTGCCATTGGTTGGAAACTGATATTCGTATATCTAACAGCCCCCAATCGTCCAAATCGGTTATAGGTGTGCTGCAACTGAGTAGAAGAATAAGGCTGTCCTGATGTCAGAAAGGTATTTTCCTTGAGTACTGACGGACGCAGATGAATGGCAGAATCATTCATTGCCCCACTCTCATAACTGATATTACGGATCCAATAGCGACTGTGAAGTGTATCGTTCGCCTCACTATTCGCGCGATAAGGATGCAGTACCATTTTCAGTCCAACCTCATGACGGGCTGTGTCTTTATGAGCCCGATATGTGATGAACTCCTTATGGAATCTGAAATAGCCCTGATCCTGCAGAAAAGTCGTCAACTGTGAGCGCTCTGTATTCAAGGCATCCGTACTAAACTGCAAACCGTTATGAAGCAATGGTTTCCGAGGTGCTATCAATCGGGCTATCACAGAATCCTGAATATCCGTAGAGTAGTCAATAATATAATAGGGTTGGCCGGGATGCAACACATAAAGTGCATCGATCTTACGTTTATGAGGACGAACGAAAAGTTCCACTTGTGCATCCAGATAGCCTTTATTTTGTAATGCCAACTGCAGATCTTTACAGGTTTGACTAGCCAACAACGTATCATATACCACCGGTGCCTCGCCCATCTGACGTAAGGTGCGGTTTATCCATGAACTATCCTTACCAGCCATCGCATAGATACCAAGTGGAATCTTAATGGCAGAAAACCAACGTGCGTTTCCCGTCTGGCGCACATAACTCTTCATCTGCGAGGGGTTGATGTCCTTATACTTCCCATCGGTCATCACCTTTACCTTATCTAACATATATACATCTTCTGGTAGGTGACGTGAAACCGAACAGGAACCCAAGAGCAGGGCACCTGTCAGAAGCGTAAAATATGACCATTTTACAGGTATCTTCATCAACATTCTCGTTTGTAAGTTGCAAAATTACGAAATAATTCTTAACTTTGCATCGGAATTAACGACTTTTTTGAAAATGATTAGCAAAAATCAGCAAAAGTATATTCGTCAACTCGAACAGAAGAAATATCGCAAACGTGAAGGACTATTCGTGGCAGAGGGTACGAAAGTGGTTGGTGACCTTTTGAAACGATATACCCCTGAGGCAGTCTTCTCAACACAGGAATGGGAGGCACCGGAAGGCATAAACCCACAGATCGTTACCGACGAGGAACTGCAGCGTATCAGTTTCCAACAGCATCCTCAACAGGTGCTCGCCCTCTTCCCCATTCCATCACAAACAACAGATGATCCGCGGACCATACTCAATGAACAGACGTTGACACTGGCACTCGACGGTGTACAGGATCCTGGGAATCTTGGTACAATCATCCGTATCGCCGACTGGTTTGGTATCAACACACTGATTTGTAGCGATGACACTGCTGATGCCTGGAACCCGAAAGTGGTACAGGCTACGATGGGCAGTCTAGCCCGCGTCAACATCATCTACACCTCACTCCCCACTCTACTTGATCGTCTGCCAGACAATTATCCAATCTATGGAACTTTCTTGGATGGAAAGAACATCTACACAGAACAACTCACTTCGGGTGGACTGATTATCATGGGGAACGAAGGTAATGGTATCTCTATAGAAGTTCGTCAACGCGTAAACCGTTGTCTACTCATCCCAGACTTTCATCAAGGGGAAACGGCAGACAGTCTGAATGTTGCCATTGCCACAGCTATCACCTGCAGCGAATTCAGACGGCGGCCTGCTCGTGGATAATCACCTTGATCTTGGAGATACGGTGTCCATCGAGTTCCGTTACTTCAAAGGTAAAGTTCTGGAAATCGATTCGTTCATGCAGTTCTGGGAAATCGCCTTTGATCTCTAACAACAATCCTGCTAATGAATCTGCATCACCTTGTACCTCCTCGAAAGTCTCATCATCGAGATCAAGGATTTTAAAGAAATCACTTAATAAAGTTTTACCTTCAAAAACGTAGGTATTTGCATTGATACGGGTATAGGGTTTCTCTTCCTCGTCGTACTCATCGTTGATCTCACCAACAATCTCCTCTAAAATGTCCTCAAGGGTAATAATACCACTAGTACCACCAAATTCATCAACCACAATGGCAATATGCACCTTGTTCTCCTGGAAATCACGCAACAGATCATCAATCTTCTTCGTTTCTGGTACAAAATATGGTGGACGGATCAGTGATTGCCATCGGAAGTTGGATGGCTTCGACAGATGTGGCAGCAAATCCTTAATATACAGGATACCACGAATATTATCAATCGATCCCTGATAAACGGGAATACGTGAATAATTGTTCTCAACAACGCACTTCAACACATCAGCGAATGAGGTACGGAAATCAAGATCTACTACATCCTGACGACTAGTCATCACTTCCTTGGCTGTCTCGTCGCCAAAACGCACAATGCCCTCAAGCATATTTTTCTCTTCCTTCAATTCATTCTCGTCAGTCAGTTCCAATGCCTGTTCAAGGTCATCAACACTGAGCACATGGTTTTCTTTCTGAACCACCTTCTCAGCCAACATGCCAGAACGCAATAACACAGAGGAAAGTGGATAGAAGATTCTCCGCAGGGCAATGATACCAGGAGCAGAGAATCGGCAGAAAGCAAGGACATGCTGTCCTGCATAGACCTTAGGCATGATCTCACCAAAAAGGAGTAAAAGAAATGTTAGAAATATCGTAATAACCACGAACTCCAACCAGTATGCCATACCAAAATCAATGACATGGGCTATAAAATAGTTAGCCAACATAATAATGGTAACATTTACCAGATTATTTGTAATCAGGATAGTGGCTAACGTACGTTCTGATTCCTCTCGAAGTTCTTTGATCTGACGATCGCAATCATTTCGCTCTTCATCAAGTTCATTCAGATCGTTTGGCGAAAGTGAAAAGAAAGCAATCTCTGATCCAGAGGCATAGCCAGAGAATATCAAAAGAATACAAGCAAGCACCCCAGCAATGATTACGCCTGTAGTGGGTACTAAGAAATGTACTTCGCTAAATATTTGTTGAAGATAGTCCATTGTTAGAACGGAAGAGCCTCGTCGGGCTTATTGTCGGGCTCTGGTGCAACTACTGGTTCATTGACAGTCGAAGAAGTAGTTGGTTTAGGAGAAAGAAGTTCCATATTATCGGCCCAT
>Ga0256407_10014845_pt1 | contig 10159 bp, 6 predicted proteins | sample RumenRJG_04DNA_FD_193489 | JGI IMG/M metagenome (GOLD analysis project Ga0256407, IMG submission 193489) | Bovine rumen microbial communities from Lethbridge, Alberta, Canada - RJG_04 | ecosystem: Host-associated > Mammals > Digestive system > Stomach > Rumen | place: Canada: Alberta | collected... | reverse complement strand
TCATAATATAAAAAAAAAAAAAAAAAAAAAAAAAAAAAATGAACACAACAGATAAACTCGACACACAAACAATAGTAGAAGAAAAAATAGTAAAACTAAACGGGGAAATCCAAATAAGAAAATATCAAAAAAGTCGTTTATTAGGAAAAGGTGGTTTTGCAAGATGTTACGAATTTATAAATTTAGAAACAAAAGAAGTAACAGCAGCAAAAATAATACCAAAAAAAGCATTAGTAAAAAGTCGAGCAAAACAAAAATTAATTTCTGAAATAAAAATACATAAAAGTCTCCATCATCCAAACATAGTATCATTTGTTCATTATTTCGAAGATACAGAAAATGTATATTTACTAATAGAAATATGTCAAAATCAAACATTAAATGATTTATTAAAAAGAAGAAAAAAATTAACAGAATTAGAAATTCAATGTTATACAATTCAATTAATAAAAGCATTAAAATATTTACATTCACATAGAATAATACATAGAGATTTAAAATTAGGTAATTTATTTATTTCTGATAAAATGGAATTAAAAGTAGGAGATTTTGGTTTAGCAACAAAATTAGAATTTGATGGAGAAAGAAAAAGAACAGTTTGTGGTACACCAAATTATATTGCTCCTGAAATTTTAGAAGGTAAATCTGGTCATTCATATGAAGTTGATATATGGTCTTTAGGTGTTATTATTTATACTTTAATTATTGGGAAACCACCTTTTGAAACTAATAATGTTAAAGAAACTTATAAAAGAATTAAAATGTGTAATTATAATTTCCCAGAAAATGCTCTTTTATCTAATCCAACTAGAGAAATTATACAAAGAATTTTAGTTTTAGATCCTAATCAAAGACCTAGTTTAGATGATATTTTATTAAGTGATTTTTTTAATATGGGTATTAGTATTCCTAAAGTTATGCAACATTCTACTTTAGCTTGTCCACCTAATTTAAATTATATTAAACAATTTATTCCTGATGTTGGTAATAATGGAATTGTTAATAATTTTATTAGTAAAGGAATTAAAAAAAATAATATTAATAATAGTGATATTAATATTAGTAATGATAATAATAAAAATGAAAGTGATAGAAGTAAAATTTCTAATTATAAATATGATAGGAATTATAGTAAAAATAATCATAGTAGAGATATTCAAATTTTAAATTATCCTGAAGCTAATGGAGTTTATATTAAAAAATGGATTGATTATTCTATGAAATATGGTTTAGGTTATATTTTATCTAATGGACATGTTGGAGTTTATTTTAATGATAGTACTAAAATAATTTATAAACCAAATGGAGCTAATTTTATTTATATTGAAAGAAAAGTTGATAGAAATGAAAATATTTCTAGTCATGATTTTAATGAAAATTTTAATAAAGATTTAAATAAAAAAGTTATTTTGTTAAATCATTTTAAATCTTATTTATTGGAAGAAGCCAAAAATACAATTGTTGAAAAAAAAACTTCAGAAAATATTGATGAAAATAAATTTGTTTATTTAAAAAAATGGATGAAAACTAAACATTCTACTTTATTTAGATTATCAAATAAATTAGTTCAAGTTTGTTTTATTGATCAAACAGAAATTCATTTAAGTTCAGAAACAAAAGTAGTAACATATGTTAATAAAAGAGGAGAAAGATTAACTTTTCATTTGGCAAATGCATTTGATTCAAATAATATTGAAATGATTAAGAGATTAAGATATACTAAACAAATATTAATGCATATGTTAACTGCGAGAACTATTCAAAATAATAATGTAAATAATACACAATATACTAATTCTACTACAAAAGCTGAATCAATGAGCCATTTATAAAGATAAAGTAATATATTTTTTGTTAATTTTTTTTATTGTTTTTTTTAAAGTTTTAATAATGTTTTAATTAATAAACTTTTTATATTCTTTAAATAAATTTATTTTCATTTGAAAAAATAAATATTTTATAATATTAAATATTATTTAATTAAATAAAAATAACCATATATTAGAAATAAAAAAGTAAATTAGATATAATGATATAATTTAATTAAATGTGAGATAAATAATAGTTTAATTTAATAAAAAAGTAATATATACATCTAATTTTTATTTTATAATTCAAATAAATGAATCAATCAGTGATAATAAAAAAAGAAAATAGAATTAACTCAGAAATTGAAAGATTAAATAACTCAATGGATTTTATAACAAAAAGAATTTTTATAGATCCAATAAAATCAAAAGAAATAGAAGAAAAAATTGATGAAAAAAGTTTTTTATCAACTATTTATAACAATTCAATTTTATTTTCACCAATTTTAAATAGTTTAATTGACCTTGGATATAATGAAAAATATTCAAAAAGATTTATTTCATATTTTCATCCACAAAATATTGAAGAAGCTATTGATAAACTCAATGAAAAAGATGGAAAAATTCAGCATAATTATATAGAAACAAAAAATGATTTATGTTATGTTTGTGGAAAAATAAAAGAAAATCATATTTCTGAAAATGATTATGATAAAAGTGTTATAATTAATAATAATGATTCATTTAAAAAATTTAATATTTCTTTAAATAATATTAGTTTAAAAGATAAAATAGAACAAAATAATAATTGTGATAATAATTTAACTAAGAAAGATTCATCAATTGATATAGAACCAAAATTTATTTGTCAAATTTGTAAAAACAATTTAAACGAAAATGAAAAAATAATATTAGATAAATGTAAACATTTTTTTTGTAAAAAATGTATATTGAATTTTATAAAAATAAAAATTTTAGAAAACAAAGTTCAATTTATAAAATGTTTAAATTATGATTGTAGTGAAAAATTATCAAATTCATTAATAACAGAATTAATAAAAGATAATGAAAACTTATTATCAAAATACAATGAATACAAATTTAGATTAGAAATAATAAATAACCCAAATAAAAAATTTTGTCCATATCCAAATTGTGATAGTTACTTAATAAAAAATGAAAATCCAAATGAATTAATTTCAAAATGTAAAAATGAACATGAATATTGTTTCAAATGTTTAAATAAACCACATAAAAATAATATATGTGAAGAGAATATAGATGATGAAAATATAAAACAATATGCAAAAAATAAATTTATAAAAAAATGCCCAAAATGTGGAACTTATACAGAAAAAAATGAAGGTTGTAATCATATGATTTGTTTAGAATGTAATTATCAATGGTGTTGGTTATGTAATGAACAATATGATTATAATCATTATATTAATGGAAAATGTAAAGGATATCAATTTTTTCAACCAAAAAATGAAAATGATATTAAATTAGCTTTTGAAAAAAAAATTAAATTAAGGAGAAATGAAAGACAAATTGAATTTGATAATATTAATTTTTTTATTGATGAAGAATTAAATGGAAGAAAAAATTTTTGTTATTTTTTACTTTATTTGTTTCTTGGACAAAAATTTCATATTATATGTAATTTACCAAGGTTAGTAAAAATTGATTCGTTTTCATCAAAAATTAGGTCTTTTTTTACTGTTTTTTATAATATCTCTATTTTTTTTCTTTGGATTAGTTATTTTTTTTTACAATTTTTTCTGAATATTATTTCTTTTATAACTTGTTGGGCTTATTTTGGAATTAATTTATTTTTTAATGGTTGGGATTATTATTTAGAATTAATTATTCATTTAAATGTTTATAGTAATGCTAATATTATAAGATTTAATGTTGTTTCAAAAAATATTAATTTTATTTATAGGGTTATTTTTAATATCTTTTTTGGAGTTTTTTTTATGGATTTTCCTTTTTTATATAGGAATATAATAAATATTGATAATTTTCCTTTAATTTTCAATTATTTATATTGCTTTTCTGTATTAATTATTCAATTTATTTATTTTTTCTTTCAATCTCTATTAAATTTCTTAATTATTGTTATTTCAATTATAATAAATAGGAGTTTTCATGAAGTAAATGATCGTATAAAATATTTTAACAAAGAAATATTTGATTTAAAAATTTTGAAAAAAACAATTTAACAAAAGTAATTTTTTTGAAAAAAAGAATATAAATTTATTTTATAGATTTAAATAACTTATTAATTATATATATAAAAAAATTATTATTTATTTTTAATTTTATTATTTTATTTTATTTTAAATATAATTTAAAAAAATTATTAATGTTTGTATATTTGAAAAATTCCAATTTTTAAAATTCAATAACTTTATCACTTAAATAACATAATTTTTTATTTTTATATTTTATTCCTAAAAGTTTTATAATTGAATATAAAATACAAGAAACAAAACTAAAAAGACATAAAATAATAAAAGCAAACAATGAATCTAAAAATAAATGTTTTTGAGTATTTGAGAATATTTCACAAAAAAAAGTAGTGTGAATCCATAAAAATATAATTATAATTAATTCAATTATACATAAAATCCTTATTATTGAAATATTATTGCTTTTATTATTATATAAAAATATGAATTTCAAAATAAAATTAATAATATTTGTAATGACTATAACATATATAATATAGGGAAGTGAATAAAAAAAATCATAAGAATTTGAATTATTTAAAAAAATATGAGATATTCTATTATTATTTTGGAAAAATAATGAGAATAAAATAATAAAAGCAAGAACCAAAATAAATAAAGAAATTTTAACTTGTTTAATATAATTATCTTTATCAATAAATGTGAAAAGAATTAATTCTGATTTTTTTATAAATGAAACATAAATATCAATAAATGATTTATTTTGCTCAATTTCAATATCAAATGAAGGTTTTTCATTTGAATTTAATTTTTCATTTTCTGTATTTACAATTGTTTCTGAATTTCCTTTTTTTGATTTATTAATTGAATCTGTTAAAATTTCAATATTATTTTCAGTATTTTTCTCATTTATATTATTAATAATTCCCTCATTTTTAGGTGGATTTGATATATTCCTTGTTATTTTTTGTGAATTTATCATTAATGATAGAATAATAAAAAATTCAAATATAAATAAAATAAAAACAATCCAAAATCCAGGATTTTTTCCAATATTTTTGTTCCCTTCTTTTTTACATTTTAAAATTCTAAAATTTTCATTTTTATATTTATTATTATTTTCAAATTTAGGATAAATATAATCAAAATCATTTTCTGATAAATTAATTTCAGTTTTAATTTTACATAAACAATTAACAATTCTATTTTCATAATCATAACTAAAAAAAGAACAATAATCAGATTCACAAAATTTCAAATTACTTTGATAAAAATATTTTCTTCTATCTTCAATAATAACATCATTATTATTTAAATCAGAAAATTTTGAACAAACATCATAATAAAATTTATTAGAATAATTTAAACTGTCATATTCATTATTATATTCATAAATATTTTCAGCAATTAATTTATTTTTATGATTTATTGTATTTGATATTATAATATATGAATCATTATTTAAAATATTATCAATTCTTATTTTTTCTCCATTTAAATCATAAAAACCATATTCAATTTGATCTGTTAATCCATTTTTATTTTTAACATTAACTTCAAGAACATAAAAACTTGTTGAATTAATTTTTGATGTAATTTTATTAAAATTATCTTTTAATAAATTAATTTTTGATATTGATTTTATTGTTCCATCTTCATTTATTTTTTCATTTGATATTTCTGATGATACTGCTTTTAATACTCTTAATTCTATATTTCCTTGAGTAATTGTTATTTTTCTATTATAATAATCAAGAATATTATTTTCAGCATTTCTAAGAATATTTTCTTTATTATTATTATTTTCAATTTCATTTTCATTATCATCTTCTTCATTTTCATTTTCTTTTATTTCTTCTTCTTCATTTTCTTTTTCTTCAGTATTATTTCTTCCAATATAAACACAAATATTATTTTCTTTCTCATCATAAATCTCATCAGGGCATTTAATAACACATTCATTATTATTTTGTAATAATTTAGGATAATTATCAGGACAATCATTTCCATTTAAACAAACTTTATTATTATTATCAATATCAACATACCATTTATATTTATTAGTATTACATTCAATACAATTATGATTAATATTATCATAATAATATTTATCATTACAAGTAATACAATTATCACTTTCATTTGTTGCTTCATTTGCACATTTTATACATTTTTCATTACATTTTTTAAATAAACCTTCAGAATAATTATAATAAAAATAATTAATTTGTTCATAACTTAAATAACATTGATTTGAATTATTAAATAATGGAAAATAATTACTTTCACATGAAGTACATTTCATATCAGAAAAATTATTTGAATATTCATTACATGAACCACATGATTCATAACAAATTTTTATTGGAATAATAAAACTATCACATGAATAATTATCTTCTTTATATATAAATTCAAAATAATAATTTCCATTTGATGGTGATTTATATTTAATTGAATAATCATTTGATGAATATTGTAAATTTCCATAATAAATTGATTTTTGATTTATAAAATTAAATGTTTCTAATTGTGAAGATGTTAAATTTGTAAAATTTATTATTTCTTTTAAATTAATTGAAATTGATTGTTCTGATGATAAATTTATTTCATTTGATTCACTTAATAAAGGAATTTGTTTAGGTAAAGTTAATGTTGAAATATAAAATTTCTTATTATTTAAATCTTGTAAAATAATTTTAAAATTATTTTCTGTTACTGAAATTAAATAATAAGAATCTGATGAAAAAGAAGTATCAATTTCAATTTCAGAAGAAGACATTTCAGTAGGATTAGGTGTAAATATATATCTAAATATTATTGGAATTCCATAATTAATTACTGAATAAATATGATAATTATCACTTTTTGAAAATGCTAAAGTTTTAATTGAATATGAATATAAATATCCATTTGCAATTTTTGATATATAAGAAATTTTTTTTTTATCAATATCAAAATAAACTCCTAATATAATATAATTTGAACCATCTCCTCCACAAATTGAAATTAATTTATTTGAAAGTTTTATTATTTTAAATTCAGTTATTGATGATGATGATAAATAATCTTTATCTTTGATTTTTAATTCATTTAATTCTAATAACATATATTTTAATCTTTGATTATTTCTTCTAAATACACAAAATATATTATCATCATCAAAAAAATCACATGAAAAAAAAGACCAAATTAATTCTGACATTTCATTATTTGATAATGTAAAATCATTTTGAATTGTATTTAATTTACTTGAAAATTCAAATGAATTTTTATTTTTATCAAATGTAAATTTTAATAAATAATAATCAATTGTTTTAGCAGTGGAATCATAATAAGAATATGAAATTAAAATTATATTATTATTTGAATTATAATTTATTGAACAAGGAGTATTCGGATTTTTTAAAGTAAGATTATTTATTTTATAAGAATAAGACTTTTGATTTTCACCTTTTTCATTAACTAAATTCAATAAATTATTATCTGTACATGCAATTAAAATTTGATTTTTTGAAATTGTATAAATATCTGAATATTTTGAATTTAATATTTCAAAATTATTTGATATTATACTTAAAGAATTATTTTCATTAATTGAATATAATTTATTATTTGTGAATAAATAAGTTATATTTTCATTAATATTTATTATTTTTTTAATAGATTCTCCATCATTTAATGTATTTATTGAAAAATCAGATAATCCATAAGAATTTACAACAGTCAATTCAATTAATAATAAAAAAATAAAAATTGGAAAATGAAATTCAGAATTCATTAATAATATATAAATATTAAAATAAATATTATAATAAATATAAAAATTAATAAATTAAAAACAGTATTTTTTTTTTTTAAAAAATTTGATTTTTAAAAATTATTATCTGAATAATAATAAGCAGGTCCAGGAACTTTAAATTGATATTTTTTTTCATAAAATTTCCATCTAGGAGAATTTAAATAAAAAATATCAGGTTTCCCATTTTCATTACCTAAAAAATCTTTAATATATTTTAATTCTCTTTCTTCATTTATTTTAAAACTAACATAAGGTATATCACTTTCAGTATATAATTTCTCATTTGAAATATCTTTTTTTTTTTCATAATATAAAGGTTTAGGTGAATTATTATCAATATAACTATCTGAAATTTCTTGAACAGAATAAACTTTTTGATAAGGAAAATTTTTCCCATTTAATAATTTAAATTTCATTTCTTGTTCTTTTTCATTATCATTATTTTTATTCATTTCTTTAATAATTTTTTTTGCTTCTGATTGTAAAATTGAATAATTATCTTTTTTAATTATTTTTGGATTATAAATATTTTTTACTGATTTTGAAATATCATTTTTTTTTTTTTAATTAGAACCTGGTCCAGGATTTATATTTTTATTTTCAAAAAATGAATTTCCACCTGAATAATCATCTCTTCCAGAATAAGAATTAAAATTTAATTTTTTTTTTTTTAAACTAATATCATTTAAATCAACAATATTATAATAATCATTATAATTTTCTTTATTTTTATTATCATGAATAGAATTTTTAGAATTAGAATTTTTTCTTTTTAAATTATCAGAAGAATTATCTTTAAATAAACTTTTATATCTATAATTATAATTATTATTATTTAAATTATTTAAATTATAATTTCCAACTCCAGGAACTTGATTATCAAAATTATTATTAAATCTAATTGAATTACTTGATAAAGAAATTGAATTATATCTATTTAAAATAAAGTCATTTGAAATATCATAACTTCCTGCACCTGGAAATGCTTCTGTATCTGAATAGTATATATTATTATTTCCTGAATTAAATCTATCATCATTATTATTTCTTTTTATTAAGAAAATTTCATTTTTTTTCGGAATTGAACCAAAATTTGTTTTTTTTTCTCCTGTATGTATTGACCCACGATATATTCTTGATTTGTCATATATGTTTTTTTTTGATTTTGTTTTATTGTAGTCTGTTGAATTTATTGTTGCTGTTCTGTAATTTGTTAATGACATTTTATTAAATTTGATTCATTGTTTTTTTTTATTGTTTTATTTTTTTTATTTATTCAATTCAAATATTTTTATATATTTATAAATAAATTTATATCAAAATTATCTTATATTAAATATTATATTTTATGGTTTTATAATTTTTTCTATTATATATTTTAATTTTAATAATAAAATAATTTTAATTTACTTTTCTATTATTTAATAATTAAGGATATATAATATTGTTTCTCAAAAATCTTTAAAAGTTATTTATTTTTTTTAAATATGAAAATTGATAGATAATATTTATTATAAAATGTTTTGATATGAAAAAAAATAAATGATTTGATTAGAATTTATACAATATTAGGAATGAAAAATATGGTTTTTATTATTAAATATTTAAGAATGGAGAATTTATTGTAAGAAATGAAGGAAGATAAATATGAAATATATTCCTTATCCTAGAATTAAAAAAATAAAAATGGATAAAAATATATATCAAAAAAATTATTTGTTGAAGTTAATATATCTAATAATTCAATTAAATAAATTAACTTTATTAAATTATTTTTCTAAAATATGAATTAAAAAGTGAATTTAATAAAAAATTAGAGAAATTGAAAAATTACAAGAAAAAATTATCAACAAATAAATAAAACAATAGACAATTTAAGAAAAAATATAAAAAAGAATAAGATAATTTAATAAATAATAAAAAAAGTAATAATTTAATTGAAAATATAAACAATAATAGTTTAATATCTCAAAAAAAATTATCTGTTAATCAATTTTCCTTATCACAATTATTATAAAATGATATAGATTTATTTATAAGGGATTTAGAAAACTAAATAAATAATGAACAGGAATTAAAACTAAATACACAATCATTAAAATGGGAATATGATTTATCAAATTCAATTAATGATTATTTTGAATAAGGAGTAAAAATTATAATGGTATTATTGATAAATAATTTACAAAATGAAATAAAAAATGTTTTAAATCAATAATATATTTATAATATTAATTATTTAAATAATATTTCATTTATCCCTTATATTAATGATGAGTTAAATATTGATAAAATTTTCAAATATATTTTTCAATATTCAAATGAAAATATTTATAATAAAAATTATAATATTA
>Ga0256407_10014844_pt1 | contig 10161 bp, 8 predicted proteins | sample RumenRJG_04DNA_FD_193489 | JGI IMG/M metagenome (GOLD analysis project Ga0256407, IMG submission 193489) | Bovine rumen microbial communities from Lethbridge, Alberta, Canada - RJG_04 | ecosystem: Host-associated > Mammals > Digestive system > Stomach > Rumen | place: Canada: Alberta | collected... | reverse complement strand
CCTGTCGGCCTCGCATACGCAATGAGAACAGTCTATAAGGACGAACTCGATAAGGGTCGCGTTGTTGAAGCAGCATGGAAGGACGTTCCTGAGTATTCTGGTTATACTGGTTCTCAGGCTAATACACATGGTCCTGCAGATTCCGGTCTTGGTGAAGAAACCCAGGCTGCTGAAGGCTGGTCCATCAATAACCACGACGGTCTCGGCAAGATTCCTGAACTTGCTATCATGTTCAGCCGTCAGCCGATCGTTGCTAAGACTCGTAAGATTGCTTCTAGCTTCTCTCTTGAATCCATTGATGATATCAAGAAGATGCAGGGCGTTGACATGGTGAACGACATGGTCAATACTCTCCAGTACGAATTGACTGCTGAAATTGACCGTGAAACCATTGCACGTTGTAAGGCTCTCACCAAGCTCAAAACATTGACACCTGGTGCTGCTCCTGAAGTTGCTGATGGTTGGGTTGGTCGTTGGTCTCAGGAAAGAATCTCCAACATCATCACTCATATCATTGCTGCTTCTAACGATATTGCTATCGCAACTCGTAAGGCACCTGGTAACATCGCTGTTGTTTCTCCTGCTGTGGCTACTGCTTTGCAGTCTTCCACTCAGTTCTTCAACAAGATTACCACTGACGTAACCGGCTCCACCGCTACATGCGAAGTTGGTACTCTCAATGGCGGTCAGTTGAAGGTCTACCGCGATGCTTACGCTGTCAACCATGGTGTTGATAATTGCGAAGTTCTTATCGCTTATAAGGGCGCATCTAACGATGATGCTGGCGTGATCTTCTGCCCGTACGTCACAGGCGTTGTCAACCAGGCTATTGATCCGAATACATTCTCTCCGAGAATCGGTATCATGACCCGTTATGCCTTCGCTAATAATTTGCTTGGCGCTGATAATTACTATCGCACCCTCAAGTTTGAAGGCCTTGACCAGAAGATTGCTGGCGACGTTTACTAATCGTAAGCGTAAACCGCAACAAAATTTGGAGGGAAGCAATTCCCTCCATTTTTAGTATGTAACTTTAGTATAAATAAACTATAGGAGTATTAACATGAAATTAAATGAAGCCAAACAGATTTTAAAGAATAATGGCTATCTTTTTGAAAGCTATGCTTCGTCAAAGATGAAAATGAGCGTTAAGCAAATTTTAGCTAGTAAATATCATTTAAATCCTACAGAAGTTATTTTAGCAACTATTGATGAAGATGAACAGATGGAAGAAGCAGCTAATGAAGGAATCATGCCATCTGATGTTGCTGAATCAATTTATAAAAAATTTATGAGGAGTAGATAATTTATGAAATTGGATGAAGCAAAACAAATTCTTGAACGTGCTGGTATGAAAATTAGACCTACTGTATTAGATGATGTTAAAGAAATAGCTGAAGAATTAGGCTATATAACTAAATTTGGAGACTGGTTTGATGAACCTGCTATATACATTAGTACTAAAAATGGTGCACCGTTTGATAAATCAAAAAATAGTAGGCAATTAACTAATATATTAAACACTATGAGGCCGAGAGTAGTTCAGCAAGATGCAGACTTAAACATTAAAAATGCAAAAAAGTGTTCAACCATAGTTGTTTTTAAGTACACAAATGCTTGGGGATAGTAAATCATGAAGCTAGATGAAGCTAAACAAATTTTAAAGAATGCGGGATATATTACTGAAAACGCAGATAACTACCGCGAAATCGTAACAAAGAAACTTGCACAGATTTACGATAACTGCTATGACAGCGATGACGCCGGCCGTTCATACGCAGAAAAGCATGTTGCTGAATTTGAACCGCAAATTGCTGAAGTTTTAGAAGAAGGTGGCGATGCTCCGATAAGCCCGTATGAAGTTGCAGAAGTGATTTGGTATGTCCTTCACCATTCTCAACTGCAAGGCAAATCAATCTTGGGTGTGTATATGAAATACACCAGAAATGAACCTGACTTTTTTGAAACTTGGTATCAGTTCAATCCATAATATAAAGGACTTGAAAATGAGATTAAATGAAGCAAAACAGATTTTGAATAAGAATGGTTTTCTAACAGAAGGCGCAACTTACCAGTCATTTGTTAACTGGCTTAAAGCTGGATATGATAAAGCTGTTCGTGAAATTGAAAAGTATTATGAGGATGATGGCTTTGAAGTTGAATATATGAATGGCGCTATTAAAGAATCATTCAATGAACTTTATAATATGTTTGAAGCTGGCGCAAGTGTTGATGAGCTTCAGAAAAAGCTTGAATACGAATATCATAACTATTAGTCTTAACTCGCCATCATTTCGTTGATGGACTAGCCTCCTACGGGAGGCATTTCTTTTTGTGTATAAATATACTATAGTTTTGGAGTTTATAAAGAATGCAACATCAGTTTAAAGATCCTACCCCGCCTAAACCACCCATCAATAAGCCAATTCCAGGTCCATCTCCTAAAGATGGATACTGTGCTGCTCGTGACGGTTTTCTTCAGGCTCATAGAATCCAGAATGTTCAGCAACTAATGGATTATGTTCTTCATGAACTTGGTTCGCCGCAGATCTGTGTAGAACTTGACCAACAGACTATGCTTTATGCTATTCTTGATATTGTTCAATGGTTCCACAAATATTATTATGGTTATGGTGCATATCAAGATTATCTTATCATGGAACTTCAGCCAGGAAAGCACAAATATAAATTGTGTCAGGAATTACAGTCAGTTGTTGATTTTAAGACCACAAACTGGTTTGGTAGCATTAATGAATTGTTTACTGTTCCTCATGCATTGTTATATGACCAGGTTCTAAGTATGAATAATACTTGGAATGGCGCCTGTTATGGAAATAGTGCAGCATACGGTGATGTTCTTGGAAGCTGGACTGCTACATTAACATGGATGGCAGAAGCTGATATGATGTTTGGCGAAAAATATCAAGTAAAATATAATGAATATGAACAGGAACTTACAGTTTATCCTACTCCAAAGAAACCAACAAAAGGATTGATGAAGGTGTATAAGAGACAGCGCACAGAACAAATGTTCAATGATCCTATATTTAGAAAAATGCTGGTTGCTCATTGCGGTAAACTTTGGACAAATAGATTAAGAAAGTATCAATTACAGCTTGCTGGTGGTGGTACATTAGGCGCAGATTCACTTTATGCTGGATATGAAAAAGACTATGACTGGTGTGTTGAGAGAATTGAACTTGAAAGTCCTAATGGACATGTACTAGAAGTTTCTTGATCTAAATAAAAAATTAGAAATAAAGGGGACAGATAGCATTTAGCTCCGCTATTTGACTGAGGCTGACACCTCAGTCTTACCTTTATAAATATAATATAGTATTGTCAGATACTTATTTAATAAAGGAGCTAATTATGGGTAAACGGGTAAAGTTTACGGTTTATGCTGAATCACAAACAGACCTAGATATAATAAGAAAAGTATATGCAAATGATACACGCGTAATTTTGAAATGTCAAAATTGCGGAATTCCTATATCAAAAGTTCTTAAAAAGATAATAGGCAGACCATTTGATAATCTTCATTGCCGCCGATGTGGCGTGCTTTTAGGTACGTTGGAAAAATATGGAGTAGTAAATGTATTTCAGCTTGAAAGTGTTAAAGAAACCATGAAAAAGACATGCTTAGAAAAGTATGGTGTTGAATTCATTTCACAAGATCCAGGTTTTAGAAAAAGAGTAGAAATTTCTGTTCAAGAAAGATATGGTGTTAAAAATATAACACAATGTGAAATATTCAAAGAAAAATCAAAGCAAACTAGATATAAAAAGAATGATGGAAAATACAAATCAGATGATGATATTAAACGTGCACAACAAACTTGCTTAGAAAAATATGGATATAAAACACCATTTATATCACCAGAATGTTTAGAAAAAGTCAAAATGACAATGAAGAAAAAATATGGTAGTAATTATTTTTTCGGAACAGATGCATATAAAAAGAAAATGACTGAATTATATGGCGGAAATAATCCAGTATATTCACATGAATTAATTTCAAAAATAAGAAAAAAATACAATTACAATGGAATTCATTTTGATAGTTCATGGGAAGTTGCATATTATATGTGGTTAAAAGATAATTGTAATAATTTTATAGTGCATCCAAAAATACATTTTGATTATATTTTTCAAGATAAAGAACATAGATATTATCCAGATTTTTTAGTTGATGGAAAATATGTTGAAATAAAAGGACAACATTTATTAAATGAAATGCAAAAAGAAAATACTATATCAAATGCAAAATATAACTGTATGATAGAAAATAATGTAACCATAATAAGTAATATGAAACCATACTTTGATTATCTAAAAGAAAAATATAATATAAAACCAAGTGATCTACAACAATATAGAAATAAGTAATTTTATATTAGACCGGTTAAAATACCGGTCTTTTTGTGTCTAATAAATAGACAATAAAGGAGAAGTTAATATGAAGAAGTTATTATTGTCATTATTTGTATTAGCTGCATTTGTATTTGGTGCAGATGTAAGGCCATTCGTATTTGATGGAATTGGAACAGACTTGGAAACTCAGCAAAATGCATGGGAATCACTGGTCAAGTACAAATTATGGGGAACCGTTGGTGTTTATCTATCTAATGAAGGTAAACTTGCTATTGAAGAACAAAATGGTTATAGCGGAACCGCCAATGGTAAATTCAACATTGAAAAAGAACACCATCTAGGTGGTCCTATCATCGTTGGTGGTGAGCTTGACATTGGTATGCATGGAACATTGTATGATGTTCAACTAGCAGGTGGTCCTGTTAGAGCAAAAGACATGCGTGTTCCAGATTGGAACTCATCTCATATACCAGGAACAATTTTTGATGGTCCTTATTGTATTGAAAATGAAATGAGAACTAATTCTCAATTAGCATACGATTATACAATGGACTTGATTAAGGATAAAATAACTGGTGGTTATTTCGTTGGTGAGAATTATCAGTATTGTCCTCAAGAAGTTCCTATCATAGATTCAACACTTGTAATTCCTACAGTTGATTTTGATACTGTTAGTGATTGGAAAACAGGTATAAACATTGGACCTAATTCTTATCCTGTTGGTCAACCAACAAAGATTGCTTACATCCATGTTCCACCTGATACAGTCTACACGAATGAATATGGAACATACGATTTGTATATTGAGAATTTGAAAGTCTCAAGTGTAAATTCTTTCCGTATCTATGTTGTAATGCCTCCTACAGGTAGATTGACAAGAATTTTCGTAAAGAATGGTTTCCAGTTAGATAACTCTGCACATAAGCCAAGAATTCAAGTAATGTATGTTCCTGAAGGATTGGAATGGGATAGAGGTACAGGTGAATGGGATTTGACAGAAGTTCAAGATTCTACCAAATTTACTTATGTGGAAGAATACCAAGGTAATCTATTGTTCTATACAAACAAAAGAGTAGACTGGGCTTCTACAGATGGTCCTGAATATCAAGGTACATTCATTACTACTGATACATTGAAAATTGGTAATGACTTTAGTGTATCAGGACAATTACTTGCCAAATACATTTACATTAGAACACCATACCTTGGTAAGTTCAAATATGTTCCATTTGACCCACCTATTATTGACATTGACCCAACAGCATTAGCAAGTGGTAAATTCGTTGAAAATAATACAGATGTAATTTTGCCAATTAAGCTTGATATTGCTCCTATAACCAATGTTACATTCAACTATTGTTATGTTCTTAAAGATACAACAGGTATTGCTAGTGTTGCGGACTTCAATAATTCTCTACCTGTTTGTGGTAGTGATTCTGGTGAAGTAAAAATTCTCAAAGGAACAAAAACACCTTTGATAAATCCAATACTCAATGTTAAAGTTGATGATGACATTGAATATGATGAAAGATTAATTCTTTATGTGTTTAATCTAAATGGTGCTGTTATGCCAAACAAACAGTTGTCTGGTTATTTCAACTTGACAATTACTGATGGTGATTCATTTAAGATTGACACAACAAAGACATATGCAGTTGATGAAAATTTGAGTAATGTAGATATTGGTGTAGTTTCTGTAATTGGTAAAATGGATTCTACAAAATTATTCCTTAATCCTGCAGATACTTCCAAATATAAATTGGATAGTCTAACAGGTCTATTGACTTTGAAAGTTCCATTTGACTACGAAACAACTCAATTTGATACCATTACTGTAATTGCTCTTGATACTGTTAAAACTGATACTGCCAAATTGATTATTAAGATTGGTGATGTTAATGAGAAACCATCGTTGGCAGATGCTACATTTAGTTTCAATGAGAACGCAGCCACACCAACAACAATTGGAACAGTAACAGCAACAGATCCAGATACAAAGACAGAATTCAAGAATAATGTTTATACCATAATTGATGGTAATAGCAAGTTCACAATCAATTCTACAACTGGTAAGATTACAACTAATACTAAGTTTGATTATGAAACTGATGCGAAAACATATACATTGAAGATTCAAGTCAAGGATAAGAATAATCCTGCGTTAGCCGACACAGCTACAATCACAATCAATTTGAAAGATGTGAATGAAGCTCCTATGGTTAAAGATACCACAATGAGCATTAATGAGAATATAATTGGAACAGTAGGAAAACTAAATGCAAAAGATCCTGAAGGAAAAACATTAACATACAAAATTACTGATACTAATGTTCCATTCAAGATTGAATCTGATGGAACTATCAAGACAACTTCTAAACTTGACTATGAAACAAAAACACAATATACACTCAATGTTACTGTATCTGATGGTACTCATACAATCAAAACAAAAGTAACAATAAATGTTAATAATGTCAATGAACCAGTACATGTTAATGACACAACATTTACTGTGCCTGAAAATTACACAGGACCAATAGGACAAATAGAAGGTAAAGACGATGATAGAGAGTCTGTTGAATATAGTATTAGCAATACTAATGATTATAATATTGACGGTAGCGGCAATATCACACTAAAGAATCCATATGACTTTGAGCAGAAAACAAAAGATTCTGTAATGGTCTATGTAACTACACCTAGTGGTGATAAAGATTCCGCAAAAATCGTAATCAATATTAAGAATGTAAACGAAACGCCTGTATTACAACCAAACGATACATTAACAGTTCCTGAGAATTGTAAAGATTGTGAAGTTGGTATTATAACTGCGATTGACCCAGATAGTGATAAGATTACTTACAAGGTGGAAGAACCAGGATTCTACATTGAATCTACTGGTAGATTGATTACAACAGTTCCATTGGATTATGAGAAAGACCCAGTAATCACAATAACAGTTATCGCAACTGATCCTAGCGGTGCCAGCGATACATTGACATATACTATTAAAATTACTGATGTCAATGAACCAGTCCATACAAAAGATACCACATGCAACATACAAGAAAACTTCGTTGGTAGAACAGGTTGTAAGATTGAAGCATGGGATGATGATGGAACTAAACCAACTTATAAATTGACAGATTCAACTAACTACACGATTGATTCTAATGGTGAGATTACTGTGAAGAAACCATTAGACTTTGAAACCAAACCACTTGATACATTGAAAGTTATTGTATCTGACGGTACATTCAATGACACAGCAATCGTGATAATCAAGGTTGTAGATGTTCCTGAGAAAACCCAAATTACTGAAGTAGATAATAAACCAAAACAGGACACTATTAAAACAAACAAGAAAGACCATACTGTAGATTACACAATATGTGAAGGCACCAAATGTGAAAATCACACTATTGATGTAACAGTTACAAAAGATACTGTAGTTAAAGTATGTAATGAGAAAAAGACATCATGTGATAATGTAGTATTCTTATTCAATGATACACCACCAATTGTAACATTGACCAACATTGAAAGTACAACTGGAACAATAGACTACATTACTATTGAAGAACAGAAAGATGACCAAATCTATGTAAACAAGAAAACGAATGAATTGACAGTCATCGTTAGAGATACAGTTAATAAGAAAGAATCACATTTCAACATTAATGTTACACTTGATACTTTACCAACTGAAAAGATTGTGTTGAAGGACTATCCATATATCATAGACGAAACGAAGGCACAAATCGTTCCAATTGGTGATGATAAAGCCGAAATCGTGGAAGTCATAAAGGTAAATGGCGTAGATGTTATTGTAAAGCAAGTCATAGACCTCAAGACAAACAAACTAATTGATTCTGTTCAAACTGTTTCTTACACAACTATTATCAATGGTAAAGAAGTTACTGTTGAATATAAGACTGACATGTATACTGGTAAGAGAGTAACCGATTATGAAGTTTCATACAACATTGATTCTTGTACTGTTGTATCTTACACAATGAATGAGAATAAGAAGATCGTAAAGAATGAAGAAGGAAACATTGGTTATACAATTACTTACAACTACATTGATGATTATGGAAACAAAGCAGTAGCAATGGTTTCAATCGTTTATGACGATATACCACCTGTTGTTAAAATTCTTGAACCAGGTGAAGGTATGTTCAAGACTAATGCTATTGCTGTAAAATGGACTATTAATGGTATGGTTCAAGATACATTGAATTTACAGAGACTTGAACCTGGTGCAAACATGATTATCAGACGATTTGTTGATAAGGCAGGAAATGAAGCAATGGATACTGTGTGGGTTTACATGAAAGAAGCCAAAGCCATTGAGATTCAAGTAATCAATCCTGTTACAGAAATCAACAAAGAAAAGGTTGACGAATGGTACAGCGACCCAACACATACTTATAACAAGAAGAAACCATATGCTATATCATTTGTGAAAGAAGATGAAGAACCAAATGTAATAGGTATTGGATTCAAGGTTGACATCGCATTACCAAGCGTTTCACCAACTGGCGGACTTGCAACACTTGATGACATCGTTAAGAATGGTAGAATTCCTGTTGATGACCAAGGCAATATCGTTGGTGCTTCAACAAAGAGTATTGATGTTGAAGAATATGTAAATGACCATTGTACTGAAGATTTCAAGCAGGACTATCGTAAGAATGGTCTGAATATCCCATTGTATAATGTTACATACAAACTGCACTTATGGGTATATTCAACTACAGCTAACTATGTAAATGATTACAATATAGAATATGAGCTTAATGACCAGGAAGTGGTCAGTGAAGCTGGAACGGTTGGAATGGTTGTTGACTGGATTGCAGATAAAGATGGCGGTGTAAAGGCAAAGAATGGACATCAGCTTGGTACATCAGCCTATATTACTAAATTGTTCTCCAAGTCTATTGCAGTTAACCGGTGCGACTATCAAACCAAAAAGGCTGGTCATAGAACTGTCAAGAAGGAAGATACTACAACAACATTTGGGTATAAGAGATATTCAGAAAAAAGAAATAAGATATCCAATATAATTCTAGGCCGGCGTAATGCCGGTCTTTTTGTATCTAATAAATACATTGAGGTGATATATGCCAGGTTTAACAACACAGATTAATAATTACAATAAGAATAAGTGGAAGGTTAGATTTAGTAACATTCCAAACATGACAGGACAGAAGATAGATATCCATGTGCTTAATAATTATGTGCGTGAGTTCAATGTTCCTGATATAACAATTCCTATGCTGACATCCGTTACGGGTCACGAAAGGCAACTACATCCTAATACGATTGGATCTAGAGATCTTCAGACCATCAACATTGCATTTACGATTGATGAACATATGTATAACTATTGGTTACTTTATACATGGCTTTATCAGATGCGTCATGGAAAGACATTGGCTGATAGAACAAATCTTGATGGCGTTCCTCTTGTTAGAATGGACTCTATTGATGTTATAGAATTATGCCTATTAGATAATGATAAGAAGATCATTTCCAAGATGAAGTTCCATCATTGCATTTTGAATAATATGGGTGCATTGGATCTTAAGTATTCTGATTCAGAACTTGGAACAATGGTCTGCACTTTTGAAGTCGAGAATGTTTCGTTTGAAGTGAATACTGAAGGTGAATAGATCATTAAGGTGAAGTTATGAGATTAAAAATAGAAACACACTGCAAAGAATGTGGACAAGATTTTGATACAATGTATAATCTTGCTATGCACATCAGAACTAAACATAA
>Ga0256407_10014843_pt1 | contig 10161 bp, 5 predicted proteins | sample RumenRJG_04DNA_FD_193489 | JGI IMG/M metagenome (GOLD analysis project Ga0256407, IMG submission 193489) | Bovine rumen microbial communities from Lethbridge, Alberta, Canada - RJG_04 | ecosystem: Host-associated > Mammals > Digestive system > Stomach > Rumen | place: Canada: Alberta | collected... | reverse complement strand
TTAAAGGAATTTTTTTATTTTTTTTTTAAATTTTTTTTTAGTAAAAATCTGTTTATAAATGATTAAAATATTATTTATTTTTTATGAATTAAAAAATAAAATATATATAATTTTTTATTATTTATCTACTTAATTTTTCAATTTTTAAAAAAAATGGAAAATACAAATTTCACTTCAAATTTTGAGTTAGATAATTATATATTATTATGTTGTAAATATTGTAATAGACTTCATTCATTTAAAATTTATTATGATAAGAAAATATCTGATTTAATTTTATCTTTTAATTGTGAAAACAATGTTGAAATAATAATTTTATCACTTTTTTTGTCTGAAATAAATAATTATTCAATTAAATGTTTTAAATGTGGTAATTTATTAAAGACAAATGAAGAAATATATAAAACACTTGATAATAATTTTACTTGTAAAAATTGTTCTGAAGAAAATTTTACGTTATTAAATTGTTTAAAATTAAATGATTTAGAATTTAAATCACTTACTGAAAATATTAACAAATTATTATTAACTTCAAAAGAAAAGGAAAAAGATAATAATTTATATAATTTAAGTAAAGAAAAATTAAATACTTTACATTCCTTTTTAAATATTATGTTTTATAATAAATTATTTATTGATTCAAATGAAGATTTTATTGAGGAAAGAGAAATTATAAATAATTTTTTTCAATATTTTGAACACTTCGTTAATATTGTTTTAGAAAATAAAAATTATTATGATATATTTACAACAATAAAAGAATTATTTTTGCCAGGAATAATTTATCAATATCAATTTTATTATAATGAATCTAATGCTTTTATGAGTTTTTATTTTCAATTATTAAAAGCAAGAAAAAAAAAATTATCTTTTGAAATGTTTGAATATTTAGAAAAAAAATATACTAATAATTATAAATATAAAATTCACTATTTATACACTGTAAATAAATATAGTCAAAAAAGAGAAATTGATGATTCATTTTCAATCAATACAATAATTTATAATAATATTATAAGTTATTTAAATAATTTTATACTTAATAGACAAATAAATTCACTATATTTAGAAATTGAAAAATTAAAAAACGAAAATTATATTAATAATTATTATCAACATTTTTTTTTAATTCCACAAAATTTAATCACAAAAAGAAAAGGAATTAACTTTTTACTTAATGAAATTATTAATACACAATATAAACAATTTAAATCAATTACTCCAACACAAAATTTTATAAAATCAATAAGAAAAGAAATAAACTTTTTTTTAAATAGTAATATAGATGATAATTTAAAAAAAAAACTCAATGAATTTAATGATAAATTAATAAAAGAATATGGATATATTTTACCAACTTGGAGAAATAAAAATAAAAATAATGAATCATTAAATCATCCTTATGTTAGTTTTACTTTTGAAGAAATTAAAAAACTAAAACAGCTAAAAGTAGATTTAAATAAAGATAATAAGCAAGAATTGAAAATTAATAATTCAAATAATTTTTTACTTCAAATTTCTATTGATTTCTTATTTTATTTAAAAGAAAAAGGAAATAAATTTGCTCATTTAATTGAAAATACTAAATTAAAATATTATAAAAATATTCAAATTATAAAAAATTATAAAAAAGACAATAAAACAGATTTAAAAGAATCCATAGAAAAAACTTTTCAACTTAATGAAGTATATCAGATTTTTTCATTAAATGAAATATTAAATTTTGTTTTTAAAATTTTTGAACAAACAATATTAAATGAAAATGATAAAATTCAATTTGTATTAAATAAATATAACAAAGAATTTGATATTTTTTCAAAATCATTAGATTCATATAAAGATCTAGAAAAGTCATTAACAAATTCTATTGAAGGAATAAAAAATAGTATTGATGAATTAATAGATTCATATACCATTAATGATGAAAAATTATATCAAAAATATTTAAAAATATTTGAAATGAAAAATTGTTATGATGATATTATTTTATATTTAAATACATTCTTTCAATCAAAAATTATAAAAATAAAAGATGATAATTATAATAGTTATAATGAATTATTGAGACAAAAAAAATTGATAAATGAATTAAATCAATATCATAAATTTCAAATTTTTAAAAATTTATATTTAAATAGATTATTAAATCATAATATCAAAAAAAAAAAAAATTCACTTTTAAAAGAAATAAATGAAATTAGTAATTCTATCCTTGAAATAAATGAAATAATAAATAATTTAAATTTAATAAAAGATGTTTTATTAGATTTAAAAAAATTATCTTTTGATATTGAAATAATTTTTAAAGATTTTATGGAAGAAAATTATCCTGGAGAATCTATTAAAAAAATTAAAATTTCTGAAAATGAAGATAAAATAATTCATAAAGTGAGTTTAAATGAAATAAAAGAATATATTAAAAAAATTATAAATATAGACAAAAAAAAAGATTTTATTTCAGAAGAACCTAAAGAATTTTTGTTTCAATTGTTTAAATTAAATATAGGATATCCTTTGTAAATAATATAATTTAATATTTTTTTTTAAATATAGATAAATTAACTTTAATTAAAATATTTGTTTTGATTAGAATATATTTTATTTTATTAATATTAAAAGAATTGAATTTTTTTCTAAATATAAATTTTCATTAGCTTTTTTTATTAGTTTTGTTTATTTTATCTTCCGGGAAATAGGAGTAATATATAATATATTAAATATTGTTTATGAAAAAAATAGATTTTTTTATAAATATTATTTCTTAATTAATTGGATAAAATGTTATTTATTTAATAAGAATTTATAAAAATTGAAAATATTTTTAACGCATAATTATCAGTTAAATAAATTTAAAAAAATAAAAAAATTAGAATCAGAAGAATAAAAAAGTAAATAATTTATATAGCAAAAAAAATAAAATATATTTAAATTTTATTTATCTAAATTAATTTTATATTTTTCAAGATTTGAATTTAAATCTTTTTTTAATAAATCAGTTATTTGATTAACTTTATTTAAATGTTGATTTTTAAGATTTTGAATTTGTTTTTGAATATTTTTTTGTTCATTTAATACTTTTTTATCAAGTTTCAAAGTTTTAATATTACTTAATTGTTGAAAAATAATATTATTTTGTCTTTCAAAAAAATTTTTTGGTTCAACTCTCTTCTTTTTTTCATAAAATTCATTATAATTATCTATAGCATATTGAGAAAGAGATTTATTAATATTATTTTCAATATTATTTTTATCAATTAAATCTGAAATTGAATTAGCACATTCAATTATTTTTTCCATTTCTTCAACTTTTCCTTCTATATTATATTTTTTTTTATTAAAAATTGATTTTCTTGTTAAAATAAAATTTTTATTATTTTCAAAACTATTTCTTGAATTATTATTTATTAAAGATGATAAAGTTTTATTTTGTTCTATAAAATTATTTGTACTTTTACTTTTTGTCATTTTTTTTTTTTTTATAAATTTATCATATTTTTTTCTTATTCTATGTACATCTGTTAATTCTTTTATTTCTTCATCAATATTTTTTTTTAAATCATCAATATCTTTTTTTATTAAAGGATCCGCATTTTCTAATATTTTTAAATTATTTGTGTGAGTGATTGGATTAAATCTCAAAAAAGCATTATTTAATTGTCTTCTATATTTATCATTAATATATGAAAAGTTTTTTGATAATTTATATTTGTTTTGAATTATAATATTATTATTATTATTTTTGTTTTCCAAATTATTATTTTGTATATTTAATTCTTTATTTGGTTGTTTTTCTAAAAATATTTCATTTAGTTTTGATATTTCAGATGCTGATTTTTCCATATATTTTATATGTTTTCTTATTTTTAATAATAATTTTTTTGAAGATGGTGATATTTCTTTTTCAAATAATATTGAATCTGATGAATTTCTTTTTAAATTTCTTGAAATAAATTTTATTCTATTATTTGTTTTTTCTTTTTTTTTTTCGTCTAATAAATTATTTGTATATGTTTTTATTATAAATAAATTATGGTTTATTTTTGGAAAAATTTCATCAGTTTGAGTATTTTTTTTTATTCTCCATACACGAAAATCATTAACTTCTTTTAAATTTCTTATTAAAGAATTTTCATTTGTTTCCATTTTTTTAATTATATATTTTTTTTTTTGTTCGATAAAAAATATGAAATAAAATTAAAGAAAAATAAAAAATTTTAAATTTTGTTCTTAAATATATATTTTAAATATTAAATATATATAAAAACTCACTAACACCAATTTTCACAAAAATTTAACTAAATATATTAAAATATAAAAATCAAAATCTTTAATCTATATTAATATTATAATTATATTTTTCAAAAGAATAAAAATCAAAAAATTAATTTTTAAATCAAAAAAATAATCATTAATATAATTCAAGATTAAAATTTATAGATTATCAATTCATAAAATAATTAAAAAAAATCAAAATTAAAAAATTTCACAAGCACTACATTGACAATTTTCTTTATTGTCATTATATTTATTTTCAAAAACTGAATCAAAATTATCAATTAAAATAACTTCAGCAATTCTTTGAGAAGAAATCATATCAATAAAACTAATTTTATGATTTTTATTTCCTTTTAAAATTTCATTTCCAAATGCATCAATTCTAAATAAATTATTTGTTTTATTTGAAGATATAGAATGTCTATTTAAACTTCTTGATCTTGTTTTTTCAATTGATGATGTAGTTGCTTTTGAATTTCTTCTTTTTTGTTTTATTAATGAAAATGTTGATTTTGAATTAATTGATGTATTTTGGTCTGAATCTAATTTAAATGTTACATTTCTTGATGACATTTTTTTTTTGTTATAATGTTGACTTATTGATTTTTTTTATATATTTTTCTTATATTGTTGTATATTGATGGGAAAAAAGATTTATTTATAAAATATTATTTTGAATATGAAAAAGTGTTATTTATTATTTTTTTATTTTTTTTTTTTAATTTTTTTATTGTTTTTATTAAATCATATTTTGTTTTTTATATTGATTTTATTTTAAGTTTTTTAAAAAAAACATTTCAAATTCATTTTAATGTCAAAATCAGATAAAATTGGAAATTATCAAATTCAAAAAATAATAGGCGAAGGAACATTTGGAAAAGTAAAATTAGCAAGAGATATAATAACAAAAGAAAATGTAGCAATAAAAATTTTAGAAAAATCAAAAATAAAAACAAATGAAGAATTAGAAAGAATAAACCAAGAAATAAATTCATTAAAAGAATTAAATCACTTAAATATAATAGAATTATATGAAATATTAGAAGATGAAAAAAATTATTATTTAATATTAGAATATATGACTGGAGGAGAATTATTTTCATATATAATAAAAAATGAAAAATTAAATGAAGAAATAACATCATATTTTTTATATCAAATAATAAAAGGAATTCAATCAATTCATGATAAGAAAATTTGTCATAGAGATTTAAAACCAGAAAATATTTTATTAGATAATGAAAATCAAATAATTAAAATAATTGATTTTGGTTTATCTAAAAAATATAATAATAATTTATTATCAACTCAATGTGGTTCAATTTGTTATACTGCACCAGAAATAATTAAAGGTTTAAAATATAATGGATTAAAAAGTGATATTTGGAGTTGTGGAATTTTATTATTTGCTATGATATATGGTTATTTACCTTTTGATGATAAAAATGATGAAATTTTATATTCTAAAATTATTAATTGTAATATTGAGTTTAATGATATTTTTTTTATTTCATCTCAATGTAAAGATCTAATTGTTAAAATGTTAGAACCAAATCCTGATAAAAGAATCAATATTAATGATATTTTAAATCATCCTTTTTTAGTTTTTGGAAAGCAAAAATATGATAAAGTTAAAATTATTTATGAAACTTTTGATAAGAATTTAATAATAAATTATATGGAAAATTATTTAAGAATAGATAATAGTAATAATAATATTATTAATAATATTAATGAAAATAAACATAATAATATTACTACAATTTATAAATTATTAAAGAAAAAAATTATTAAAGATGGAATTGAATTGAGAAATAATTATATTTTATCAGATAAAAAAATTATTCCTAATCAAAATGATAAAAATAATAGTGCAAAAAATTTAACAAATTCTATATCATCTTCTGCAAATTCAATGATGAATGAATTGAATGAAGTTATTAAAGATGTTCAAAAAAATAATGGATTAATAATAAATAATTTAAATGTAAACATGATTAATAATACTATTAAAAATCTTAATATTATTAATAAGAATAATAATTTTAATATTATAAATAAGAATAATAATATTAATATTATTAATAATGATAATAATAATACAATCAATAATTTTTTTAAAGCAAAAAAACAAATTATTGATAATACAATTGATAAATCAAATAGACCTAAAACAAATACTCCAATTAAAAAAAGAAATGAGATTAAAAATATATTTAATATAAAAACAAATCCAAATACAAGAGAAACAAATACAAAATTAAATTCATCATGTAAAAATATGACAAATAAAAAAAAAATTAGAAAAAGAAAAAATAATAATAATATGCTTGTTTTTCCATATAAAGCTCAAACTAATTATAAAAATGATAAAATTCAAATAAATAATATTCAATCAAATAAAAAAAAGAATTTAAATGAAAATAATAATAAAAATAAAACTTTTATAACTCCATTAAATCAACAATCAAATAATCAAAAAAATAATATTAATGATATGATTATTGAACATTGTGAAACTGAAATTAATAATAATAATGATCAAATGAATAAAAGATTAATTCAAAGTTTAAACTTTCAAACTTTGAATAGAATAAAAAATAATAATAAAATGAATAAAATTTCTTTAATAAATACAAAAAAAATGAATACAATATTTATGAAAAAATTACTTAAAAAAAAATTAATAAAAGAAAAATCTCCAAAAACTTTTTCAAAAAGATTTAATATTACAGATGAACATTCTTCAAAAGAAAAAAATAATAATTCATATAAAACTAAATCTTTATCTTTAAGAAATAATATTAATAATAAGGTATCTTGTATTAGTTCAAGAAATAAAAGTAAAATTCAAATAAATATTGGAAATATATTTGATAATGAAAATAATTTTATTTCAAAATTAAAGTCTCCAAAAAAATTAACTCCAGAAAAAAATTATCAAAGAAATAATAATAAAGATTTTACTATTTGTTCTACTCAACATTCTTTTATTGAATTGAGTATAAGAATTAAAAAATTTTGTAAAAAAAGAAATTTAATTTTAATTGATAAAAATAAAGTTAAATATACTATTTTTTTAGTTGAAAATAAAAAAATAAATATTGAAATTTTTAATAAAGAAGGAGTTAATATGGTTAAATTAAATGGGGCAAAAAATAGTTATTTTGATAACATTATTAAACAATTTATTGTTGAAGTTTTATTATAAATTATATTTAATATTTATTTAAATGAATTTATATATATTTTACGATTAGGAAAAAAAATTTTATAATAAAGTTATATTTAAAAGAAGTTATTTTGGTAAATTTGCTTTCCTTCATATTTTTATTTTATTTTAATAAAAAAGTTATTATTTTAAATATATATTTTATAATCATTAGTCTTTGAATTTAAACTTAAAAAACATAAATCAAATTTATTTTGTAAAAAAATTTAAAAAAATTATATAAATAAAAAATACCAAAATTGAAATGGACGACAGTATATCATTATCAGAAATTAAGTCATTAAATTCTTTAGAAGAAGAAAAAGAAGATATTGAAGAAAAAGAAAAAGAATCAAAAAAAATATTTCAATTATCATTAGACACATTTAAAAATAATCAATTTAAAAAAACTATAATATTCATAAATAAAATAAAAATAAATAAAAAAACTTCATATTATTGGCAAATTCAATTTCTAAAACTATCATCATACCTAGAAATAATAGAAAAAAAATTAAATTCAAAATATTATAATCCAATGAAAATTTCAAAAATAGAAAAATATTTAAAATTATTTAATAATGAATTAAATGAATTTATAGAAGATATAAAAAAAAATCCAAATGATGAAAATTTATCAAGTAAATATGAAATAATAATAACATTCATTTTAAGACAATGTAATAATTATTCAAGATTTTGTATTTATCAAAATTTTATATATGATTGTATTATATTTTTAGGATTAGGAGAAAGATTAATAAAAAGAACTTCTGATTTTATTTATTCTCCAGATTCTTATCATTATGCTTGTGAAATATTTATTTTTTTAAGTAGTTTATATATTATTTCTAATAATTTTAATTCTGCTAAAAATTATATTATTTTATGTTTAAAATTATGTTATAAAGAATTAGAATTAAGATTAGAAAATAATGATTATTTAGAATCTCTTTTTAATATTAATAATTTTAATGATAGAGAAAAAGAAAAAGTTGAAAGTATTTTTTTAAATATTACAATTTGTTTTTTTCATTTAGGAGTTTGTAATGAAAATGAATATGATTTCAATTCTGCATATGAGTCATATAAACAAGCAAAATGGTTTAGTCAAGTTATTCCAAATAATAATATGATTGAATTTATTACTACTATTTATAAAATGGAAAAAAGAGAATTATTAAGAAATCAATTGATTGAATTTTTTCAAAAAGAAAATAATAATTTAATTGAAGAACCTCTTATAATTATTAAAAAACCAAAATTTATTTTTGATGAAGAAGAAAATATAAAAAAATTTAAACATTTAGAAAAATATCTTAATAATTTAAAAATTAAAGAAATAGATGATGATGAACCAAATTTATTATTTAATATTAAAGGAAAGCCTTTTTCACAAAATGTTTCTAATGTAACAAAAACTATACATGTTCTTAATTATTTAATGAAAGATAAATTTAATGGAGTTATTGATAAAATGAAAAAAATTGAATTACATCATTTAAATAATGAAACAAAACAAATTATTCAAAAAAAAATAATAAATATTAAAAATGATGAAAGAGAAAAAGAGAGAATTTTAAATGAAAAAATTATTATTAAAAATAATGAAAAAAATAAAAATATTAATTTTAGAAATAACAATAATTCTAATCAAAATATAATTGATATTAATTTTAATAATAAAATTAATAGTGATAATAATATTAATGAAAGTTCATGTATGAAAAATGAATTAAAAGAAAATGAATTGTTAAAATTAAAATTAATAAAAAATCAAATGAATAAATCAAAATATAAATTAATTAAATTACCCAATCAAAGTAAAAATTTAAGTACAGAAACTTCATTTTATTCTTCAAATAAAAATAAATATTTTAATAAAACATCTTTTTATAATAGTACTTTTGATATGAATAATACAAATAATAATAATAATACTTCAATTAAAAAGAATAATTCAAAAATTTCAATTTCAAGTAGAAATAATATAATAAATAAAAAAATTAATATTTCTAATTATAAAGAAATTGAAAAAATAAAATATAATTCATATGTTTTTAATAAAAAATTTCAAGAGAAAAAAAAATTTTTAAACAATCAATTTTCAAAAGAATTAAAATTTCAAAAAGAGTTGTTAAATTCTAAAGTTTTACCAAAAGAAAAAAATAATGATAATTTTAATAAAATAAAAACTCAACTTCAATGTGAAGATTTTTTTAAAAAAACTTTAAGAGAACAAATTAGTTTAATTAAAGAAAAGGAAATTTTAAAAAAAGATGAATTAAAATTAAAAAAGAATATATTACAAAAAAGAGTTTTTAATAAAATTCCTACTGCTACTATAAATGAAAATGAAATTTTTTTTATGACAAAAAAAAGTTCTTCTCCTGAAATTGGTAATATGAAATGTATTGATAAATTAACTTCTCAAATTGAGAATATTGATATTACAAAAAGATATTTATTAAATTCTTTTAAAAGAAATTTAATAAAAAGTCAATCTAGTAGAAAATAAATTTCATAAATTTTAAATAATATTTTATATTAATCAATGTAAAAATAATATATTTATAATAAAAATTCAATTAATTCTTTTATTAATGATTATCCATAATTTTTTAAATAATATAATATTTTTCTTTTGGGGATTGGGGATTGGGGATTGGGGATTG
>Ga0256407_10014842_pt1 | contig 10162 bp, 8 predicted proteins | sample RumenRJG_04DNA_FD_193489 | JGI IMG/M metagenome (GOLD analysis project Ga0256407, IMG submission 193489) | Bovine rumen microbial communities from Lethbridge, Alberta, Canada - RJG_04 | ecosystem: Host-associated > Mammals > Digestive system > Stomach > Rumen | place: Canada: Alberta | collected... | reverse complement strand
CTGCCAGGACGGGTGGTGGAGGTCCTGCATGGCCTCGGGGTGGTCGCGCACGATCTGCGAGATATTCTTGGCCTCGGTGCCCTTGGGGTCGTGGCGTTCGTTCCACGTCCAGTAGAACATAATCACCTGCTTGTCATGGGTGGCACCGTCGTAGCGGCCCACCTTGCGCCCCAGTGCGTCGGTGGCAGCCCAGTAGTCGCTGTTCACCGGCTCGTCCTGTGCCACGGACAGTTGCGTCCCGGCCAGCGCCATCATCAGAAGGAAGTGTCTGTAGTGCATAATAGTGAGTGATGGTAAAAAAGCATAATTCATAATTGCAGGCAGGCATGACATGCACGCCCCCCCAATTATGAATTATGAATTATGCATTATGAATTACGGATAAGGCATTGCCATTAGTTGCCGCTGCTGCCGTCGGCGCGGATAATCAGCTTGTCCAGGAGGTTTTGCGTCGAGGACGACTTCTGCTGCTGGGCTTTCTCGATGGCGCTCTCGGTGATGTCAACATCGTTTTCGAGACTGGCCACCTTGGCCTTTGCCTTCTCGATTTCGCTATATGCCTTGTCGGCAGCCTGGCGTGCCTTCTCCAGCTTCTGCTCGGCAGCGGTCACCTTCTTGTCGGCGTCGGCAGCCTTCTGCTGTGCCTTGATGATGGCTCTGTCGGCCTTGTCTTTTTGCTGCTGCAGCTTGGTGGCCTGCTTGGTGGCCTTCAGGAGAGCCTTGTCGGCAGCCTTCTCGCTGGAGACGGCTTTCTTGGCCGTCTTGTAGTTTGTCGATGCAGCCTTCAGGTCGGCCTGCTTCTGCTTCAGCAGTGCCTTGGTGTCGGCACTCTTCGTGGCCTTGTATTGAGTCTTGAGGCTTTTCACTTCGCCCTTCAGTCCGGCTATCTCGGCCTTGAACTGGTTCATCCATTCGGTGGATGTCTTCTCTGTCTGGGCTGTGGCGGCCATGCAGACGGCCAGCAGCACAATGGTCATGATTCTCTTCATTGCTTTTCTACTTTTTTTGAGGATTATTACTTTGTTTCTTCTCTTTCTCGTTACGGATTATCGGGCGTCACGCTGCAGAGCAGGCAGCACACCTGGTCCTGAAAGCTACGTCCCATGCTGGCCCGGGGCACTCCCTGATTGATGATGCAGAAGCTGAGCAGATGGCCGTTGGTGGCTGTCAGGTAGCCCGAGAGGCTGGATATGCCGGAGACGGTGCCCGTCTTGGCATGCACGTTGCCGGCAGCCGGTGTTTCGACCATGCGTTTCTCGAGCGTGCCGTCCACGCCGGCAATAGGCAGCGAGGGATAGAGGTGCTGGAAGATTTCGGGACGCGACTGGGCATAGTTGAGCAGCGTCACCAGCAGCTCGGGCGAGGCATAGTTGTAGAGCGAGAGGCCGCTGCCGTCGGCAATCGTGTAGTTGTCCACGGGCAGGTTCAGCTGTGCCATCAGGCGCTTGATCTTCTCCTCGGCATGCTTGCGGGTAGCCAGCTTTTGCCCGCCGAAAGCGGCAATCTGGAAGAACATACACTCGGCATAGATATTCTCGCTCATCTTCATCATCGGGATGAGTACCTCGTCGATGTGGTGGGGGATGGTGAGGATAGCTCGTGTACCGACGGTGGGCACCGTTTTCTGCTGCACAGCGCGATACTTCAGCCGGATGCCCCCCTTGGACAGTGCGGCCACCCACTGCTCGGCAAACTGGTCTTTGGCATCGACCATCAGTGCCGAATAGGGACCATAGTCGTCGTCCCACGACCATCCGGAACCCAGCCCGAGGTTGTCCTTCATGCTCAGGTCGATGTATAGATGGCCATCGATGCTCGAGATGCCCTCGCGGGCCAGGGCAGCGACCATCTGCTGCAGGCCGCTGCGTGAGAGGAGGGGATCCATCCCGCCCAACACATAGACATCGCCCGAGAGCACACCGCCCGAGACGGTTCCCGTGGTGAAGAGGCGCGTGCGGAACTGATAGTCTCCGCCCAGGTAGTGCAGGGCTGCAATGCTGGTCACCAGCTTCTGGCATGAGGCGGGACGCAGACGCTGGATGGCATTGCGGGCATAGAGCGGACGGCCCTCGGTGAGGTCGTAGATGTACATGCCCAGCTGGGTGGTCTCGAAGAGTGGCTGGGCACAGAGTGAGTCGAGACCACGACAGACACGGCCGGCCCACGTCTCCTCGACGACAGGCACCGCAGGAGTCACAGCAGGCTGCTGCACATCCTCGGCGACAGGCGCTGCGGTGGCGGGTTGCTGCGTCATGCTCGTCAGCTCCACCACCTGCTGGGGGATCCCTGCCGAGGAAACCGTGGGCGGGACAGGCGGCACACGCCGAAGCGTGCCGCACGAAACCATCAGGCAGAGTGCCCAGAGCATCGTCATCCTATACGTAAAACAGGCCTTATTCATACGTCTCATCATGCAATATGACAACAAAGGTAAAGAAAAATCTTGAAGAACACGCAGAGACTCGACTTTTTTCTGTACTTTTGTCCTCGAATAACTCAATTTAAACCAAACTTACCAAAAGAAAAGCGAACGATGATACACAAATATGATTTTCTGATCATAGGCGGTGGCGTAGCAGGAATGAGCTATGCATTGAAAGTGGCCGACAGTGGAAAAGGACGCGTGGCTCTCGTATGTAAGACGACGCTCGAGGAGGCCAATACGGCCAAGGCGCAAGGTGGCATCGCCTCGGTGACCAACCTGCTGGTGGACAACTTTGAGAAGCACATCGAGGATACGATGATTGCCGGCGACTACATCAGCGACCCGGCTGCCGTGGAGCAGGTGGTCAAGGGTGCACCGGCCGGCATACGCGACCTGCTCAAGTGGGGCGTCTGCTTCGACAAGAAGGAGAATGGCGAGTTCGACCTGCATCGTGAGGGAGGACACTCTGAGTTCCGCATCCTGCACCATGCCGATGACACGGGAGCAGAGATACAGCGCGGGCTGATGGAGGCCGTACGCCAGAATCCCAATATCGAGGTGCTGGAGAACCACTTCGCCGTAGAGATTATCACCCAGCACCACCTGGGCATCCGCGTCACACGCCGCACACCGGACATCGAATGCTACGGTGCCTACATCCTGAACCCGGAGACGGGCAAGGTGGACACCTACCTGAGCCGCGTAACCCTGATGGCCACCGGCGGCACTGGTGCCATCTATGCTACCACCTCGAACCCCAATATCGCCACCGGCGACGGCATCGCCATGGTCTATCGTGCCAAGGGTAAGGTGAAGGACATGGAGTTCGTACAGTTCCACCCCACCGTGCTCTACAATCCGAAGGAGACACATCCCGCCTACCTCATCACCGAGGCCATGCGTGGCTATGGCGGCATCCTGCGCCTGCCGAACGGCGAGGAGTTTATGCAGAAGTATGACCCGCGCCTCTCCCTGGCTCCCCGCGACATTGTGGCCCGCGCCATCGACCATGAGATGAAGATTCACGGACTGGACCACGTCTGCCTCGATGTCACACACAAGGATCCCGAGGAGACCAAGCACCACTTCCCCAATATCTATGCCAAGTGCCTCAGCATCGGCATCGACATCACCAAGCAATATATCCCCGTGGCACCCAGCGCCCACTATATGTGCGGCGGCATCAAGGTGGACCTCGACGGGCAAAGCAGCATCCGCCGTCTCTATGCCGTGGGCGAATGTTCGTGCACAGGCCTGCACGGCGGCAACCGTCTGGCCAGCAACTCGCTCATCGAAGCCGTAGTCTATGCCGACGCTGCAGCTCGTCACTCGATGGAGGTCATCGATCAGTACACCTTCAACGACCGCGTACCGGAGTGGAACGACGAGGGCACGATGTCGAACGAGGAGAAAGTGCTCATCGCTCAGGATGTCAAGGAGGTGAACCAGATAATGTCCACCTACGTGGGTATCGTGCGCAGCGACCTGCGCCTGCATCGTGCCTGGGAGCGCCTCGACCTTCTCTATGAGGAGACAGAGCATCTCTTCAAGCGCGTGAAGCCCACTCGCGATATTTGCGAACTCAGAAACATGATCAATGTGGGCTACCTCATCACTCGACAGGCACTGGAGCGCAAGGAGAGCCGCGGCCTGCACTATACCATCGACTACGCAAAACATGCGCTCGAGGGGAAGAGGGATTAGGGATTAAAGGATGAAGAAGAGTATCTTTGCCTCTCTGCTCCTGCTGGAATGTAATTTTCTGTTGCTGACCACTGGAGTGTCGCTTTTCTATCACGAAAGCGACTGGAAGGCGTTTCTCTTCACCGCATTGCTGTGCCTCGCACTGGGCCTGACGGGGCGATGGCTCGGACGTCGCAGCCAGGACCACTACATGAGCCGCACGGATAACTTCCTCGTGGTCGTTGTCTCGTGGATTGTGCTCTCGGTCATCGGCACCATTCCTTTTGTCCTCGTCAGCGACATGGATATCTCCAGCGCCTTCTTCGAGACCATGAGCGGAGTGACCACGACAGGCGCTACGTGTATCAGCGACATCGACTCTCTCTCTCACGGACTCAAGTTCTGGCGCAGTGTCCTGCAGTGGATGGGCGGACTGGGCATCGTGGTCTTCTCCATAGCCCTCATCCCCTCGTATGAGATGAAGAATACCAGCATCTTCTCGGCCGAGGTGCCTGGCGTCGAGGTGGACAAGCTGCGACCCAAGATTGCCAGCACGGCACGCCGCCTGCTGCTCATCTATCTGGCACTGAGTCTGGTGTGCACCATAGCCTATTGGGCCGGACCTATGAACCTCTTCGATGCCGTGTGCCATTCCATGACTACCATTGCCACGGGCGGATTCAGCACGCACACCCAGAGTATTGCCTACTATCACTCCACATACCTCGAGTACATCTCCCCCCTGTTCATGGTGCTCAGCGGAGTGAACTTCAGCCTCTACTATTACATGACCATCCGCCGTCCACAGGCGCTCTTCCGCAACGAGGAGTTTCGCACCTTCCTCTCCATCGTGGGCTTCATGGTGGTATTTTTCGTGCTGCTCTTCTACTTTGCCCCCGTGCCTCCCGAGAATCTGGCTTCCCTGCCTCAGGGCTTCGAGGAACGCATCCGCTCGGCATGGTTCCATGTGGCCTCCGTCATCACAAGCACGGGCTATTCGGCTCAGAAGTTCGACTATGTGGCCTGGGGTTCCGCCTTCTGGATGCCCACGGTGCTCATCATGGGCCTTGGCTCGTGTGCCGGCAGCACGGCCGGAGGTGTCAAGATCATCCGCCTGCTCATCGCCGTGAAAACAGCCTTCAACGAGTTTATCCGCCAGCTGCATCCGCGTGCCGTGCTGGCCGTCCGTGTCAATGGGCAGGTAATCCCCAACAACCTCATCCGGCGCACCCTCTCTTTCATCATCATCTACATGCTGCTCGTGGTCATCGGTATGGTGGCCTACACCTTTATGGGACTCGACGTAGATACCGGGCTGGGCAGCTGCATCAGCATGCTGAGCAATGTGGGGCCTGGCACAGGGCTCACCGGCCCTGCGGGCAATTTCCTCCTTGTGCCTGCAGCAGGCAAGTGGCTCATGAGCTTCTACATGCTTGTCGGTCGTCTTGAAATCTATTCCGTCCTCTTCCTCTTCATGCCCAGCTATTGGAAGGAGAGACGATAGGGCGAGGACTGTTTTAGCTTTCGTATCGTTTTGTGCGCACAGCAGCCTGTTGACCGATTCGGGTTTAATTCTCAATTCACTACTGTCCGGAGAAATCTGGCCATAGATTCTGAAGCAACCGGGATAGAGAATTATATATTCTTAAGCGGACTCAAAGGTATAGACTGTTATTGAATCTCAAACTCACTTTTGCCAGGCAGGATGGCCTCCAGCATCTTTCCCAATAATGTCTTCCCGTAGTAGAAGTTGCCGCCGTACTCGTCGTTGAGTGTAATCACGTCGCATCCCCCGAAGTTTATGTTCCGGATGCATTCCTCGTTGTACAGGGCATGGTAGCGGGAGCGCAGCGGGCTGGCCCCGTGCCTGCCTTCCCGGGACAGATGCAGCGGATAGATCAGCCACGTCAGGTTCCGGCTCTCACGGAATCGGGAGAGGGAGGCCAGGATCTCCTTCTCGTACATCTCCATCACCCTGAGGTTCTCCGACCTCAGGTGCGGGATAATCGCGTGGTCGCAGTATGGGAGCCAATACTTCCCGTCCTGTGGCGTCAGCGAGGGAGAGTCCTTTCCCCTTATCAGCCGGACGGAGTTCTTTATCGTGTCTGTATATACCGAGGGTGAGAAGATGCTGTCGCGCATCCCGACCCGTATTCCGTTGTCGCTGAAGAAGTCCCCGGGCTGTAGGTCACGCAGGATGAGATAGTCGTCGCAGGCATAGAGGTAGTGCTCGGCCAGCCCCTCAATCCGCGGGATGAAGAGGTCGATGACGTTCGAGTTGAACGTGGGGAGGTACTCCCGTGGGATGAACTCCCAGTCCCAGACTACGCGCACCCTGTCATTGTCCCTGTTGAGCCATCGGGGCACTTGTCCCTCGGAGACGGACAGCACGATGTAGATGCGGTGAATCCAGGGCAAGTGTCGGCTGATGCTGCGCAGCTGGTATCTCAGCAGGTCCCAGTCACGGAACCGCGTGGCATTGCTGCTCCATGTGCAGTCGGCAGGCACGTACTTCCTGTACGCGCTGACCCACTCGCTGTCGCTACTATCCACGAACGGTATCACATAATCTACTTGCATCATAGCTGTTATTTAAGGATTCGCAAGTCCCACTTTCTTTCTCACTCGCATACATAACTCCCCTCCCTCGGGAGGGGTTGGGAGTGGGGCTTCTACTTCCACAGCAGCGTGCCGTCTGCGCCCTGGCCTGCAGCCTCGACCTGGATTTGCGTGGTCTTGCTATTATTAAATAAGGTAACGCGCGCGTGACCCTCTGCGTCTAACTGGAGGTTCGGATTCCAGTAGAGCGTGCGGCGGTAGTCCATCGGTTCATGGGGCTTCTGCTGGCTGTAGTCGGGGCTGTAGAATTCGATGGACGGGCAGAATCCTTGTATGATGTAACGTCCGTCCCGATAGACAGCCCGACGGCTGCCATCAGGATAGGGATAGATAACTACGCGTGTCTCGGGAAGATTGCTTGCCTCGTAGCGAGGGTCACCTTCAAGGCGCGGCTGATAGTCTGTGTAAATGTAGATGCGATCCAACTTAGACAGACTGTTGAAGTCGCGACGTTCGCCCGGCGACATGTCTTCGAGACGCCATGCAAGCGATGTCAAATACTTCGGATGATAAATGGAGTCCAATGGAATATCCACGTATTGTGGCAGGCCGCGGCGCGTAGGGCCAAGCCCGAACTGTGTCTTGATACGCGTTGAATGTTTCGTGCGTGGGGAAGAATCCTTGATGACATCTGTGAATGCTTTTGCGAAAGTCAGACCATAGTCGGCCAAGTAGGCTCGCACAATAGGGTGGTCGCTAAAGGCGACTCCTGCATCGATTGCTGCGTTCACAGCCTCGTAGGCGTCTAGCACCATTGCGGGTTCGCGATCGTCAAAACGTCTCAGCCCTCCATGCCGTGCGTGAACAGCCACTTCCTTCAGCGTGCGAGTTCCATCGGCCTGCATCTGGCCCGACGAACCAGATGAGCCGCCCCGCTCCGTCAGATGATTCTGATAGAAATTGTAGGGCTTCACAAAGCGGGGATAGGGCCATGAGACGTGGGCATAATACTTGGCAGGCGGCGTATAGCGTGCAATTTTGTCAGCCACAGTCATAGTCTCATCATCGTCGTCTATCTGCTTTATCCATTCGTTTTTCCGCTTGTCAGTCCATGTTGTTGTGTCGCTTATCGAAAGAAAGAATACATTTGGCCCATAGTAGCGTGGCAATCGCAGTTTGAAGTACCCGTTCTTCGTGTCCGTCTCCGATGTGGCACTCTCCCGATTTATGAGATTCGCTATCTCTGCATGTACCAGTATGCCAGCATTGCCAGCCGTTTTTTGTTTCCATTCTGCATTGCGCAGAATCTTATCGCCCGATGATGCATCATTATCATTCACGTCATTGTCCTTCGCATCATCATCTTCTTCAAGTTCATCTTCGTCTTCATTAATTAGTTTACTGATAATGATTTCCTTCTGGTCGTACAGCGGTTTATACACCCGTCCCATGACCACTGGAGTCTTTTCGTCGGGCTGCGTCAGTTCCCACGCGCCGCGTACAGCCATATCGCGCCAGTTGAAGCGCCGCCAGCCCTGTGTCATCATTAGGAGGTCGAGTGCCTGCCGGTGCTCCTCATCGTCCGCCTCGAAGAACCATCCCGGGTCGGGCACGAAACCGCGAATCTCGCTCGACAGCAGCATCTCGGCCATGATGTTGGCGTTGTCGAAGAGAGCATCAGCCTGATAGCCGTCCCTTACGGCAAGGGAGATGGGCGAGTTCTTTGCTTTCCCCTGCACATCAAGGGTAATCTGTTCGTAAGGCTGATATTCCTCTTTCGCACCAGTGATGGTCAACGTGGGTTGCATCTCCTCCTGCCTCGTCACGAAGAACAGGCGGTCGGCCTACACACGCCCCGCTGCATCAAACACCGTCACCTGATTCACGCCGCAGGGCATCGTCGAGTTGTGGAAACTAAACCTTAATCCTTTCGTCATCGTGCGAAGGAGCGACACCTTCCCCTCGTGCATGATGGTCATGGCAAGGCTGTCGGGCGAGAGTCCTGCCAGGTGCAGCACGATGCGCGTGCTGTCCCCCTCCTGCCTCACCTGCATCGCCACGCCCCGCTCCTCCGGCTTCGGCAGCCGGGCTTTCACCGTCTGCCCATCCTCGGTAGTGAACGTCACTTCCCGCTCCATCCCCCGCTCCGGCACGATGGTAAACACGCCGCGGCCTCGGTCAAAGCCCCCCACCTGCACCTCCTCTGAGGGGGAGGAAAGTTTGCCAAGTAGCCACTGCCCGTCGCTCATCACGGCTTCAAATGCCACACGGTTCTCCACGCCTGCCACCAGGTTGCCACCTTCGGGAAAGAGCGTGAGCGTAGGCTTCTGCTTGTCCATATCCTTCCGGAAGTAGCGTCGCATGGTGCGAAGCGTCATATCCCGCGAAAATTCGCCGGCTTCTTTGGGACGGTCATAGACAGGGAACACACGGCTGTACAATTTCTCGTAATCACGGAAGAACTCCTGCTCTAGTTCTTTGCTGGCAAACCATCGGCTGGCAATCATCGAATGCTTGTGTTCGAACACGCCCCAATTCAGCTGCCAGCGCGTGTAGGCCCGCAACTCGTAGTAGCCGCTGTACTGAATCACGTTATCCAGCACGAAGAACCCATTGCCACGCCCCTCCTTCATCTCTATCATCTTACGCTCCACGAGGTAGCCATCGTTGTTCAGTAACTCCACATACAGCACGCCGCTCACTCGCGAGGGATGGTCGTCGGTTGTCTGCCGCAGATAGGCAGCGAACCAGATGGTGTCGCCCTGAAGGTAACATGTGTTATCCATGTGGATATACACTTTCTCCTGCGGAATCCTCTTGCCGAAGGCCGCCAGCCGATCCACCAACGGCATCAGCGCTTCCTTACGCATAAAGTCCGACCGCTGCGCCGTTAGGGGCAGGCAAGACAGGAGGAAAACTATGAAAAACAGACGCTTCATAGTGTAAAGATACGATTTAGCGAGAGCAAAAGCAAGGAAAAGAGTGAAAAACTTTTCATTGCTTTGCCGAGCGGAAGTATCTAAGGCGAAGCAAGAGATACGAATTTTATTCATAATTCTTCGCATTAAAGGCGAAGCGGCAAGCCGAGCGGTACTCCGCATGCGGCCAGCCACGCTCGGCTCTGCCGCTTCTGCCTGCATAGCAGGTGTTGAAGAAGCCGTACTCCAGCGGATCTTTTCCTCCGTCAGCCAGAGCACTGGCCTCCCCAGATTCAAGTCCGGATTGACATTTAGTCAATCCTCCTTCATTGGAGGTCTTGAATCTGCCACCCGTCCAACGCTCGGCTCCGCCGCTTCTGCCTGCATGGCAGGCGTTGAAGAAGGTCTGTACGATTCTCATAGCTCAATCTCCTTCACCATGCCATCCGCATCTTTCCGCCCTGGATATACAGCCCGCGCTGTGGTCTGGCGTTCAGCCTCCGCCCCTGCAGGTCATAGAAGGCACCATCTATATAATCCGCGATTTGTGAGTTCTCAATTGTCTCAATATGCGTCG
>Ga0256407_10014841_pt1 | contig 10162 bp, 4 predicted proteins | sample RumenRJG_04DNA_FD_193489 | JGI IMG/M metagenome (GOLD analysis project Ga0256407, IMG submission 193489) | Bovine rumen microbial communities from Lethbridge, Alberta, Canada - RJG_04 | ecosystem: Host-associated > Mammals > Digestive system > Stomach > Rumen | place: Canada: Alberta | collected... | reverse complement strand
ATTGATTTTAAAAAAATTAAAAATAATATATCCAGAAATATAAATAGAAATAATTTTAATTTAAATATTTTTACTAGTGCTAAGATTAAAAGTGAAAATAATTTTAATGAACTTGCATTAAAAACTGATAATAATGAAAAAAATAAAAGTAAAAATAAAAATTTAAAAGATAATATGAAAATAAATAATAATAATCATCATTATAATAAAGGAATTAATAGTTTTGAAAAATATGTACAAATACATAAAAAAATTTTTAAGAAATAAGTTTCATGTATTTATTAAATTTAAAATGCTTTAATTTGTTTATATTATGAATATAAATCAAATAATTAATATATTATTAAAATTAGTATTAAAAGTTTTTACTATATCCTTTTTAATTACAAATATTAAAATATCTTAAATTATTTGAATATTAAATCTAATTTTTCAACTTATATTCAAATAATAATATGTTGATAGTTTTATTAAAATTAAAAATTTAAAAGTTTAAATTCAATTTCTGTATTAAATTTAATTTGTTTATATTAAAAAATCTATTCCAATCATACAATTTTGTTATTAAATAATAATAGGGCTTCAACCTATAAATTTTGATAGACCATAAATATAATAATACATAAGATGTTTTATTCTCATTTTGACTTTTAATTGTATTTATTATTATTATTCAACCAAAATATAGATTTATATTTATTTGAATTATTATTAGTAAATCCATATAAAAGTATATTATCATTTGAATTATTTTATTATTTGGAAAATAAAAATTTTATTAAATATTTTTCAATTTTAAAAATATATTGTTAAAAAATATCATTTTTTTTAAAATATATTTTCAAAAATTATTTTTATATCAAAAATCTAGTTTTTTTGAATATTTAATAAATTTTCTTTATTTAAATTAATAATCAAATATTGTATTCAACATTTTTTTTAAATAATTTTTTTTCTTTAATGTTTTCCTTCTATTTTTATATTATCACATATCATTTTTATTTAATAAAATCAGAATATCCCATCAATGATCTAGATTTTTATAAATCCAAAATTACTAATATTACATCTGATTATATTTATTCTATAAATATAAATAATGAAAATTGTTTTTTTGCTAATAATTCACAATATTCTCTTTCAAAAAATGGATTAATTGAATATATTCAAGAATTTAAAAAATTAGATGAGTTTTCAAATGTTTTATATGATTCAGAAAATAATATTTTTTATTATGTTTGTACAGATTTATATTTAGTTATTGGAAGTAATAATAATTATTATGATTATAATCCTAATCATATTGTAAAGAAACCTTCAGAAAAATGTTCCATAACAAAAATGAATGATATAGATTCTGAGTTTTATCTTATTATTACAGGTACAAAAATAGTAAATTCTTTATTTTCATTAGTTTGTAAAAAAAAATTATTTTTCATTAAATTAAATAAAAATTTACAATTAGTAAAATATTTTTCTTTAACAACTGAATATTGTTCATCTTCAAGTGAAAATGAATTTTCATCTTGTCTTTCTTTATATAATAATAGTTTAATTTTATGTGTTTATAGATTTAATGTATTAATAGGAGGAGTAATTAATTCTTATTTTTCTGATTTTATAAATTATGAATATATTCATGGAGAATATAATAATTTAATAAATTTTTTTTTTTTTTTATTTAATGATGAAACATCTATTCTTATCTCTAGAAATGGTGTTACAAATAATTATTATATAACAACTATTAAAATTCTAATTGATAATGATTATCATTTAGAAAGAAAAAATATAACATCATTTATAAGTGATTTAGATTTAAATAATATAGGAGTAACAATTTATAATAAAGGAATTTTTATAGGTACAATTTATAATGAATATATATATATTTATCAGATAAATTTAGAAACAAATATGAAATATATTATAAAAATTGAAAATAATGATATAATTAATCAAATATCATTAACATATTTTAATGATGGATATCTTGGAATTTTTTTTAGACAATTAATAAATCCAATAAATAATTTCAATAATATTTCATATAGTATTTTTCTTTATCCTGAACCAATAAATTGTAATCCAGAATATTTAACTGCTATTTCTCAAGAAGAAATTAACATAGATATAAGTAAAATTTTCCCAAATTATACAAATGCCTATTTAGAAAATAATTATTTTAATTTTCAATTCATTGACAAAAATATTTCAGGAACTGCATTAAATAATGGAAAATATAGAATAAATATATATTATTTATATAAAAATCAAGATAAAAAAATTTTTTTCATTGATGAAAAATGTTATATAATTTATCAAGTTTGTAATGAAGGATGTGATTATTGTAATATATTTAGTAATGATCCAAATGAAACACTTTGTATTAATTGTACAACATCCTATGCTCCTTTAATTAATAATGAATCACAATGTGTAAAAAATACTCAAAATATTTCTTTATATTATTATTCTGCAAATGATAATAAATTTAATTATTGTTATGAAAATTGCTTATATTGTCATCAAGAAGGTAATATTTTCGAAAATAATTGTGATGTTTGTTTAAATGAAAGTTTTAGAAAATCTTATATAAAAAAAGGTCAATGTGTACTTTGTGAAAATGATAATAATAATTTATTTTATTATTCAAATGATGAAGTTGAAAGAATAATTTGTTTAGATGATTCAATTACAAAATGTCCTGAAAATTATCCTTATTTAATAAAAAATAATAATGAATGTACTTCATATTGTCCTTCATCATTTCCAATTTTATTAAATTATGAATGTTTAAATGAATGTCCTTATGAAAAAGGATATATTGAATATTATTTTAATAAATGTATTTGTAGTTCTAAATATTATTATTATTATGATATAAATGATAATAATAATTTAATTTGTATACTCAATGAAAAATGTCCTAATAAATATCCTAATTTAAATATATTAACTGGTGAATGTAAAAAAAATGAAGAAGGAAAAGATATTATTTTTAATAATGAAACAATAGATGAATGTCCTATTTATACTAAACAAATTGATAAAGGAAATTATTATACTTGTTCTTGTATTAATCCATATTATACTATTAATGAAAAAATATATTGTAGTTCAACTTCATTATGTAATGAAAATAAAAATGGATATATTTTATTAATTAAAGAAGAAAATTTATGTGTTAAAGAATGTAATATAAATTATCCAATTAAATTTGAATATTATTGTTTAAATAAATGTCCAATTGGATATACAATTTATAATAATAATTGTATAATTATTTCTGGATTTAATACAACAGAAGATGTAGAAATAGAAATTTATGATGATTTTACAATAATGAAAGGACAAACATTTATAGCACAAACATATGATACAAGTATAAAAAGTATAACAAATGCAAATTCATATAATGGAAATTTATCAACAATTGATTTTGGTGAATGTATAAATAAATTAAAAGAAAAAAATAATATTCCATCAAATGAAAATTTAATAATAATAAAAATAGATATTAATAGAGAGGATTCAGTAACAAATCAAGTAGAATATTCAATATTAACTCAAAATGGAATTAAATTAGATTTAAGTGTCTGTTCAGGAATTGATATTAAAATAGAAAATACAGTTAAAATATCATCAGAAGAATTAGATTTAAATAAAGCTTTAGAAGTTTTTGAATATGGATATGATATGTATAATTCAAAAGATTCTTTTTATCATAGTATTTGTACAGTATTTACAAATGGAAATGGGACTGATGTTCCTTTAGAAAATAGGAAAAGTGATTATTTTAAAAATATTTCTTTTTGTGAAGAAGGTTGTGAATATTTTGGTTTTAATTTAACTACTTTGAGAGTTAAATGTTCTTGTGAAATTAAAACTTCAATTTCTAATAATGAAAATAATTTTTCTTTTCAATCTTTAAGTTCTGAATTTACTTCTATTATTTCTAATTCAAATATTAAAGTTTTTATTTGTTTTAAAAATACTTTTAGTAAATATTTAGTTTCTAATTGTGCTTTTTGGTTTATTTTATTTTGTGTTATTTGTGAAATTTTATGTTTGATTATGTATTGTTTTACAAGATTTGATCCTATTTTTTTAAAAATTAAAAAAGCAAAAGAATTTTATGCTTTAGAAAAAATTCTTCAAACAGATGGTAAAATAAATAAGTATATTCAAAATAAAGAAGATTTTTATGAAAATAATGAAATAAAAGATAATTCAAATAATAAAATTATTAATTCTCCTGAAAATCCTCCTAAAAAAAAACAAAGTGAAAATATTATTTCTGAAAAAATATTATCTGAGAAAAGTATTAATGAAAATTCTGATAAAAATTTAGAAAGCCCAATTTCAAATAAAAAATTAATTAATTCACTTGAAAGAAAACATACTCATTATGAAAAGAATTTAAAACATTATTTAGAAGAAAAATTCAAAGGAAATAAAGAAATAAATAATTCAAATTTAAAAAATTCAAATTCTAAATTTCAATTATTAAATCAATTTAATAAAAAGAAAAAAAGGAAAAAAATTCATTTTTATGAAAAAGATAAACCAGGCTCAGATTTAAATGGAAATGAAATTAAAATATATTCAAGTAGATTAAAAATTATGAAAACAAATAATTTTGATAAAGAAAGTTTAAATTCAATAAAAACAAATAAAGAAAGTGTTGGTGATGAATTAATAATTTTTCCTCATACAGATGAACAATTAAATAGATTAAATTATTCTCATGCGTTAATTTATGATAGAAGAAATTTTTTTTCAATTTATATTGGATTTATTAAATATTCTCAATTAATAATTTTTACATTTATTACAAATTCAGATTATAATTTAAAATATATCAAAATTTGTTTATTTATTTTTAGTTTTATTGGTTATTTTTTCTTTAATACACTTTTTTTCTCAGATAAAACAATGAGTAAAATATATAAAAGTAAAGGAAAATATCAATTTATTTATTCACTTCCTAAAACTATTTTTTCTAGTATTTGTTGTATTTTAATTAATATGTTATTAAAATTTATTTCTTTATCAAATAAACAAATTATAAGATTAACAAAAGAAAAAAATGCAAAAAAAGAAGAAAAAATTTTATTTGAAATAATAAAAAGTTTAAAAATTAAGTTAATAATATTTTTTATTTTAATATTTCTCTTTTCGATAATTTTTTGGTATTATGTAACTGCATTTTGTTCAGTTTATATAAGTACTCAAAAACATTTAATAACAAATACAATTATAAGTTTTGGTGAAAGTATGCTTTATCCTTTTGGAATATGTTTAATAACTACAATATTAAGGAAAATTTCTTTGAGATATAAAATAAAATTTGTTTTTATAATAAGCAAAATATTTGAAAAATTATAAAATTATATGAATATTTTTTTCAGAAAAACATTTTTAGTAAATAAATTGTATATTTCTAATAATTAAATTATAAAAGTTATTGAAAAGAATAATAAATAATAAAACATTTATATATCTTTTTTTTTGAATTATTATTTAATTAATTTAGAATAATTTAATTTTAATTATATAAAATATTATATATAATTTCTAAATAAACTTTCAAGAATTTAAAATATAAATTTATATTATCCTCCATTTATAATAATGACATATTTTCTTAAAGACAATTTTAAAATATTGACAAAATCAAAAGATTATTTCAAAGAATTTATTTTCTATTTTGAAATTCATCATTATCAAAAGCTTGAGTAAGTCTATTTTTCATTTCTTCAAGATTTATATTATCTTTAACTGAAATTTCAAAATGATCCATTTTAAATTCTTTACATAAATCCTCGATTTTACTATTTACATTATTATTTAAATCACATTTATTTCCAATGAAAATTACATGACTTAAACTAATATTATTAACATTTTCTAATTCACTTTTTAAATAAGTTTCAAAAATATTTTTTGCAAAATCCATAGTACTTTCATTATTCATATCATAAAAAACTAAACAATAATCAAGTTGTCTTTTAGTTTCTTCTTTAATAAGATTAATATCATTAATAATAGCAACATTTAAATGATAAGTTCTTTCTCCATTAACTGCTTTTATAATAAATCTTTCATCTTCATCATTTTTTGTTGGAATATATTTTTCATTAAATTTATTATCTTTTATTTTATAAGCATATGAAGTTTTACCAACATTTTTATCACCTACAATTAATATATTTACTGATGTTCTATTTAAAAAAACTGATCTTCTCCCATGAGTTTTTTTTACTATTTTATTTCTTAATTTTATATTTAACATATTATCTCTTTGAGAATTACTTATTTGTTCTTTTTTTTCATTTGAATATACTGTTGATTTATCTAAAAATGATTCATTTCTTCTTGTATGTTTTTCACTAGTTAATACTAATTTTTTTTGATTTACTTCATCTACTGTTTTTAGTCTTTTTTTTAAATGCTGATTTATAGTTTTTTCTTCTTTTCTTTCATCATTTTCTTCTTTTTCTTCTTTTTCATCTTTTTCTTCTTTTTCATCTTTTTCTTCTTCTGTATTCACTTTTATTACTTTTTTATTATTTTCTAAATCATTATTTTGCTCACAATTACATATTGGGGATATACCCATTTATTTTTGTTTAATTTTTAATTTTAAAATTATAAGAAAAATATTTTTAAATCTTACAATTTATTTTCTATAATAATATATATTATTATGTAAAATAAAATAATTTTTTATATAATTAATTATTTTTTACATCGTAAAAATAATTTATAAAATATAAATTTTCCATCAATCAATAAATTTTAACTATCATATTAATTTTCTTTAATTTTAAAAATTAATATTTATAATTATTTTATATTTTTTATTAAAAAAAAAAATAAAAATAAATTATTAACAATTAATAAATATATATAAAAAAACCAATAATAAAAAAATAACAGAATTTAATAAATAAATAAAAAAAATGGCAGATAAAGTAGGAAAAGAAGGAAAAGTAATTGACGTAGTATCACAAGATAAAGATTGGAGAGGAGTAATAGAAAATGAATTAAGATGTCAAGAAAATTGGCAAAAAGATTGGGGTTTTTTAGCTGATAATTCAATAACAGAAAATCCAAAAACAAAAGATGAAAGAATTCAAGCTTTAGAAGAAAAATTAAAATCTATGAGTGATGTTAAAATTGATAGTGTTAGTAAAATGCAATATTTAGGACCTTCTTATGATATTTTAGAAACTCAATATAATAAAAGAAAAAATACTGAATTAATGCCACAGACTAGGAGACCACAAAAAATTTCTAAAGCTTATGCTTTTTTAAAAGCACAAGGAGTTATTAGTGATGAAAAATAAAGTTTTTTATAAATATTTTAGTATTTGATTTATTTGATTTATTTATTTTTATTTTTTTTTTTTTATATTTTTTGTTTTTTTATTTAAAACTTTTTTTATCTAATTTTGAAAAAAAAATGGGAAATAAAAATCAAAATGTACAATCTGATTTCTATGAATACAATAGTATAATAAAATAAAATTAATAAAATATAGTAACAAAAGAATGTTTTGAGCATGAAAATATAATAGGTAAAGGTGGTTTTGGAAAAGTATGGAGAGTAAAAGTGAAAAAATATAATAAAGAATTTGCAATGAAGGAAATGTTAAAAAAAAAAATATTAGACAAAAGAAGTGAAAAAGGTGTAATATATGAAAGAGACCTCCTCCAAAAAATGCATCATACCTTCATAGTAAATATGTATTTCTCATTCCAAGATACAGATTATTTATATTTAGTAATGGATTTATTAACAGGAGGAGATTTAAGATATTATTATTGTAAACATCGTCGTTTTAATGAAGAAGAATCAAAATTTATTATTGCTTGTTTAATATTAGGTTTAGAATATATTCATGCAAATAATATTATTCATAGAGATTTAAAACCAGAAAATTTAGTTTTTGATTCAAATGGTTATATTAGAATTACAGATTTTGGTATTGCTAAAATAACAAAAGAAGTTTCTGATAAAGATTCTAGTGGTACTCCTGGTTATATGGCTCCTGAAGTTATGCTTGGTCATCCTTATAATCAATGTGTTGATTATTTTGCTTTAGGTGTTATTGCTTATGAATTAATGTTAAGTAAAAGACCTTATTATGGGAAAAATAGAAAAGAAATTAAAGAAAAAATTTTAGCTTCTCAAGTACAAATTAAAAGGAAAGATATTCCTAAAGGATGGTCTATTGAAGGTGCTGATTTTATTAATAAATTAATTCAAAGGAAAAGTAAAGATAGATTAGGTTATCATGGTATTCATGAAATTAAAAATCATCCTTGGTTTAAATATTATAATTGGAAAAATATATATTTACAAAAGGAAAAAGCACCTTTTGTTCCTCCTTCTAATGAAGATAATTATGATTCTAAATATTGTTGTGGACCTGAAATTTGTGGTTTAGCTACTAAAGAAAGGTATAAGAAAATTGTTTGTAATCCTAATTATAAAACTGCTTTTAATAATTATGTATATTTTAATAGATTTTATTTAAAGGATAATAATGGTGAGAATGAATATTATAATCCACATCTTATTTATGATGAATTAGAAAAAAAAGAATCTTTAGCTTTTGGGGTATATAGTAATAAGAAAAATGATTATTCTAGGAATTTAAAAGATAAGTATTTGAAAAGAGGATTAAGTGCTGATCCTTCTCAATTAAAAAAAATGACTCAGAAAAATAATCATATAATAAAAAAAACTATATCTGACTTTTTTAAATCAAATAATAATAATAATAATCCAATTGCAATAAATGATATCAATATTAATAATAATAATAATAATAACATTAATAATAATAATAATTCTAATAATAATAATGATATTAATATTAATGATAATAGAAATCAAAATTTAAGTCCAGAGACAGTAAATAATAAAAATAATACAAACAAAATTCCAATAAATATGCCTCAAATTAGAAGTAGAAATCAATCAAAAGGTTTTCTTGATGTGTTTAAACCACATAAAAAATATAAATCTTTGGGATTAAAATTCTCACATGAATTTTAATTTATAGAATTTTATATAAAGAAATCTATTTAACTTTGTATATTATATATATAATAAGTAATTTTATATTAAATTTAAAAATTGTTATAAAAAAAATATGAGTTTTTCAAGATCAGGAATTAAATTAAGAAATAAAAAATTAAACTTAAATAAAATTTATGAAAAAGATAGAAATGTAATTCATATTTTACATAAAAATAAACATTCAAGAAATAAAATGTTATTATTAGAAAGAAGTAGAGAAATTTCTCAAACTTTAAAAAATTTAAAAACTTATTTTCTATTTGAAAAAACCCCATCAATTAAACAAATTAAAGAAGAAAATGATATATTTAAAAAAGAATATAATGCAGTATTAAGTAATATAAAAAATGAGAAAACAGAAAAATTAGATTTAAAAGATTTAATATTAAAATATAAAGAAAAAGGATATAAAATACCAAAAATAAATTTTTCAAATGATATATACAAAACAAGTAGTTTAATGGAAGCAAATACAGAAAGATTAATTAGACATATGATAAATTCATCAAATGATTATCATGGTAAAAAAATTTCAGTTAAAGAAAATGAAAAAAAAGTTTTATATTATTTATATAAATTAAATCAATTGATTGATGATAAATTACATAAACAAAATTTTTTAGAAAATTTTAGAACTGAAATTAATCAATCATTAGCAAAAAATATTAATCAAAATCAATTAAATACAGATAATGAAGAAAATGAAGTAGATTTATTAAACCAAATTAAAAATTTATTAAATTTAATAAATGAAGCTAAAAATGAATTTAAAATAAAAAAAACTAAATTTTTAAAATCAAAAACTAAGAAATTTTTAGGATTATTAAATTCGACTAATAATACAAGTAAAAGTTTACCAAGAAAAATAAAGTCTTTCTCAAATTTATTATATGAAAATAATCAAAATAATCAAATATTTACTTTGAGTTCTAATAATAATAATTTAAATAAAAGAAAGGAAAATATAAAAAATTTAAAATCACATCCTCCAATTTTAAAAATTTCTATTTCAGATTTTTTTAAAAAAAAAAAAAATAGAAAAATCAAAAAAATTGTTTTAATACC
>Ga0256407_10014840_pt1 | contig 10162 bp, 3 predicted proteins | sample RumenRJG_04DNA_FD_193489 | JGI IMG/M metagenome (GOLD analysis project Ga0256407, IMG submission 193489) | Bovine rumen microbial communities from Lethbridge, Alberta, Canada - RJG_04 | ecosystem: Host-associated > Mammals > Digestive system > Stomach > Rumen | place: Canada: Alberta | collected... | reverse complement strand
TTTTTATTTACTAAAAAAATTTTATAATATATTATTTATAATTAATAAAAAAAAAATTAATAATCGTTAAATAAAAATGACTACTCAATTAAATTATATAAAACCAAATAACTGTGATTATACATCTGTAACTAGAGATATATATATATTAAATAGAGAAAAGGCAAAATATAATAAAAAAAGAAATACATCAACAGACCCAATAATACAAAGAAATATAAAAGAAATAAAAAAACCAAAAGTTGATAATTCTAAAATAAATTACTTTAAAAATACTCAAGAAAAAAAAGAAAGAAATCATATAGTTTCAATTCAACCTGAAGATCATTTAATTCATGATAGAGAATTAATAAATGAAACACAAAATAAAAATCCAAGAAGAAAACTTTTAGAAAAAGAAATAATTAATCATAATAAAGATTTATTTCCTAAAAAAAGACAAATAATAAATAAATATCATGGATTATCAAATGTAGGAAATTTATTTCATAATTATGAAAAATATAGTAAAAATAATAGTAATTATAATTGGAAGAAAACAAGAAGAAATATTAATAATCCAAAAGAAAGAGATGATTTATTAGATAAAAATCCTAAATTAAAAAATATTCATAATTCACAAAAAAATATTTTTGAACTTGATAAAGAAACAAAAAGATTATTTCCAGATGCAAAAATTGAAAGAAAAATAATAAATAAAAATAATTCTATTGATGAAAAAATGTTAAAAAATTATCAAACAGAATATTTAAAAGCATTTTCAAATAGAAATTATAAAAATGGTAATTTTACTATGAATGTATATCAACCAAAAGATTTTCAATTTAAAGCAAATAAAGATAATATTAATGGTTTATTTAAATCAGAAGTTAATGCAAAAATACCTGAACAAAATTTAACGAGAAAAGTTACTAAAGATAATTTTAGTCAATTTTCTCATTATGCTCAACAAGCTTTAAAAGAACATTATAATTTATTAAATAATAATTAATTTTATTATTATTTTATTTTAAAGAAATTTTTTTTTAATAATTAAAAATAAGTAAACTACATTTAATATAATCAATTTATATTTAGAATATAAATAATATATAATGTGAATATTAAATAATATTTTGAAAATATAAATTTAATAATATTTTTATTTATATTCATCAAAAACATAAAATTTTGAAATTAAAATAATAAAATTAAAAACAAAAGGATTAATGGATGAAATTATTGAAAATAAAATACTACAAATTTATTCAAGTATACAAATGTATTCTTTTAAATCAACAATTTTTAATTATATCTCATCCCTTTTTGAATTTGCAAATATAATCCTAGTAACTGATATTGTATTTAATTATAAAAGAGATTTTATAAATATAACATTTCCATTTTATTTTTTATCTCCAGTATTTTACCTAGAAAGTATATTAAATAAATTAGTAAAAGATAATGATTTAAATTTAAACTGTATTTTATTAGATATTGAAGATTATAAAAATGATCAAATGAATATATTAATTCATAAATATTTTACATCTAATATTTATTCTCAAAATTGTTTTAAAGATTATAAACTAATTCGTATAATAATTCTTATATTATTATTTGCTTCTTTCATAATTCATATTATTGATATTAATAATACTGTTTTAGCATTTTTTAAATATATTTTTTCTTTTATAATGTATTTTTGTTTTAGAACAATAAATTTAGTTATTTTAATAATATTTAATAGAGAAGTTATTATTCAATTTTCAGATTATTATGATTCTATAAATATGTCTTTTATATTAGGTTTCGCAATGTTAATTTTATTATTTTTGATATATACTTTTTTTATGAGTTTATTTATATATGCTTTTTTTGAAAATAGTGATTCATATTTACATAATCAAAATTTTGTTATTCAAGAAATTTTTCTTCATGAATTATCATCTATTCTTATTATACTTAGATTAAATTTAAAACATTCTATTGTTGTTGAATTTTTTTGGATTATGTTTATAATTAGATATTTTGTTTTTAAATTATATGATATGTTTTTAATAATTGATAATTCAAAATTTTTTAAAATTTATCAAATTTCAATGTTACTTTTAATATCTTATTTTATTGAAAGATTAATAGTAGTTTGCTTGATCAAATGGCATGGTGATATAAAAGTATTTAAAATATTTGATTTATCTTTATTAATATTTTTATTTTTTTTATTGATGTATTTATTTTATAATCATAAAAAATTTCTTACTTTATATTTAATTAATAAATCTTTTAAAAATAAAAGTTCATTATTTTTTTATGGATTATCACAAATTTTTCGTCCGATTACAATTTTTTTTGAAATTAAATTTAAACAAGGAAAAATTTCAGGTAAAGAAAGAGAAATAGTAGATACATATATAAATTATTTTAAAAATAATCTTTTTAAAAATGGTAAAGATTTTGAAATAATAGGTGATTTAAAAGAGAAATTATTTTCACTTTATGGAGGAAAAATAAAAAACTTATCATCTTCAAATAGAGGAAATTTAACAAATGAAGAAGATAGTGAAAAAATAATTTATACAATATTACTATTTTTTTTAAAATACTTTAAGAAAAATATTCAAAATAATAAAAATGAATTTAATAGAAAAGCAATAGAAATATTAAATTATTACAAAATTCAACTTTTTTTCATAATGGATGATAAAACATTTAGAGCTCAATATTTTCTTCAAAATTTCCGTTATTCAAAAATATTTATTCAATGTCCCTTTATAGCAAAATGTATATTTAAATCAATAAGAACATCATTATTGGCTTTAGAAAGAAAAAGTGAAGATAATTCAATGGCTTCTATTATAATATTTCAAGAATTAAATAATCAATATTTTGAAATATTAAAATGTTTTAAAGGAATAATTAATAATTTAAATGAATCAAAAAGACATTTATTTCAAATAATTGATACAAAAAGTGGTGAAATTAAAAGTGCTTTAAATGAAATTATTGAAATAAATAAACATGCTGATGATGAATTTAAATTAAGAACTCAACCTGAATTTGATAAATTTCAATTATTTGAAGAAATATTATTTAATGATAATACAGGAAAAAATTTCGATTTTTATGATTGTAATTCATTAGATATTGTAGTAGAAAAAAATGATTCTTTTTTAATATTATTTGAAAAAAATCAATTTATTATAAAAAAAGCACCATTACCTTTTTATGAATATACAAAAAGAAAAACTCATAAATTAAAAGATAAAAATTTAACTGAAATTTTCCCTTTTCACATTGCAAAATATCAAATGAAAATAATAAAAAAACACTTATTAAAAGATAGACATTATACTCTTGAAACTGTATTCGAAGATTTAAATGGTTATATTATAGGAACAAAATTACATTTTTCAATGCTTCCAACTTTTAAAGGTCAAATTTATATAATTTGTAAAATTGAAATACAAAAAGATTTTGAAGTTGAAAATTATGCTTTATTTGAAAAAGAAAATTCAGCAATTAAATTTGGAACTTTTTTCAAAGATTATTTTGGAATTAATAGTGAAAATTCATCAATTCCAATAATTCAAATATTTGGTATTAAAAATTTTTCATTTAAAGTAACAGAAAAAGAATATTCAATAAATTTTAGTAAATTCTTAAAATCAGTAACAAAAAATTTTGAAAAATTTTATTCAAATTCAGATAAATCAATCCATGAAAAAAACTTATCAAAATTACAAACAATATTAAATGGTTCAAAAAAATTTACTTTAGAAATAAAAATAAAAAACAAATTTATAGAAGGAAATCAAGATTTATATTTACTTCAATTTAACATATTAGAATTAATAAAAAATAAAAAACAAAAAAAAAATATATTAGAATCTGCAGAAACTCAAAATGGATTCTCACCATCAATAAGAGATACAGCATCAGTTGCAAGTGCAATATCAACAAGATTACATAAAGAAAATGCATGGAATATATCAACTCAAGCTAAAAAAAAACAAAAATCAGAAAATAATATTTTTTCAACTATTAGTTTTTGTTATAGTGTTTTTTTAATTGCTTTAGCAATTTTTATTTGTATTTATACTAAAATTTATTCTAATAGTTTTAAAAAAGATTATACTAATATTTCAGTTTTTAGAAAAAATAATATGAATTTTGTTTATGGACAATTTAGTGTTAGTAATGTTATTACTAAGAAATTAACTGGAGATCCTTATGATGATTTATTTGCTGCTGTTAAAAAAAAATTTCCTGATTTTAATTTTGGTTTTTATAAATTTTATTTAGATATTTTTCAAAATACTTCTATTGATTTTTTTACTTATCAAAATCAATTTAAAAAACAATTTAATAAAATTTCTAAACATAATCATTTTTATAATGTTTTATATCAAACTTTTCAAGTTTTTGATAAAAATTATGGGAATACTACAATTACTTATTTTGATAGTTTTGATTTAATTTTTACTAATTATTATACTATTTCTCAGAGTCTTGAAGATATTTTAAGATTTAGACAAATTACATTTGAAGAAATTCCAGATAATATTGTAGATGTTCCTGAACCTAATAAAACTGCTTTGGAAATTATATATAATTATCCCACTTTTTTTTCAATTATTGAAAATGTTATTTTTGAAGGAAAAGAATATTTTAATGATTCTTTTATTAAATTTAGATTTATTATTTATTTATTTTTTATTTTATTTTTTTCTGCTAATTAATTTGGTATTGTAATTATTCTTTTATCAATTAATTTATCAACTAATATTTTAAGGAAAATATCTAAACAAATAATATCAATAACACATAAACAATTAAAAAGTTTAAAAAAAAAAATAAAATATGGAAAATTACTTTTATTAAATGAGAAAAAACCATCTTTAATAATAGATGAATTAAAAAGACAATATGCATATAATAGAGCAATTAAAAAGAAAAAATTTAATCAAGCATTTATAGATGGAAATTCAAATAAAATGCAAGTAGAAATTGAAGAAAATGATGATTATATACCTGTAGTTGATTTAAAAAAAAAAGAAAAAAAATATTATTTCAGAATTTTTATTATTTCAATAGAGAATATAATTTTATCAGCATTATTATTTAGTATATTATTAATAGTAACTTTTCCAATAATGAAAACACTTTTTAGTAAAATTGAAACACAAAAAAAATTAGCAGATCATGTAGAAGATTTAAACATATTTTTAGTTCATTTTTTAATAAAAGTAAAAATAGCAATTTTATTTAATTCAACATATGAAATGGATGATTTAATAAATAAAATCTCATTACAAATATATAATAACTATACTGAATTTGGAACAATAATAGAACAAAAAAAAGAATATTTAACATTAATAGATGAAGCAGGAGAAGTTGAATCATGTAAAATAGTTTTAAATAATTATAGAGATAAATATTATTATAATCCTATTATTCAAGTTTGTACAGTTGATATTTTTTTTCAAGCAAGATATTCTGTTAAATTAAGTGGTTATTTAAGTAAAATTAGAACTGAATATTTAGCTTTTTTAAATGATAGACATAGAGATAATTTTATGTTTACTTATTTTGCTGGGTATAAATTACAAGTTGTTAATTTATTTGAATATATTTTTTATATGACTTTTTTAGGGGATTTAGCTCAAGATTATATTAAACCAGATTTAGAAAATATGATTAATAATTTAACTAATTTTATTTTAATTATTTTTATTATAATGATTATTTTACAAATTTTTAATTATATTCAAGGAGCTTTTATTATCTTGGATAAGTTTGTTCAAATTATTGAAGTTTATAATGTTATTGGAAAATTTTTTGAAACTAATGAAATTAATGAAAAAGAAAAAGAAAAAGAAAAGAAATGATAAAATTGTTTAGATTTTTCACTATATTTTATTATATAGTTTATAAATATAATGGATTTTAATTTATTTTTATAATGTTTATTTTTTTTATAAAATATATTTTAAATATGATTTTTATTTTTACACAATTAAATAAATATATTTAATTAATCAATTATAACTAAAATGATTGTTTTTTATACTAAAAATAATAAATGATAGAACCAAAAATTATTGAATGCGTTGAAATAGGTGATTCATTACAAAAAATGTATATTTATAATAGTAATTTTATGATACATTTTTTTTCTTTTTTTCGAACAATGCTCAAATATAAGCAGAATAATCTTTTGTTAATTATTTTTCTAAAATTATATTTTTATTTTCAATTTATGATGATTCCAATAATAAAAATATCAAAAAAAGATTCTGAAAATGATACATTAATAAAATTCTTTTTTTCCATAAAAAAAATAATTTTTATACAAGATTTAATTGATTCAAAAAAAACATTTCTTATTTTATTAACAATTGTATATATATATTGTATTTTACTTATTTCTTTAATAATTAATTTAATTGTTAATAAAATTTCATCACAAATCAAGCAAGCACCTTTAAAATTACTAAATTTATTAAATTTATTATTAATAAATGCCTTTTTATGTCCTATAATAAATATTTTATTATTAACAGTAAAATGTAATAATAAAAAACATATATACTTAAATATAGAATGTTATAAAAATTTTAATCATTTTTTAATAGTAATTATTTCAATGATTTTTCTTGTAATGATAATTATTTATTCAATTTTATTATCAATTTATTATCATGAAATTGGCTCAATAAAAGGTATTAATTACTTAATTGGCATTAATTCAAATTTAGAATTTCTTTCAAATATTTTAGGAATTATATCTTTTTTTCTTACTTATTTTCTTAAATATTATATGAATAGTGTTAAAATTGAATATAGGATAATAAATAGAATTTATATTTTTATTTCTTCAATTATTTTAGCAATTTATTCATATAAATCTGTGTTTTATTATAATAATCAATTTAATAATTTAAATATGTATAGTTGGGCTTTAATTAGTTGGTATTCTCTTTCTTTACTCTTGAAAAAATGGTTTAATTTTACTAATTGTATTTTATTAGTTTTTATTGGTTGGATTATTATAATAATCTTTATTTATATTTTAAATTTATCAAAAAATGAATATTATTTAACAGAATTTAATGTTCTTGAAGCAAATAATTTAAAAGATATTGAAATGTTTACAAGTAATTTATTAAATATTGCAATGGATACATCAATTAAATCAAAAACATTATTAATTGGTTTATTAAAAACATTAAATGATTTTTTTGAAAATAACCCAGAAATAAATGCTAAATATCAAAAATTTAGAACAAATCAAGTTTTAATTGATAAATATGGTGGACCAGGTGTCCTTTTATTTGATGTTTATAATATAATTTATATTATTTATGATTATTATCTTGATAAATCAGAATTAAAAGATAATATTTTATTAGTATTTTCATATTTTTTGTCTAATAAATTAAAAAATATGACATATGCTCTTTCTCTTTGTTCAAAAATAAAATTACATAATCATAAATTAAAATATTTAAAATATTTATTAATTGAAGATTTAATTGAATATTTCTTATTAAAATTAACTAAAAAAGCTTATGTAAAAGATACTTTAAAAAATATTGAATTTGGAAGTGTAATAATATATAATTCATATATTAATAAAATAAAATTGAAAATTTATGATGCAGCATGTAGTCAAATTGATTATTTTGATATTTTAAGAAATAATACAAATTCTAAAAAATCAACAAAAACTTTTTTAAAATTAGGAAATACAATTTTACAATTAAGAAAAGAAATATTAGAAATATGGGATAAAATAATAAATTTAAATCCATTTTCAGATGAAATAGAAAAAGATTATATGTTATATTTAGAAACAATAATTCAAGATGAACATTTAGTAGAAAAAGAAAAGAAAAGATATAATATGATAAAAACATTAAAATTAAGTGAAAAAAATAATATATATTATACCTTATTTATTAAAGAATTAACTTCAATAATATTAATTGATGCAAATAATAATAATAAAATAGTATTTGCAACTTCAAATTTTTCAATATTATTTAATTATTCTTCAAAAGAAATAATGAATTTTACAATTAATGACTTAATACCAAATTGTATTGTTGAATTTCATAAATTTTTAATTGATGATGCAATTAAATATTCTAATTTAACTTCTTTATTTAATAAAAAAGCAATGAATTTTTTATTAAAATCAAAAACAAATGGTATATATATGATAAAAATATTTATAAAATGTTTGCCTAATTTATCATATGGTATAATATATATTGGTTTAATTGAAAAAATAAAATCTAATCAATTTGTTATTTTATTAGATGAAGATTTTAAAATTAATTGTTTTAGTGATCCTTTATCATTGGTTACAAATAGTTATTCAATTTCATCAGATATTATTACTTATGGATTAAATTCAAATATTATTGGTCATCATATTGGAGTAATTATTCCAGAAATTTTAAGATATATAAAATTTGTTGATAATAAGTTTTATTTTAGTAAAAATGATATTGATATTAAAAGTTTTCTTTTAAGTAATGTACATAATTGTAATGATGATGAAATTAAAATTAATTCTATATTAGAAAAAATTAAAGAAATTGGAATAATAAAGTCAGATGAAAATAATAATGAATATACTCATCAAGTTATACAAAAATTTAATACAATAAAATATAAAAATGAGTTTAATATTATGGAATATAATAATTTTATATTAAATATGAAAGAAAAATTTTTTGATAAAACATATTCAATATTTTATAAGGTAATAGGAAAAACTTTTTTAAATAATAAATATTCATATTATAGAATTTATATAACAAATGATTTATTAGAAGCAAATGAGACAATAGAAAAAAAATCAAATAATGAAATTGATAATTCAATTTTAGTGAAAAATAATTTAGTTGATATTCTAACTGAGTCAAATATATTCAAAATTCCACAAAGTATATTAAAAAGAGAAAGAGGTATTAAATTAAAAAAATATGATGAAAATATTAATAAAAAAGATTCAAAAACATTTGTCAAAGAACAAGATAAAAAGAAAGAAAATAAATTAAATAATATGAATAATACAAATAATACAAATAATACAAATAATACTAATAATACTAATAATCAAAATTTAAATAATGATGATAATAATAATAAGTTACAAGAACCACAAAAATCATTTGTGACAAAATCATCAATTGATAGTGTAAGTTTCAATAAATTAAAAAGTAGAATTTTAGAAAAAAATGAATCTTTTCATATAATTTATTTAAGATTACTTTCAATTATTTTTCTATTAATATCAATAGTATTAATATATTTTAATACATTATCAATTAAAAACAAATTCCAAGACTTATTAGAATTTATTAATGAAAATTACTTTTTTAATCATACAAAAATAATAATAACAAATATGTATATAAATTCAATTAATTTACGTTATATAAAAAATAAAATAATAAAAGATTTACTTCAAATAGACATTTCAACATCAATATTCAAATTATTAATTGATAAAATAAGTATTCAAATAGGAAAAATAGGATATCTTGATAAAGAATATGAGGAAGTATTAAATAAAGTTCAATCAATGAATGTATATATATATGATATGAATAGTATAACTGAAATTAATGTTGATGGAGGAAATTTATTAAGTTTAATTTTATCAAATGGAATTAGATTAAGAGCAAATATTGAAACATATCTTTATAATGATACTTATAATACTTTTGAAGTTTATTGTCAAAATCTTATTAATTCTACTTATGATTATTTAAATAATGATAAAATTAAAGGTCTTAATATTGAAGATAAAATTGAAATACTTGAATCAGGAAAATTTGAAACTAATAAAATTTATTTAATTATAAATATTATTATTTTTGCTATTATTTTCACATTATTTATTTGGTTAGATGTTGAATTATATCTTATTGAAAAGGATTTTTTAAAAAAATTAATTATGTTTCGTACTAATAATTTTGATTATTATTTACAATATTTAGATGAATTAAAAAAAAAATTAAAAAGTGTTCCTGATGATGATGATAAAAATGATGACCAATTAAATGAATCAAATAATAATAATTTAAATAAAGATGATAAAAGTTTGGAGTTAACTTCAAAAATTGTAAAAAAGAAAACATTTGAGGAAAAAACCATAGAA
>Ga0256407_10014839_pt1 | contig 10163 bp, 18 predicted proteins | sample RumenRJG_04DNA_FD_193489 | JGI IMG/M metagenome (GOLD analysis project Ga0256407, IMG submission 193489) | Bovine rumen microbial communities from Lethbridge, Alberta, Canada - RJG_04 | ecosystem: Host-associated > Mammals > Digestive system > Stomach > Rumen | place: Canada: Alberta... | reverse complement strand
ATTAATACTGATATTAATTTTTGGAAATTCTAATATGCATAATAATAAAAGTAAAAAGATAACATCGTTATCAAAATTTCCGACAGAGGTAATTTTACATTTCTATCGCAAGAATAGACATTGTCTTACTGACCATGGGAAGTATAAAGAAATTTATAATTGGAATACTAAAAAGAATGAATTTTGGATTCCTTTTTATGGACCGTTTGAAAAAGATGGAGTAATATATAATCACGTATGTTTAGGTTACACAAAATCAACTGGAGAGGAATGTCATAAATTGTTTACAAAAATTATGAGTAAACAAGATGCTCACTGGGATGAGGATGGCTACTACTACGGATATAGTGAATGGCAATATGGAGATGAAATGAACTTTAGATTTGAAGGAATGTATTGGGAAGGTACAATCAAACAAATCAAAGATGAATTATCAAAACGCGAACATGTAGGTATCTTTAATAACAAAGATTATCGAAAATGGTTGATTAAGTATAGGAAAGCTTTGAAGAAATAAGACAGAATCTGTAAACACCATATCTTTTTATTAAACATTAAAAAAGGCAGTACTTAAGTACTGCCTTATGTTTTATTATAATATTAATTACCACCAAATATAATTAACGTCTTTTACCCAATTTTTAAAATTAGGATATTTTTTTGTGATTGGTTCTCTTTCTGCACAATATTCAAAATTTTGAAATACAGCAATTTTGGCAGCAGGTACACCCTGTTCTGCTTTCATTTCCATCCATGTTTCATTTTTGAATACTTCAAGTTTGATTTGAGATGCATTATTAATACCTGATAATGAAAAACTTACAGGTGCAATTGGATCACCTATTCCAGTGTTTACCATTACATTTGTATTAACCCCAAACATTTTATGAACTTCTAAATTATCATCACCATTAATACGAAGTGGTAATGTTCCACCTGCAGCAATCAATTTACAGCTTGCAATTGAATTTTCAATATCTACATCAAGAACAATATCATTAAAGTCAAAGTCTGTTCCTTGATGTGCGCTTAAGTCTTCAGCAATTATACGTAAATGTTCTGGAGTAGGAATAATTGTACCCTTACCTGGAACGATCTTTACAATCCAATCATTATAAATATAATCTCTATCTACTTGTTCATTAGGATTTTGCCCATTTGCTTCAAAATCTAAACCAACATAATAATATCCATTAATTAATTCCATACGGAAATTATAAAATACATGTCCATTATCTGATGAAGATTTAAATCCAAAACGTCTTGTTGATGAATCAAACATTAACATTACTGAACCATTAGCATTGTTAAAATTATTTATATGATCATCTGAATTAGTATTAGGATCATAAGCACAAAGCCAATCCATTTGATTACCACCAATAACTGATTGATTAGGCGCATGAGTTGGATGCTCTGCTGTACCCTTCCATACTTGCTGTACAAAAAACTTATCCCAGTCAACTAATGATGTATATCTTTCAGCACCAACTTTATTGAATACTTTCAATACTGCATCTATTTCATCTTGAGTAATATCTGCAGGTTTTGGGAAATTAAGATATCTACCATCCCATTCATTTGTTCCCCATTGATTTGAATTTGGTTGTGCAGAACGTGTTGTTGTTGCACCAGAAGTGAAACCCCAATTTTGATATGTATCAGGTGTTCCAAAAGTACTTACAAATGCTTTATTATAAGCAGTTGTTACATTCGCTGTCGGATCAAAGTCAAAATCATGTTTTGTGCATGATGTAAAACTTAATCCCATCATTAATACAAAGATTAATGTAAAAATTAACTTTTTCATATTACTTTACTTTATTAAATTAATTTAACTTAAATTTGATTAAAAATAAAATTAAAATTCTTGTTCATATTTTGAAGCCTGAACTATAACAGGCTCACCTTTCTTTTGTGAAGCAGATATAATCTTTTTCTTTTCAAGTTTAACACGGATCTTATGACTGAACATATCGTCACCCATTTCAGCATGATTTATAATAAATATTGTTTTGTCATCTCCCATATTTTCTTGTAAAAGAGATATCATTATATTTCTTGCATTAACGTCCATATTACTGAACAATTCATCTAAGAAGAGAATATTTAAATCAACATTTGCAATAATATTTTGAAGAATACCAAATATAATTGCAAGGTCAAGAGATTTTCTCTGTCCTGTACTTAAATTGTTATAAGAAATTTCTTTGTCCCACCCATCAACATAAATATGAGCCTTAAATTCTTGGTCATATTCAATCTTGTAATTTTGTTCAAGCTTATTAATAAAGAATTGAATTGAACGATTAATATGAGGTATTAAAGTTTCAAGAAGATTATATCGAAGTGTCTTGCTAAATAATTCATTCATTTCATTCCATTCAGCAATTTCTAAATCACACTTATCAAGTTGTTCTTTAATCTTCTTAATCTTTTCCTCAAGTTCCTTGATTAATACATCATAATTATCATTTAATAATTGAACTGAATCATTATAAGATTTGAGTTCAGCATCAATATTTACAATCTTCTGCTTTAACTCTGTCATATTGTTCTTACAAGTTTCAATATCATCCCAATATTTCTTGTCAATATTAATCTTATCTAATTCATATTCTTTTTTCTTCTTATCCCATTCTTTGTAAATCTCAATATAATTATCATATTTTTGTTTGTATTCATCAATATGTGATTGGTCAATTTTTTGTCCACAAGTAGGACAAATACCAGTCCTAAATGTATTATAATGACTTTTTGCTTGTTGACCTAATGTCTTTGCTTCAGTCATCTTATCTTGACATTCTTTAATCTTTGTGTCTACTTCTTGTTTTTCAGTAAAGATTTTATTTTCAAAACCTTCTTTCTTTTTCTTTTCAGCGATACCTTGCTCAATATATTCTGCTCTCTTTTTATTAAGAGCTTCAACATCAATTGTTTGTGTTAATTCTTTTGTTTGTGATATCTGCTTTTGTTTAAGATGTTCAATTTGCTCAAGATTTTCATCATATACTGATTGTAATCTTATTGCTTCATTTTCTTGTCCTTTACGTTCAATTTTTACCTCATCATTATATTCAGAGAATAATTTAAATCCAAATATATCATCAAGGAATTGTTTAGTTTCACCAACACCCATAGAAGCAAGACTATTGAATGCATTAAAAGAAATAATACACATCTTTGTTACTGCAAGCTTTGGTATATCAAATATTTCTTCTTCGAGAATAGCTTGTGTATCTTTTTTGTTTGAAGCAGATAATGTTTTTCCATTAATTTCAACAATAAGTGGTTCACGAATATTTCTTACAATATGAACTTCCTTATCTTTTGATGTCAAATTAATTTCCACCTCACATGCTTTACAGTTCCAAGCAACAAGACCTGGATTTGTTTGTCCTTTTACATTACCATAAAGACCCCATATAAGTGCTTCACCTATAGAGGTCTTTCCTGACCCAATTGGGCCCGACAATTTGATAAGACCTTTCATCTTATCAAAATCAAAATAATGAGAACCATAGAGGCTTTTAAAATCTTTTATTGTGATATTATGTATTGTCATTATTGTTCTTGTAATTTTTGTTTAATTAAATTGTACTTATCATCCAAATGTTGAGGAATATTCTTCTCAATATAAGTTTCAATATTTGTATTGAATCCTTCTGCTTTCAATGTTTCAACATTTGTATCATCATCAATAATATGGAGTCTTATATTAGCATTAATATATGTTGTCTTTATTTCTTTAAGATATTCAACATACTTTGCTTTGTTGATATTATTTGATGATATACATAATTGAACATATGAATTATTGAAATATTCTTCTTTTAATTCAAAAATCTGTTCATTGTATGCTCTTTTGAATTGTGGTGTAGTTTCATTTTTAATTTTATCTACAATTTCATAATCTTCCAATATATACAAATATCTGTCTTGATTAACATCATTAAATGTCAATGCAACAGCAGCACCTATATTGTGTAAATTACAAAGAGCATCTTCCACAATAAAATGTATATGACCCGAATAAATAGGTGTACCTTTGAAAGAAGCTATTCTTGCTCCAGGCCATGATGTCAAATCTGTATGACAAAAGATTGCTTTTACTTCATTACCAAAATCATAACCATATAAAAGTTCATCAATATGATCTGTATTTTCGGTCCAATACCATGGAAGCATCAAACAACCATCTTCGGTTATAAAAGGATCACTGTTTACAATTGTAAGATTTTTATGTATTGATAAAAACTCTGGAGTAAACAACATATTATATAAATTATATTCAGCAAACTCTTCAAGTGGAGAATAATAATCGTGGTTACCAGCAATCATAAAAAAATGTACGTCTGGAAATTGAGTTAACATTTGACGTACTTTCTTTTGAAGTTCAATTCCTACTTGTTGATTAATTGAATATCTTATATCATAAATATCTCCTAAAAATATAACTCTTTTAATGTCTTTGTTTTGTATTGTTTCAAAAATTTGTTTATCAAAAAATTCCAATTGAGACTCTAGCCATGTTAAGGAATTGTTTTTAATTCCTATATGTAAGTCTCCTACGACTAATGTTCTCACTATTCATAAAAGATATTTTTATTGAAAATATGTAATATTTTTCAAAATATTCATTATTACTTAATGAGATTATTTGTATAAAAATAGTTAATGTTATTCAATTCTTTTAAAAAATTATGATTTAAATTTCATAGATATTTTTCATATATAATTTGATTTTTTTAAGATATGTTCTATATTATATTTGTATTGAAAATATGAAATTTCCAAAATTGCATTAATCAAAATAAATTTAATATGAGTTGGCATTTAATTACAATGATTGTTTTTTCCGTTCTGTATCTTGGATGGAAGGTTTATGTATACTCTACAAGTATTGAGTTCAACTATTGGACAAAGAAATATGTTGAATATACAAAGTGGGAGTGGTTTTGGATTAATACCAGCCGTCGTATCAAGGAATGGAAGTTTATAATTAAAGGCTACTGGGGATGGTATAGATTTAAGCATGTTTGGCCTGTTGTTATTGCTTGGCTTATTTATGGTGGAATTTTTATTTGGTAAAATATGAAAAAAGAAAAATATTTAATTTCAATTTCCGGAGAAGACGGAACATATACAATTAAAGAATATACAAAAAAAGAAGCAAAATTAGTTTCTGAATTAGTTGATGAATTACAAACAAATAGAGAAGGATGTGCAATGTGTAAACTTCCTAATGAAAAAGAATTAGCTCAAATTAGAAAACGTTTCGATAAGTGGTGTAAAACTCATACATATACAGATATTCGTAATGCGATGTATAACTTTTGGCAAGACGATTTGGCTGAAAAGTATAATCATATGTATGATATGTATTATAAATTTGAATATTGGCTTGAAACTGGAAAATTTTTTTATTAATTAAAAATGCAAAAATATCGTATTAAGACTTCCGATAATACTTGGACGTCATTTGTTGTTCCTTTGTTTGCCTTTTCAGTAATGAATGGTGACTCTGTTGATTATGAACTCCAAGTTCGTAAAGGAGTTTGGATTTTTGGACACTGGGAGACAATTCATAAGACACATTCTTTGGAAGATATTTATATTCATTTAATGAATGATTTTTATAATGTTAAAATTCCATCTCATTTTGAATGTAAGTATAATAAGAAGCATAAGTGGTTTGATATACAATGTGAATTGTCATTAGTTAAGACATCAAATAGATATATTGCTGGATATAAATCAAATATAAAATTTGAAGAATATTGTGTAAGCAAATTTTCTTTTGAAGATGCTCTTTTACAATTAAATGAGAAATTAAAAAATTTGAATTATAAACACGATGTTGAATATAAGTTCATAAAACCATGTTCAACATTTGGTGATACATTTTAATAAATTATTAAATTATGGAAGCTAAAAAGAATGTTATTGAGATCATAAAGAAAGCTACAAATCAGTTTGAATATGATGAACATTATTATTTTACTGAAGTTGTAGTTGTTGAAGGAAAAACAAGTATTCATTCAACAGGAGATATTTGGAATGCTACTCGTTTTAATAATATGACAGCAAAAGATGCTGAGACGTGGTGTAATTTTATTAAAGCGCATTTCGGTAAGCATTATGAAATTAATATTAAAACTATTTCATTAAATTATGACCTATAAATAGTTTATGTAAAGAAAAATTATAATGGATATTATATATAAAATTGCAAAAAAGATACAAAGAATAATTGATAATGTAATTTATTTTTTTGAAAAATGAGTGGGTTAGAAGCAGAAAAAATAATGATAGAATTGGAAAGTGAGTTCACAAAAAGTTTCAAAAAGAAAATTGATGAATATTATAAGAAATCAATTGAAGATTTTCAGAAATGTGTAGCAGAACGTGGTATGAGAGAATCATTTACTGTTATCAATTGGGGTGACTGGGAAACTGAAAAAATGCTAGCAAAAGCAGTTAAAGAAAAACTTATTGAAAATGGATATTATGTTACTATTTATAGAGAACATTATATAAATATACATTTAGATAGACCTAAAACAAATATATCTTTATGGAAACGAATTATAAATAAATTCAAGTAATATGTTAGTATGGGAAGTAATATTTGGCAATGAATGCCCAAATAAACTTATAAAGAAATCAAAAAGAGATATTTGTAATAAATGCAAATATAAACAAGATATATATTGGAATTATGTTATTTGTAAAGATGCGTTAAGATATATTAATATTAAAAAGTGAATTATAATGGGACTTTTTGGATTAACAACAGAAGAAGCAATTATTCTTGCTCAAAAATATAATAAAGCTGATAATGAGCGTAATGAACAACGTATAAGAGCAATTAATAATCAAACCGAAGAACTTAAAAAACATAATAAAGAGCTTTTAAAATCAGAACAAGAAAAGACTTCAGAAATAAGTAGAGAAGCACGTCAATTAGAACCATTTATTATTCTAAATATCTTTGGAGCATGGCCTGAAGAAACCATTTCAATAAGACCATCTGATATTAAAATAATGAATGGTAAAATTGATGAAACAGAATATACTGACTATGATAATCCAGCACCATTTGGTTATTATAAGAAAACTTTAAAAACACCTTATACAGAAATTCAATTATGGGATAACAGAAAATTTAAAGTTAATGAATCAATTAATGATATACAAAATAAGGTTAATGAAGTAATTGAACGAATGATAAATTTAAGAGCAAGAATATTATCTGAAACATTACAAAATCAAAATTAATATATGAAAATTTGGAATGATATAAAATGTAATGATTACATATATGTATTAGTATATCATAAAAATGGTTATATTGAAATCAGACGATGTAAAGTTATTGATGTAAAAGATTTAACGAAAGAATATATTAAAATATGGTATACACATCCATTAAATAAAGATTTGGATTTTTTAAAATTAGAAACTCGTAATTTATTAGTACATAAAAAACAATATGTTTCTGAAAATGATTGGAAAAATAAAAAATATAAGTTTTTAATTATAACAGAATTTAATGAAAATATAATTAAAGAATTTGAAATAATATATGGAATATAAAAGAAAAGAATTATCAAAGAAGTTATTAAGTAGATGCCAAGTTTGTGTTAATGGTGGTCAAAACAAATTTCCTGATTGTTTAGATTTTGACCCTACAAAAAATTGTTATTACTTTGATGATATAAATGATGATGATCCACGAGAAGAAGATTATGATTGTGGAGCATATATGCATGTTGATGATTATAATGAATTGAGAAATTCAATTAAAAAATAATTCATATAATATTTAATTTTTTGAAAACTGTACTATATTATATTTGTATTGAAAATATGATAATTTCAAATTTCATTAATCAAACAGATATTATATGAAGTATACAGTTTTACAAATTCCGTTCCCACGTACTGATGCAGAGGAAAAGATTTTCTGTAAATATGCTTATCGGCCATTAGATAGTATTGATTATGTTCATCCCGAATATTACGAGAAGACATATGAGGGTGAGATTGAAACTGACAAGACTGATGAATTTGAAATTCTTGAAGAGATCTTTACTTTACTGAATGTTAATCATCCTGAAGATTATACTGGTCACAGTCTCTCTGTTAGTGATATTGTTGTGTTGAACGACAAAAAATATTATTGTGATTCTTACGGTTGGGTTGAAAATTAAATATTTGAATTATGTACGCACTTATAAGACGTGAAATGCTAGTTGGAATATTTTCAACAAAAGAACATATGCGGATTGTCATTGAGCAGATCATTAAGGATGAAAAGGAAACAAATGGTACTCCAGTAGGCAATATGAGTTTCCGATATATTAAATTCAAGCCTAATTGTCCGTGGTTTGAAGGTGCTGATGATATGGAAGCTGGAAAGGCGTTGTTTACGCTTTCAACTATGCATACTGAAAGATTTCCAAATAAAGTAGAAACTGATTGGTCAACTGGTAAAATTATTAAGTTATGAATACAGAGTTAGCAAATATACCAACATCAGAAATTCTTGAAGAACTTATTCGAAGAGATAAAAATGGTGATAGTAATTTTCACCTGATGAGTGAATTTGTTACAAGTTATACATTTAAGTTTTGGAAATTTAATTAATATGGGTTTAACACAATTTATAGCAGCATTTATATGTTCATTATTATTAGCAATATATTTTGGATTTTTTGCTAATGATGAATTAAAATCATTGATAGCTTTTCCAATTGGCTTTATGATTATATTTGGAATTTTAATTTATACAAGTATTTATTGATTATGTATCATTTTGTAAAGATCCGTTTTTGTAGAGAAAACAAATCATATTGGTATTTAAAGCCAGAATGCAAACAAGATATTGAAGATCATTTCAATAAAATTGTAAATAAAGATATTGCAATGGGTACTCAAGAAAGAATTTCAAGTTCTATTCTTTGTAAACATTCTGATGGATCTTTATATGAATATCATCCTAAAGAATATGATAGTGATTGGAATATGTCAGTATCTTGTATTAATTATATTCTTAAAGAAGATTGGAATTTTACTGCACTGAAACTTCGAAGTAAAACATACGATAGTCGTATTGAAGATTTTGAAAAAGGACGTAATATATATTTATCAAATGGTCTTCCAATTTTTATTTGGCCTATTAAGAATGATGGTTATTGTGAAATAATTGAAGAGAAATTTGAAAATGAATTGATATATCCAATTGAAGAGCATAAACATTTTTCTGATGTAATTTACAATTGTACTGGATTATCTAAGTGGTCAGCAAAGATTGGTAATAGACAAGTAAAAGATAAAGAAGGAAATACTATTTGGCTTACAAAACATGAAGCCGAAATTGCTGCAAGATGGTTTTGTAATTATCTTGAATATAGAATAAGAAATGGTTATGAAGATTAATTAATATAAATACAGTCAGCCAGGGAGACTATAAAATCTGTACTGATGAGACCTGGACGAAATATCCCCGATACGATCCAAATTGATATTTTAAGTACAGAGTCAGCCAGGGAGACTATAAAAAACTCATCTGATGAGACCTGGACGAAACTTGATTCTTTGAATGCATTTGCTTGTGAAAGTAGATGCATTTTTTATGTGTGGTATAATTTATAAATAAATGAAATTATTTATATAATATTTGAATTTTTTATAAAGATTACTATATTATATTTGTAATCAATAAATAATTAAAGAATATGAATACAGAGAATACAGCTACACCGCGTCAAAGATGGGCATTGTTTTGCATTACTAAGAAAGACTATCGTAATGAAATTCTTTCAAAAGAAGAGGCCGCTCGTTTGATTAAGGAGCTTGGAACTCCTGATTATAAGAAGTCAAACAAGAGCCTTTCCGCTGAGCTCCTTGATTATCTGAAGGAACATTTTGATGAGATGTTTGCTGGGGCTGTTAAGTCGCTTTCAGTCAAATCAATTCTTGAGGATGATGACCACGTTCCTGCTGACAAAAAGAAGCGTTATGCATTCATTGGCTTCGGCTGTGCAATTACATATTTCAAGTACCGCAAGAACAACAAGCGAGCTGAGGAGATTAACAAAGCTCAGTCAAAGTTCCGTTTTGGGGAGATTGAGAAAATGTTCTTGAGTAAGTTTACC